>Ga0070741_10002471_pt1 | contig 49463 bp, 41 predicted proteins | sample Coa_R1_4_FD_66440 | JGI IMG/M metagenome (GOLD analysis project Ga0070741, IMG submission 66440) | Surface soil microbial communities from Centralia Pennsylvania, which are recovering from an underground coalmine fire - Coalmine... | ecosystem: Environmental > Terrestrial > Soil > Unclassified ... | reverse complement strand
GCCGCCTCCCATGCCGGGGCCGCCGCTGCCGCCCGGCGCTCCAAAGACGGACACCGGGCCGCCAGGCTGACCATTACTCGCGCCTTGTCCGAACAGCCCAGGCTGCCCTTGCGCCTGTTCCATTTCAAGCCGCCGCTGCGCGAACATGTCTTCGGGCCCCATCTGCCGCAGCCCGTTGCTCAAGGTGCCGTTCACCAGGAAGGATTCGTTGGCATTCGCCGGCTCAGCCGGGCTCTGCGGTCCGGAATTGGCGCCGGCAGCCAGCGCGTTCAACACCTCGTTTTCCACGGTCTGGTTCACGCTGAGATTGCGAAAGCCCGGGCTCGGAGGACGCATCATCTGTCTGCCGCCAGTTCCCGGCGAGGCCTGGGGAGCCGCTGCGATCTCGAGATCCCAATCTTGAGTGACTACTGCGGCTCCGGCAGAAAGCTGTCTTCGCACCGGAGTGAATCCGACCATTTCCACGCGCACGGTACAGGCACCGGCGGTCAGGTTTTCCAGTGAATAGCGGCCGGTTTCATCCGTGGTCGTCGCCACGGCACGGCCGCCCTGAGCGGCCGTGATGGTGGCTCCGGGTATCGGGAGGCCGCCCGAACGCACCACACCTTCGATGCGCACGCGCGGTGTTTCGGAGGCCGCTTGTTGCGCCCTGCCGGTCGAGATCCCCGCTGCCACCAGCAAGGGCAACAGATACCGCATACGAAAACCAGCGCTCTCCGAAGCCAGATGTTCTATGAGGCCGACCGTTTGGCCGTGAACTCCTGGCTGCGGCCGCCGCGACCACCGCGCGGGCCGCCCTGAGGCCCTCCCTGAAACTCGCGCGTGAATTTAATCTCGTCTCCGGAAACCTTGCCTTTGTACAGAATCTTCACTTGGTTTCCGTTGAACTCCATAACCTGCGCGAATGAGATTTCGTCGCCGCTAACTTTGCCGTCGGAGATTTCCGTCTCGCCCCGCCGCGAGGTCACCGTACCCGTCAGTTGATCGCCGTCGGCCTTGAAATTGAATGTCATTTCCTGGGCCTGGCCGCCTCGTCCCTGTACTTGAGCGACCCATTTTCCATTGACATCGGCAGCAAAAACGCTGCCGGCCGCCAATATCAGAAAAACAAGCGCCGTTCTGATGTGTGAAGCTTTCATGCCTGAAAGATGACCAGCGCCTTATAGACGTTACCACGCGCCGCGATTCCGCGCGTAAAGATTTGTAAGTGGTAATTACACCAGTACTTACTGAGCGTTACCATGCAGTTATGAGGACTGTGGCACTGGTTTTTCTGCTTTTGGCCGGGCTCGGAAAGGCCAAAGAACAGCTTCCTCCGCAGCCGCTCGCCACCTTCCACGGCACCGTCGCGGGAATGGAAAAAAGAGTGTTGCTCGTGAAAGATGGCGAGGGCAATACATTGCAGTTCGAGTATTCTCGCAAGACCCGGTGTTACGACGGCTCGAAAGAGATTAAAGTGTCGGAGCTGCGAGAGGGCGACCCTGTTGAGGTCGAGGCGCGGCGCACGCTCGACGGCAGAGTCGAGGCTGTGACGGTGCGCCGGGCCCGAGCCCCAAACTAAGCGTTGGCGGCTTCGGAAATACTTAGAAGACGGCGATGGGATTTAGCGGCGATCCCGTCCCGCCCGGCACGGGCATCGGCGAGGCCGTGATCAGAAATTCCCAACGCTTCCGATCTGCTGCCGCACGCGCTACAGCCTCCAGATCGCAATTGTCAAAGATAGGAGTTCCCGCAGCGATCAGCATCAACTGGTGTACCGGCTGCGCCACACCCTCAATGCCGGACGGAGCGACATCGCTGGCAGCGTCGCTTCCCAGCATCGCGATGTCGCGCTGCTTCAGCCACCGCGCCGACGATGCGTACAGCCCTGCGGAAGCCTTGGACACGTCCCAAGGTCCTTTGGCGGCGCGCCGCGCCCATCGCCCGGTGCGGATGAACACTACATCTCCGGAACCGATCTTGACTCCCGCTTTCTTCTCCCACGCTTCGAGGTCTTCCGGATAGATGGCCTGCGACGGCTCCAGATAAGGCACGCCTTTCAAACCCGGAATATCGACCAGAATCCCGCGCGTGAAGATGCCGTTCCGGAAATGCGTAACGTCCAGCTTGCCTGCGCCCTTGTCGGTGATTTCCTCTTGCCGGAATCCATTGTACATGCGGCCCTGGTAAAACATGTGGCAAAGGGAATCCATGTGCGTGTGCCCATAGCCGTGATACGAGACGGTATAAGTGTCAAGATCAAACTGCCCTGCGACAGGTTTTGCGCCGGTTGCCGTCATTACATGAACCCACGGCGAGTCGTTATCCACCGCCTTGACTTTGTCCACCTCCCGCGCCAGGGAGACGGGGTAGCCTTCTCGCACGAGCGCTGCAGCCTGCTTCCGCTTCGCCGGAGTGATCAGGTTGACGGAGCCCGTCTGATCGCCTTTGCCCCAGCGCCCCCAATTGGACATTTCTTTCATCAAGCGGTCGATATCCGCCTTCGTGAGATGACGGGGAGACTGCGCGAACAGGGCCGCAGCCGAGAAGGCGAGCGAGGCGGAAATCCAGCGAAAGACGTTTTTCATAGGACTTGATACTCTATCGCAATCGCCGCCGCAAAGGCAGGCCCGCTGCGATTCCGGTGCACACGCCCAGCGTGTTGGCGATCACGTCGCCCAGTTCCACATCGCGACCCACGAACGATTGCCCCGCTTCCACCAGTAGCCCGACAAGCACCATGAGGGCCCCGGTGATGATGCCGCGCCTGCGGCTTTCAAAACTCAGCACGGGAAGAAACGCCAGCGTCGTATACGCGCAGAAGTGCATAAGCTTATCGCTGATGAGCGCGAGTGTATTCAGAATCTCCGAGTTGGGAGGCAGCCAGGAGCCGTACACCACCAGCCCCAGCAGCGCGGCCCAGAGCACTCGCAAAGCTTGCCGGCGCTCGGGTGAGAGTTTCATCGTGCGCCAGCCGCTGCGGGCAGAGGCGCAAACAGCGCCACGGGTTCGAAAGCGGTGATGCGCCAGTGTTTCCCGCGCTTTTCCAGCCGGCATTCGACGGTCTGGCGCCTGCGCTCGAGCCCGCCGCTTTCCGCGCGCGAGCGGATCTGAAGGAGCCAATCCAGTTTCACATCCCGGGCCTGTTCGCTACCTTCGTTCTCAAGCACCTCGGCGCTAGTCAGCACATCGTTCTGTTCGGCCAGCGCGCGGACGTTGGCGTCGAGCTGTTCGTATCCCTGCATCTTGCGGTCGAACGGCTTGAGAAAACCGGCTGCGTTTCCCTCGGTGAGCGAAGATGCCATATCCGCAAAGATGTCGATGACCTCCTGGCGGGCATCGGCAAGAAGGCCGGCTGCAAACATCGCGCCGAGGAAAAATCGCCTCGCGAGATCAGGTCCGGTAGCTGGCATTGATTTGTATGTAGCCTTCCGTAAAATCGCACGTCCAAAAGCGCGCCGCACCCTTGCCCTTGCCCCGGATCGAAAGCAAAATGTGGCAGTCCGGCGCATCGAGCTTGCGCTTCAAGTCGTCCTCGGAAAACGGCGCGGCCAGCCCTGCCCGGCATACCATCACACCTTGCATCTGAATATCGACTTTGGAAGGATCGAAAGCTACGCCGGCATTCCCGGCGGCGCACAGAATCCGGCCCCAATTCGGATCCGAGCCTGCGACTGCCGTCTTGACCAGCGGCGAATTGGCAACGGCGCGCGCGATCCGCACTGCCGCATCATCGGAAGGTGCGCCGCTGATAGCGATCTCAATCAGCTTGCGCGCTCCTTCCCCGTCACGGGCGATCATACGCGCCAGATCTTCCATCACCGCCGCGATCTTCTCCCGCACTGCGGGAATCTCTTGAGGGTCGGGCCGTACGCCGGAGGCGCCGTTCGCCAGTAGTGCCAGCATATCGTTTGTCGATGTGTCGCCGTCGATCGAAAGCCGGTTGTAACTGCGTTCGACTCCATACCGCAAGATGGCTCGCACCACAGCGGGCGGAAGGTTCGCATCGGTGAGGACAAAACCCAGAGTGGTTGCCATCCGCGGATGGATCATACCGGCGCCCTTGGTCATCCCCGCAATGCGGATCGTTCCTCGGCGCAACCGGACTTCACCGAAAGCTTCCTTGGGGTGCTGATCCGTCGTCATGATGGCGCGGGCAACGGCGCTGAAGCCGTCATCGCGAAGATTCTGCACCAGGCGCGGAAGCGCGTTGAGAATCTTTTTAGAATCGAGCTCCACGCCGATGACGCCCGTGGAAGCAGGCAGCACTTGAGCCACTGGAAGCTTCAGATGACGCGCCGCAGCGCGGCAGCAGGTGAGGGCTACGGCATCACCGGTGCGTGTTGCGCAGTTGGCATTGCCGGCATTCACCAGAATCGCGCCGGCCTTCCCGCGCGAAGCCGCCAGGTGCCGGCGGCAGAGTTTCACCGGCGCCGCTTGTACCCGGTTCTGCGTGAAAACCGCGGCGGCGGTCGCCGGCATCCCGGAAACAATCAGCGCTAAATCTTCTTTTTCAGCGGCGCGAATTCCCGCATACGTGGCCGCGTAACGATATCCGAGCGGCAGATTCAACTCTCTAGCTCTCCCAAGAAGTCATTGTCGGTCAGACGCTGGCCGTTCGCGAATGCTTCGGCCGATATTCGTTTTCGTCCCTCTAACTGCACTTCCAGCAGCTCGAGCGCGGTGCCTCCACCGCAGCCGGCGATGAGGCCCCGCGCCCGGCGAAGGTCACCCGGCCCCAGCCCGGCGTGCGGCTCCGCGAGACGGGAGCGCCAGATATGCAGGCTGTGGCTTCGAAAGCGCGTGTAAGCGCCGGGCCAGGGCTGGAGCCCGCGCACGCGGTTGTGAATGGCGGCGGCCGGCAGATTCCAATCCACGCGCCCGTCTTCTTTGCGAAGCTGCGGCGCGTACGTCGCCAAAGCAGGATCCTGTTTCTGGCGCGTGAGCGTGCCGGCTTCAAGGGCGCCAAGCGTTCGGACCAGCAGCTCCGCGCCCAGCAACGCCAGGCGCCCCGCAAGTTCCACGGCATTTTCTTCCGGGCCGATTTCGGTTTCCGCTTTGAGCAGCATATCGCCCGTATCCAGACCGGCATCGATTTGCATCGTCGTCACGCCCGTATGAGTCTCCCCATTGATAATGGCCCATTGGACGGGCGCTGCTCCGCGGTATCTAGGCAGAAGCGAAGCGTGTACGTTGATAATGCCCCGCCGCGGAATGTCTATGACAGACTGAGGAATAATCTGTCCATAACCGACCACGATCATCGCTTCCGGAGCGATGTCCCGCAGCATCTGCTGCGCTTCGGGCCGGCGGATCCTCTCCGGCTGCGCCACGGCTATGCCCAGACGTTGAGCGGCCTGCTTCACCGGTGGCGCGGCGAGCGCGCGGCCTCTCCCGCTCGGGCGATCAGGCTGCGTGATCACTAACGCAAGCTCGTGGCCGGCCGTCGCGAGCCGCTCGAGCGAAGGCACTGCAAACGCCGGTGTGCCCAGAAAGACCAGGCGCATTCACGCCCACTCTCCGGCCTTCGCGAGCTTCCGCACCTTGCGCTTGATTAGGTCGCGCTTGAGTGCGCTGATGTGACTTATGTAGAGACGGCCGTAGAGGTGATCGGTCTCGTGCAAGAAGGCGCGCGCCAGCAAGTCCTCCCCGGTCATTTCAAACGTTTCGCCCTTTACATTCTGCGCGCGCACCGTGACGCGCTTTCCGCGCCGGACCTGTTCGCGAAACCCCGGAATGCTCAGACAACCCTCTTCGCCGACCTGTTTTCCTTCCGTCTTCACGATCTGCGGATTGATCAGGACGATCTTCTCGGCCGGATTCTCGCCATTGGAACAATCAATGACCGCAATTTTCTTTGAGATGCCGATCTGCGTGGCCGCCAGTCCGACGCCCTTGGCGGCATACATGGATTCGAACATGTCCTCGATCAGCTTATGCAACTCCGGAGTGTCGAATTCGGTAATGTCTTCCGCCTCACTCTCCAAAACCGGGTCTCCGTATTTGACGATCGGATACACCATAGATCAGAAATTCCGCACCTGTTCGAGATACCCTTCGTAATTGCGCCGGGTTTCAGCTAACGAATCACCGCCGAACTTTTCCAGAAACGCTGCAGCCAGCACGATGGCGACCATCGCCTCGCCAATGACTCCCGCAGCCGGGACCACGCACACGTCGGAGCGCTCGTAAGCAGCGAGCGCCGGTTCGCGCGTAGTCAGATCCACGGATTCGAGGGGCCGCCGCAAAGTCGAAATCGGCTTGAGCAGGCCGCGCACCAGAACATCCTGCCCATTCGTCATGCCGCCCTCCAGGCCTCCGGCGCGATTGGCGCCTCGGGTGAAGCGGCGTTCGCTGCGATCGTAATGGATGGTGTCCTGGACCGCCGAGCCGAAATTTTCGCTACCTTCACGAGCGAAGCCGATCTCGACGCCCTTCACGGCCTGTATCGACACGATCGCTTGCGCAAGTTTGCCGTCTAGCCGCGTGTCCCATGCGATATGCGAGCCTAGACCGGGCGGGACGCCGTGCGCGACAACCTCAAACACCCCGCCCACCGTATCTCCGGTGCGATAGGCCTCGTCGACAACGTCTTTCATCCGTTGTTCGGTGGGTGCGTCTACGCACGCGAGGAGAATCTGATCGCGCCGGCTCAACTCGACCAGTTCATCCCACAGCGCTGCGCGCTCGAGCCGGACGCTGCCGACGCCTACGACGTGGCTGAGCACGCCGATGCCGAACTCGGCGAGCAGTGATTTTGCAATAGCGCCCACGGCCACGCGCGCCGTGGTCTCTCTTGCGCTGGCCCGCTCCAGGATGTATCGCGCATCCCGGAAATTGTATTTGATTGCTCCCGCGAGGTCGGCGTGGCCGGGCCGCGGCCGCGTGACGGGCTTCTTTTTGTCTTCGGCGCCGTCGATGTCCTCGACCGGCAGGGCCTCTGTCCAGTTTTGCCAGTCGCGGTTGCGGATGAGGATAGCGATTGGAGACCCGATGGTCCGGGAGTGGCGCACTCCGGCCACGATCTCCGCCTGGTCCGTCTCAATCTTCATGCGGCCGCCCCGCCCGTAGCCCTGCTGGCGCCGCCACAGCTCGCGGTTTACGGCTTCAATTGAGATCGGTATGCCTGCTGGAAATCCCGTTACAGTTGCTACCAGACACTCACCGTGCGATTCGCCGGCGGTCTCAAATCGGAGCATTCCACAGAAGAGTCATGGTAGCATTCAATCGCACCGCAGCGTGGTGGTGGGAACCGCCCCAGCAGCCGCTGCGTCGAGTGCATATATGGGCCAGGCGCTTGCCGCGATTTTTCTGTTGCTGTCAACCACTCTCTCCGGTGCGGAATCGGACTATACTGCCGCGCGGCGTAAACTCGATTTGATTGAAAGCGATCGCTTGCGGCCAGGCTCGCGAGTCGTGCTTACTTCGGCCGAGTTGAACGCCGTGGCGCGCCACGAGGTGGCTGAAGCCGCGCCGGATGGGGTGCGCAACCCGCAGCTCGAGCTCGGTGTGAATGCGGCGACCGGCACCGCACTGGTGAATTTCGCCAAGCTACAGCGCTCGCGGGGGGAGTCGCCCGGGTGGCTTATGTCTAAACTGCTCGAAGGTGAGCGGAGCGTCAAGGTTTCTTCGCGAATCCGCTCGGGCGGCGGGCAGGCTACGGTGGATATCGATCGGGTCGAGATCGGCGGGGTAGCCATCCAGGGCGCCGTGCTGGACTACCTGATCCGCGACTACCTTTTGCCGCGCTTTCCCGGCGCTAAGATCGGCGAGCCGTTTCGCTTCGGCCATCGCATCGACCACTTCGAGATCGAGCCGAATGCCGTGACCGTGGTGATTGGCCGCTGAGTTCGTTCTAAGCCGCGTCTCAACGCGCCTGCAGTAAAATAAGCGCATGTCAGGCGCACGTCGAGAATTTCTGAAAAATGCCCTGCTTTCCGCAGCCGCGGCAACGTTCCATTCGCCGTTGAAAGGGGCTGCTTCCAAATTTGGGATGCCTGGTCCGTGGCCCGGGCGCGTGGTGGCGGTCCATCATCCCGGATCCATTGTTTCCGGACAGTATCAGTCAGAGCCCATTTCGCAAGTGATGCGGAAGGGCATGCAGGAGCTGACCGGCGCGCCATCATGGGCGGAGGCCTGGCGCACTCTTTTCGAACCAGGAGATGTGGTGGGCATCAAAGTAAGCCCGGTGGGCGGCCCGACTCTATCCTCCGACGCGCTGGTACTGCACCAAATACTGGACGGCCTCAAAGAAGCCCGCGTCAAGGCCCGCGACATCATTGTGTTCAACCGCTACAAGCGCGAGTTCGTGGAGGCGGGAATCGACAAGTGGGTGCCTCCGGGCATCCGCTGGACGGCCGCGTCGGAGGCTTACGGCAAAATCCAGCTCGATATGGATGGCTACGATCCCGATCATTACCTGGAAATGGCGCTGGTGCTGCCCTGGCTCAAGCCGGACGATGAACATGCGCGGCGCTCTTATGTGGCCAAGGTCGTGACGAAAGACATCAACAAGATGATCAATCTTCCCGTGCTGAAGCACCACCAGTCTGCCGGGGTCACGATCGCGCTGAAGAACATGTCGCACGGCCTGGTGAACAATGTGAACCGCAGCCATCCGACGCCGACCTTGAACGCGTGCGGCACATTCATTCCCGCCGTGGTGAACCTTCCGGTGATTCGTCAAAAAGCAGTGCTGCACATCTGCGACGCCGTTAAGGCCTCCTATCACGGCGGCCCCGGAGCGCGGCCTAAATATGTGTGGGAGCACAAGACCATGTACTTCGCTACGGATCCGGTGGCGCTGGACAAGATTGGTTTGGGCGTAATCGACCGCAAGCGGGCCGAAGTCGGAATGGCCTCGGTGGCATTGTCAAAGCCGGATGCCGACAGCCATTATCTGAACTGCCAGGTGGAGCATATTGAAATCGCAGGAGCGCTCGGGCTAGGCGTTTTCGACGACGCCAAAATCAACCTGCGCAAATTCGAGCTGTCCTGACCGGCGGGAGGATCAACATGAACGAAGACTCATTGTTTCACCGCAGGGCGTTCGTGAGATGGGCGAGCGCGCTGCCCCTGCTCGGCTATGTCACGGTGCAGGAGATGACCGAGAAAGCCTGGGCCGCGGTGCGGAAGGGCTCGGCCGAGAACATCTATACTCGCATTGGTGTGCGCCCGTTCATCAATGCGCGCGGCACCTGGACCTACCTGAGCGGCTCGCTGGAGCTGCCGGAGGTCAAAGCGGCGAAGCAGCAGGCGGCCCAGCACTTCGTCGACATTTTCGAGCTGCAGCGCGCCGCCGGCCGCCAACTCGCGGAGCTTTCCGGCGCCGAGAGTGGCATGGTCACCTCCGGCGCGGCCGGCGCGATGGCCTCGGCTACCGCGGCTTGTATTGCCGGTACCGATCCCGCCAAAATCTGGCAGTTGCCCGACACGACCGGCCTGAAGCACGAGGTCGTCATGTTCGGCGGCCGCAGCGCGTTCGATAGCGCCATTCGTCTGGTTGGGGCGAAACTTGTGATCGCCCATTCGCACGACGAGCTGCGCGGGGCAATCAACGACAAGACGGCCATGATCTACACCACGGCGCTGGGCGAGCGGCTGGAAAAAGCCATCGCCATTGCGAAGGAAACCAAGGTACCGCTGCTGTTGGATGATGCCGCCGGCATCCCTCCGATCGAGAATCTGCGGCTCTACGCCAGGATGGGCTGCGACTTGTATGCGTTCAGCGGCGGGAAGGGATTGAGCGGACCGCAGTGCTCGGGCCTGCTGTTGGGCCGTAAAGATTTGATCGACGCTGCGCTCGCAAACACCAGTCCGTGGGAGGGTGCGGTTTGCAGGGCGATGAAGGTCGGCAAGGAAGAGATCATGGGATGCCTGGCTGCGGTCGAGGCCTGGACCAAGATGGATCTCAACAAGCTCAACCAGCAGTGGGATGAGCGCGTGCGGCGCATCGCCAAGCTGGTGGACTCCGTGCCGGGCGTCACCACCGAGATCAAGATTCCCGAGGGCGGCAATCGCTATCCCACGCTGTCGGTAAGCTGGGACGAAGATGCCTGGCGCTTTACCGTGGCGGATTGCGATCGCAAGCTGCGCGAAGGCGAACCGCGGATTGAAGTGCTCACCGCGAGTAACCCGAGCCTTGTTCCGGCTGTTATTGAGGGCGATTCCGGCGACAAGAAGACACCGCGCCGGCGCGACCAGATCCGCATCATATCCATGACCCTGCAGCCGGGCGAGGATCTGATCGTCGGCAAGCGCCTGCGTGAAATTCTGGCGGAAGCCCGCAGTAAAGCAAAAGCGTAAATCCTAAACCACCGAATCGCGAACCGCAGGAAGCGGCTAACGCTGCAAATCCGTATCCGGGGCAGGATGGCCCAGCAGCCGAAGCATGGCGGCGATCTGCCCTTTGTGATGGAATGCGTGCGTCACGATATGCAGAATGATGCAAGCCGGACTGCGCTTTGGGCCAACCCACTCCGGCAGACACGTGTCGATCTCACGATTCAATTGGTCAATACTAAGGCGATTGACATAGGACGCGGTTTCGGAGGCGACGCTCGCCTTGGCCGCCGCGAGCGCATCGGTACTATTGAAGCTTTCCGGATCCCAGCGCCGGGCAGGCATATGCTGTAGCGCTCGCATCCACCACTCCTCGGTCGCGAGCACGTGCGCGAATTGAGCCCGTAGGCTGGGGTGGCCGAATCCCTCGACGGGCCGCGTCCAGAGCTCCGGCCGCAGCGCGGATGCATGATTGAGAAGCAGATCCAGGCACGTATGGGTTGCGCGGTGAAGGGTGATCAGATCCTCGTTGCTGAAAGCCATCGCTCGGACAATCATCGTACAGCGCGTGGCGTGCGTGGCGGCTTGCCGAATTGTCGACAGTCTGATACTCTGGGCTGCATCCGGAGGGGGTTTGGTGAGCAAGACTTGTTTGGCCGTGTCGGCATTACTTTTGCTAAGTGTTGGCCTGCGGGCGCAGAACACTACAGGGACGATTGCGGGAGTAGTCCATGATCCTTCGCAGGCCGTCATCGCGGGCGCGCGCGTGGTCATCACCAATGAGCAGACGGGGCTCACGCGCAGCGCGGAAACCAATGCTCAGGGCGAATACCGCGTGACATTCTTGCCCGTGGGAGTCTACTCAGTCAGAGCGCAGAAGGAAGGCTTTAAGAGCCAGGTGCAAACGGGCGTTACGCTCGAAATTTTACAGGTTCGGAGTGTGGACTTCAGCCTGGAGCTTGGAGCCGTGGCCGAGACGGTTACCGTGGAAACGCGCGCGCCTTTGCTTGAGACCGAGAGCTCGCAAGCCGGCGAGGTGATCCGCAACGAACAGGTGAACCGGCTGCCGCTCAACGTCCGCCAGTTCATGCAATTGGCCTTTCTGGCTCCAATGGCCATTCCGGCAGCCAATGACTTCCGCTCCACTGAGGTGAACCGCGATACCGCCGTGCCGGCGAGCGCCGGACAGCGGCCCGAGCAGAATAACTATCAGATCGACGGCATCGACAACAAGGAAAACGGCCGAAACAGCTTCGCCATTAACACGCCCGTAGACTCAGTCGGCGAATTCAAGGTGCAGACAGGCCTTGCGCCGGCCGAGTTCGGGCGCGGCGGCGGAACCATCATCAACGTAGTGACCAAGAGCGGAACGAATGACTACCATGGCACGGCATATGAGTTTCTCCGCAATGACAAATTCGACGCCCGCCCTTTCTTTTCCAACCGTAAGAATCCCCTGAAGCGCAATCAGTTCGGCGCTGCGCTTGGCGGACCGGTCTTCCGCAACAAGCTGTTCTTTTTCGGAAACTATGAGGGTTACCGGGAGGCCGCAACCGGCAATCCATCCGTTGGGCAGGTCTTCAACGCCAATGAGCGGAATGGCATTTTCGGAACCGGCTTGATCGACCCGCTCAACAAACAACCATTTCCCAATAACACGATTCCGGCAAGCCGCATCAGCCCGATCTCGCAGAACATATTAAATCTGATTCCGCTACCGAACAGCCCGGGCGACCCGGCGCGCAATTTTGTTTTTAACAACGTGCCATCAGGGCACACCGTGCGTGACAACGCCATCGCTCGCGTAGACTACAACCTAGGCGAGCGCGATACGCTATATGGCCGCTATCTTTACGATAACGAACGAACCACAAGTCCTCCCACACTGCCTCCTCCTTCGAACGCGAACGGCCGCGACTTCACACTGAAAGCGCAAGGAGCGAGCGCACATTGGAACCACGTTCTTAGTCCCACGCTGGTGAACAATCTCAGCCTGGGCTACACGCGCTACCGCAACCTGCTGGCTACGCTGAACTCGTTCAAACAGGACTTCATTACGCCCGCCGGGATCACAAATACTCTCTCGGCCGTTGACCCGCTGTTTTGGGCTGCCCCGTCCATCAGTATTCCCGGCTACCTGACGCCTTCCGAGGTGACGCCGAACTATCGCACGACGAACCAGTATCAGCTTCAGGAGAGCCTCTTCTGGAACAAGGGCACGCACAACTTCAAATTCGGAGGCGACCTGCGCGACGTGCGCGAGTACATGTTTTATACCGGCGGCAACGGCTCCTGGTCATTCTCCAACCGGTACAGTGGGAACAACGTCGCGGATTTTCTGCTTGGACTGCCTTCGTCGGTGAACAAGACAGCACGCGCAACTCAGTGGAACTCGCGTGTCCACTACCTCGGCGTCTTCTTTCAGGACGACTGGAAGATTACGCCGAAGCTGACGCTCAATCTCGGGCTGCGCTATGAAGTGGAAAGCGCTCTGCGCCAGAACGACAACTGCGGCCTGGATTTCGATGTACCCGCGGCAACCATGCTCGTTTCAAAGTACTGCACCAGTCTGCCGGCTATCCAGACCTTCTATCGCGATATTCGTCCGGACGTGAAGGTGCGGACTTACGACCATCGCGCCCCATACGATGCCGATACGAACAACCTGGCCCCGAGAATCGGCTTTGCCTACCGGGTCGCGTCGCAGACTGTGCTGCGCGGCGGCTACGGGATTTACTACGACTCACCCCAGATTCAGTCGCTGGCCTCGACAAACGACTTCGCGCCCAATACACTGCGGCCGATCTGGACCAGCAGCCCAACCTCGCCCGATTTCGGATACAACCCGGAGGGCAGCACGAGCGCCGAGCGGGCCCTTGCGAATGCGCCTCTGACAATCTTCCCATTCATCTCGCGAAGTTTCCCATACGCGAAAGTGCAACAGTGGAACCTCAGTATCCAGCAGCAGATGAGCTCGTCGCTCGTTCTCGAAGTGATGTACCAGGGCTCGAACACAGCGAACCTGCTGGTCTTCGACAATATCAATTACCGCGCGCCGGGGCCTGGCAATGTCCAGCAATTGCTGCCATACCCCCAATTCGCACGCATCCAGAACGAAGATATGTGGGGACAGGCGGTGTTCCACGGGGGCGCAATCAAGCTCGAGCAGCGGCCCAGGCACGGCCTTTCCTATCTGGTCAGCTACACGTTTTCGAAATCGATCGATAACGCTTCCACCCTCAACGAAGGTCCGCAGTGGGTGGATCCGTTCAACCGCCGCACCGGACGGGGGCCTTCGGAGTTCGACGCGCGCAACCGATTCTCCGCCGCGTATCAGTATGAGCTGCCGATCGGAAAAGGAAAGCGATGGGGAAGCAGTCTAACCGGCGCCGCCGACAGAATTGTCAGCGGCTGGGGAGTTCGAGGCATCACGTTCTTCCAGACGGGCCTTCCTCAGTCCCCGAGCATGAATCTCTCGCGCACCGGAATTTGCGCGGCAGCCTGTTCCGCCCGTCCGGACCGGATCGGCGATGGCAATATTTCGAAGAGTGAGCGCACGATCGACCGCTTCTACGACGTCAACGCGTTCCGGCTCCTCGCCGCCGGTGGAGTAGAGCAGCGTGTGGGCAACGCCGGTCGGGATATTCTGAACGGCCCGGGGATTAATAATTTCGATCTTCAGGTTTATAAGGACACGCGGATCAAAGAGTCGCACTCGATCGAGTTTCGCTGGGAGATGTTCAACGCCTGGAACCACACGCAGTTCGGTCCGCCGCCGGTGAATCTGGAAGCGCCGGCGACATTCGGCAAAATCAGCAGCACGCGCCCTCCGCGCATCATGCAATTCGTCTTGAAGTACGCCTTTTGAAAATGACGCGAAGGGCGCTCATTGGCGCAACGGCGGCGGCGGCTCTGCGCGGCGCACAGAGCCCGGAAAGGTTCTTGCGGATCGTCACAAAGGGCGTGGTATATGATCGAGGCCCGGCACTGATTGCAGGCAACGCGCTCTGCCGGAACGGCGACTTGCTCGTGGCCTTCAATACGGGCGGCGATCTAAGCGCGGGGCAGCAGACCCGCATCGTCCGGTCCCGGGACCTGGGCCGCACCTGGGGCGAACCGGAGATCACCTTCGAATCGGTCTTCAACCGGGGCGGCATCGAAGCCGGCTGTTCGCTCACGCGCCTGCGAAGTGGACGTCTGCTTCTGCCATATGCGGATGGCTTTTACTTGCACCCCGGCTCCAAAAACACCGACCGGCACGCGCTCCTGTTCTGCCCTGTCTCCGATGACGACGGAAAGACCTGGCATAGCCGGAAGGCTCAGGCTTACGAGGGCCTGGAAGCGTTCGCGTTCGGCACAGTCGTGGAATTAAGTGACGGAGCGCTATTGCTCCCATTGTGGGGCGCTTACGATCGGCAGGGAATCTGGGGGGCGGGAATTGTGAAGTCCCGCGACGGCGGCGAGACCTGGAGCGCGTGGCGGCCCATTGTGCGCGATCATGGCGACGAAACACCTATTCTGCTGTTGCCGGATGGCCGCGTCCTGGCGCTCATCCGCGGCTACACGCGCGATCCGGAGCGCCCCTTCCATGTTGCTCAATCCGCCGATCAAGGCGAGACCTGGAGCGCGCCGCGCAAAGTGAACCTGAACGGCACCTCCCCCGCACTGCACCTGACGCCGAAAGGCCGCCTGTTGGCGGGCTACCGCAGCACGCTCCCAGGAGCTAACTGCCACATCGCTGCGAGCGCCGATGGCGGGCTGACCTGGAAGTTCGAACTGGAACTGGGACTCCCTCGGGGAGAGTGGAAATCCGGCGGCTACCCGGCGTTTGAGAACCTGCCGGACGGCCGCATCTTCGTGACCTTCCACAATCGCGACCCTCACTGGTACGTGGCCTATAACATCCTGGAAGAGGGCTGATGGCTGCTGGCGGTTCCAGCCCGGATTGTGACATAATCCAGGCATGGCAACGGCGGTTGTCAAGATGGAGCCTAAGTCCGAGGGCATTACCACCCCGCGGAAGAAACGGCCGAAAGAAATTGCGGTCATCACGGAATGCTGCACGGGCTGCGCCGGCTCTCCTGCCTGTGTTCCATATTGTCCGGTAGCGGACTGCATGTACTGGGTGCCGGACGAAGAACATCCGCCATTTGGGCATATAGAGGTGGACCCCGTGCTCTGCATCGGTTGCAAAAAGTGCACCAGCAAAGGTCCCGATGGAGCATTCCTGGACGGCTGTCCATGGGATGCCATCGAGATGGTCCCGATCGAGGAGGTTGAAGCTCAGATCGGGTTCAAAATGCCCATCTGACACGCTCCAAACTTCATGAGCCTGGCCATTCAGGAAAGAGAGCGCGAAGGGATCATTATCCTTGATCTCAAGGGCCGCATTAGCGTTGGAGAAGAGGCTACGGCATTGCGCGAACGCTGCGCCTCACTGGCAGCCGCAGGCAAGAAAAACCTGATCCTGAACATGGCCGACGTGGAGTATGTGGACAGCACAGGCCTGGGCGCATTAGTTATGGCTGCCACGACACTTCGCAAGTCCGGCGGCGCCATCAAGCTGCTCAACCTGAACAAGCGCAATCTGGAGCTTCTGGTCCTCACCAAATTGGCCACTGTTTTTGACCTGTTCACAGACGAGCAGGACGCCGTCAACAGCTTCTTTCCCGACCGCGAGATCCGAGCCTTCGACATACTCAGCTTCGTCGAGCAACTCAAGAAGGAAGGCTGAGGACACCCGCCGGACCTCGGGTCCGGAGCGCTGCGATTAGGTTCGTCAGGAGAGCCACGATACAATAAAAACAGTACTCATGTCGAATAAGTTAGAAGATATCCTCGGATCCGCGGCCGCAATTGCGAAGGGGATGAGCGTTACGTTTCGGGAGATGATGTCTCCCACAGTAACGGAGAACTATCCTGATGAGCCGCCGAAATTTGAGGAGCGCTATCGGGGCGTTCATGTCCTGCAGCGGGATGCGAATGGGCTGGAAAAGTGTGTCGCCTGTTTTTTGTGTGCAGCCGCCTGCCCCTCCAACTGCATCTATATAGAAGCCGCGGAGAACACCGAAACCGTACGGATCAGCGGTGGGGAGCGCTACGCGCGCGTTTACAACATCGACTACAACCGGTGCATCTTTTGCGGCTATTGCGTAGAGGCATGCCCGACCGATGCCATCACGCATGGCCACGGTTTTGAGGTTGCCAGTTTTAATACCTCTACGCTGGTGATGCGAAAGGAACAGATGTTGGCCCCGTTTCCGGAGGGCGCAAAGCCTCCGGTAATTCGCTCCGAGCCTGTTAGCGCCCACTAGGCGAACAGCGGATCGAGCGGTGTGGGCCCGTAAAACTGAGATGTTTCGGGCAATCAAGGAACAGATCGATACAATTTTCCGCGACGATCCGGCAGCCAAGAGCGTCGTCGAGATTGTCCTGTGCTATCCCGGGTTCCATGCCATCCTCTTGCACCGGCTTGCCCATAAACTATATCGGGCGGGTATTCCTTTAATCCCGCGCGTAATTTCGCAAATCAGCCGGTTCTTTACCGGTATCGAGATTCACCCGGGGGCGCGCATCGGGCGCCGCTTTTTTATTGACCACGGAATGGGTGTTGTGATTGGCGAGACCACCGAGATCGGCGATGACGTACTGATCTATCAAGGTGTAACGCTGGGCGGCACGGGAAACGAGAAAGGTAAGCGGCATCCGACGATCGGAGACCGCGTTGTAATCGGTACGGGCGCCAAAGTTTTGGGCAACATTCGGATCGGCGATGACGTGAAAATCGGGGCGGGATCCGTAGTGGTGCGCCCCGTGCCCGACAGTTCTACTGTGGTTGGCGTCCCTGGCCGGGTGGTCCGGACGCGGCTGGAAACCGGGGTGCTGGAGCACGGTAAGCTGCCTGATCCGGAAGGTCAGGCACTCGAAGAATTAGCTCGGCGTGTGACAGAGCTTGAGGAATCTCTCCGTCAACTGCTCTCGGAACGGACGGAGCTCGAATCCTTCCGCAAGCGATGAAGCTCTGGCTTTGGCTGGTTTTGGCTCCAGCGGCTGTGGCCGGCGAAAGCTACAGTTTCTGGGTGCAGCCTTGCACGAGCGATCTTGCTGAAAGCGCGCACTGTGAAAACGGTGATCCGGAGCTTGCGGTCTGGGCTTTGCAGGCGTGGGAACGGGCCGCTCGAGGAGCAATCACGTTCGTGAAAAGTCCGGAGGAGGCCCGGGCTCGGATTCGTATCTACTGGGCGCCGGCGAACCTGCACATGTATGGCGAGGCCAGACCGATCGCGGTCGATGGCCAGATTGGCGCGGCGATCTATGTACGGCCCGACCTGGCGCAACTGGGGCCCGATATCGCGGCAGCGGGCTCAAAGGACCGGCTCTTCCGCCACGGCGTCGTTTACCTCACCTGCTTGCACGAAAGCGGCCATGCAATTGGGCTCGCACACACCGCGAATTTCGAGGACATCATGTACAGCTTCCAGTTCGGCGGCGACATCCTCGAATATTTCCAGCGCTACCGGCGGCTGCTGGAGCGGCGCGACCAGATCCGCGAGTGCTCCGGCATATCGAAGTTCGACGAGCGCAGGCTACTCGCGATTTACGGCCGCTGAAGGTTTTGCTCGAAGCGAACCCGCGTGTTACCATCACGTAGTAGTCCTCATCGCGGGGACGTAGTTCAGTTGGTTAGAACGCCGGCCTGTCACGTCGGAGGTCGCGGGTTCGAGCCCCGTCGTCCCCGCCACATCTTCAAGCAGTTCCAACCTCTCTTTGGATCGAGCACGAAAGACGTCTCCGGCCGGTAGGGTGCGTGACTGAGCCCACCGACTCAATTCTTCACCCTACTCTGTTGTGACCTTCAGCAACTCTCGATGTCGTGCTACACAGAGTAGACGCAGAATTCAAATAGCCGAACCGAGGCGGGAGCAGGATATGGCAAACCAAGAACAAATTCTCGATTTTTACTCGCGTCCGGGGATGATGACGTCGCCTGGAAAGTACGCCGAGTTGTTCCAACGATTGCCGAACGATGTTGAAAGACTGGTGCGCATCGTGCAAGGCCTGGCGCTCCACGAATTCGTCGCGTTGCCGTTTTACGGCGTTACTGTCTCTGAGCAGCGCCAAAGCGAATCGCATATCCGGCCCGTTGAGCAGATGCTTGACCGCATTCTCGCGCTTGATGACCGGCCTCTGACGATCCCGCGGCCGCCCGAACGTCGCTTACTCGGAGTCTGCCGGCATTTTATGGTGTTACTCCTTGCCATGCTCAGAGCAAGGCAAATTCCTGCGCGAGGTCGGTGCGGGTTCGGCGCCTACTTCAATCCGGGCTTCTTTGAGGATCACGTCGTCTGCGAATACTGGAACGCCTCGGAAGGGCGCTGGGCGCTCGCCGATCCGCAGTTCGATGAAGTATGGACGCAGCGGCTGGGCATCCGCCATGACATACTCGACGTGCCGCGCGATCAGTTTTACGTCGCCGGCGACGCCTGGGCGCGGTGGCGGGCGGGTAAAGCCGATCCGCAGAATTTCGGTATAATTCAGGGAAATCTGCGAGGATTGTGGTTTCTTGCGGCAAATCTGGTCCATGATGTCGCAATGCTTAATAAGCTGGAACTGTTACGTTGGGACACATGGGGTGCGATGCCACCACCTGACCAATCGCTATCTGAGGACGAGCTTATATTTTTCGATGAACTTGGGGCGCTCACGCGCGAGCCGGACAACTCGTTTGCCAGCTTGCGCGAATTGTACGAGCGCGACGACCGCGTGCGAGTGCCTGGCACTGTTTTCAACTCGCTGTTAAAGCGATCGGAAGCAGTTGCAGCCTGACGGCGGGTGCTCCCAGGCTCGGCAGCGGTGCTCGATGCCGAGCCTGAACCGAAGTAAGAATCAGAAATACAGCTTGATGCCGAATTGGAAGATACGCATTGGTTGACGTAACGAGCGGATCTCACCTACACGCGGCGCGTCCGGAATCACCGAGTCCTGGCTGATCCAACTCAATCCATTCGGAGCGCCGAATTGAGGCGTGTTGAAAGCATTGATCGCCTCTGCGCGGAACTGGAGCCGGCCGCCTTCACCCAGCTTCGGAAAGTACCAGTTCTTGCCGAGCGACAGGTCAAAGGTGTGAATGCCGGGCGAGATCAGCGCATCGGGAGCCGAATTGCCATAGTGGCAAAGTTCCGGATGCGACGGGATATTACAGTCGGTACGCCGGAAGGCCGCGGGATCGTACCATAACACTCGGGAAGCGCTGGAGCCCAGGCGCCCATCCGCAACGCGATCGGGATAGGGAGTCTGGCCGGTATTGATTGCATTCGCGGCACCGCCGTAAACGGAGAATGGGAACCCGGTGTGCTGGGTGATAATTCCGCTGGTCTGCCACCCACCGAGAACTCCGCGGACCAGCCCTGTGGAGTTCCGGAAGAACGGCAGATCGTAGACGTAGTTGATCACCACGTTGTGGGTCACATCGAAGCCGTAGCGGCCCCGGTTGGCGCGGCGGTTTTGAGGGTCTTGATAGAGCGGCTGCACGTCGCCGGCGGGGTCGTTCCGTCCGTAGCCTTCTCCCAGAGCCTTGCTGAACGTGTACGCCAGGCCCAGTGTCAGGCCATTGCTGTACCGCTTCTCCGCCTGCACCTGGAGCCCGTTGTAATTAGCATTGGCGAAGCTGTCCAGATAGCGAATGCCTCCGAGCAGCCGCGGCGTATTGCCTTCACCCTGACTGATGTAGGCCTGCCAAGGCCGGCGGCCGTTGATGTCCGTATTCGACGAGGGACTCGGTTGATTGAAGTTGGTGATCGTGTTATCCAGGTGGCTGGTCTTGCTCCCCACATATCCGACCGTCAGAAAGATCTTGGCCGGCAGCGCCCGCTGGATATCGAAGCTCCACTGCACCACGGAACTGGCTCTGTTATCGGGCGAGAATGCCAACACATTGGTGCGCGCCGCGGCCGTGCCTTGCCCCGGAAATGGATTGTCCAAGGTAAGGATCTGCGAGCCCGGCGTGAACCTGCGCGTTGTGACAGCATAGGTCTGGCCCGCGTAGTTGTAATTGATGGTGTTTGCGGCCTGATCGACCATGTTCCAACCGTTCGTTCCGGAGAATGGCGGCTGGAGATCCAAAATGGTCATGTTATTCATCTGCTGCACATTTACAAACCAGCCCGAGCCGACGCGGATCACCCACTTATCCGTTGCTCGGTAAGCGATTCCGACGCGCGGCATGAAATAGCGGTTGTCGGTTCTATAAAAATCGTAGTTTTCACCGGGGGTCGGAACTACTGTCGGATACTGTTTTCCGTCCGACCCCGTCGTGAGGATGCCTAACTCCAGTGAGCGCCACTTACGATTTACATCATGCGGAACCTGGAAAAAGTCCCATCGCAAACCCATGTTTATCGTGAGCTTGCGAGTCGCCTTCCATTCGTCCTGGAAGTAGGCGCCCCAGCGATTCTGACGCGGCGCGGTCCAAGTGAGACCTTCGGCGCTGGAGCTCGACGTGGGATAACCCATAAGCCAGCCCGCTAAGGCGTATCCTCCCGGACAGCAGGTCATATTCCCGAGCGGAACGTTGGCTGCCGCGCGGTCCAGCCCGTAGCGCGAATACTCGAAACCAGTCTTGAAATTGTGGTTTCCCTTCATGAAGGAAAAGTTGTTCGCGAACTGGTAGCTTCCGTTCAGGTCTTTGCGCGCTCCGGAATCGCCGGGAATAACGCCCATGGCGGGAATACCGGTTTCCAACGGTGTGAACTTCCGATTATTTGCGACAGAGACGCGGAATTGGCCAACACCAAGCGAATCCACGTCGAAATTCGTGTTTGTTCGCGGGTTCACCTGGTCCGTGTTCACTTTGTTGAATCCTACGCGGAATTCGTTCAGCACCGTGGGGCTGAAGATGTGCAGGTGTTGGAATGCCACGTTGTAATCCCACAGGTGCAGCGTGTACGGAAAGGCAGGGTAACGATTGCCGACGTCAAAGGTACCGATTTGCGTGGCATAGCGCCCGAAAATTCGGTCCTTCGAGCTGAAGAGATGATCGATCCGCGCAAAATACTGGTTTTGGTTCAATATGTTCGGCACGGTTTTGATCGTGTTGACGTCCAGAATATCGGTCGGCGTAAATTGCGGCAGAGGGACGAATTGGTTGATGATATTTTGTGCATTCTTGTTGATCATGCTCTGAGGAATGATATTGGTAATGTTGCCCGCACCGTCCCGGAACGGCTCCCCGGTGCGCGGATCGTAGATGATAATGGGCGCGCGCACGGGCCGGCCATTCACGATGGGGGGCCGTAGCAGTGCGGAGAAATCGCCATTCCGGAATGCCTCTGGAAAAAACTCGCCGCCATTGGCCTGCGCGACAACTTCCTGCGTCTGCTTCGTTCCTTCCCAATTGAAGCTCCAGAAGGTTCTGTCTCTGCCGTGATATTTCGGCAGGATTACCGGGCCCGATAGCCAAACCCCATACTGGTTCCGGCGCAGCCGGTTCTTGGATTGCAGCGGTGTGCCCGCGGGTAACTGAAAGTTCAAGAAGTAATCTTTGGCATCGGCGGCATCGTTCCGCAGGAACTCGTATAGCGTACCGTGGAAGGCATTCGTCCCGGATTTGAGCGCAAGCTGGACGATCGCTCCATTGTTCATTCCGTACTCGGCGGAGTAGGAGCCGGTCTGAATTTTGATTTCCTCGATAGCATCGATTGAGGGCGTCAGATATACGGTATTGACCAAGGGCTCCGAAGCAATCACTCCATCCAAAGTCACGCGCTGGTTGGCGTCGCGCTGGCCGTTGGCGCTGACCTGCATGGCGCCCGGATAGAACCCGACTATGGCTCCTTGAGAGCCGGAGGTCGATTGGCCGTTCATCCCCATACGCGTGCCGAACTGCACCCCGGGTGTCAGCACAGCCAAGCTCGCGAAATTCCGGTTCAGGATAGGCAGCTCGACGACCCGGGTGTGCTCGATGGTCTGGCCCAGCGAGGCGTCATCAGTCCTCAGCTCGACCCCGGTGGCCACGACCTCCACCCTTTCCGAAGCGGCCCCAACCTCTAGTGTGAAATTGACGCGCGCTTTCTGCTGCAGTTCGACGGTGATTCCAGTCTTGGTCTGTGTCTTGAAGCCCTGGAGCTCGGTAGTGACGGTGTACTCACCGATCTCGATCAAAGGAAACGAGTAATTTCCGTTTGTATCGGTTATGGCTTCGCGCTTCTCACCGGTGGCGACGCGCAGCAGCGTCACCTTGGCGTTAGGGATAACCGCCCCGGAAGCGTCCGTGACAGTGCCCAGGACTTCGGTGGATGTGGTTTGGCCTCGACCGGCGCCGGTCAGGCAAATACAGAGAATACAGGCGGCGAGCCCGTATTTTGGCATGCTGAACCCCCCTCTCCGTAATTCGTACGGTTTAGAACCGTTTGGGGGGATATTGTACCGATTCGGGGCTGATTGTCAATGCAGGAAAACGAAAAATTTTATTTCCGGCTCTGTTACTCACAAGCCTGGGCATTCCGGCGGTTCAATCCATAGCGGCGCAGCTTGTTGTAGAGAGTAGTGCGGTCGATATCCAGGATCCGTGCCGCGCGGGAAACGTTGTTGCCTGTCTCCCGAAGGATGCGCTGAATGTGCCACCGCTCGATTTCGTCCAGCGTCCGGGTTGCATGCAGGCGCGCCATTTCCTGGCGCGTGCGCCGGTACTCGAGCGCGCTCCCGACCCGGTGCAGCAATTCATCCGGGTCGACGGGCTTGGTTATGTAGTCGTAACCGCCGCGCTTAACCGCTTCAATCGCCATCCTGATCGACGTCCGGCCTGTCATGAAGATGAGAGGCAGATCCGGTCTCATGTCACGGAGCCGGTTCTGCAGCTCCACAGCAACGACGCCAGGAGCCTCGATATCGATTAATGCCAAATCGAAGGTTGCCTGCTGGATGGCATCCAGCGCCTCAGCGGAGGTTGAGGCCGGCCTCGTCTCATAATTACCGTCAGAAAAGCACTGCGCCAGCGAGCTCCGCGTGCAAGGCTCTTCGAGAATAAGAATTCTTTGCTTCACCACGGCTTCCGGGTGTCCAGTGGCTTCTATTATACAGGATATCCATGTCTGATTAACCGTTAATTTGGAAGATTTTTGAATGACTCAAGGCCGCGCCAGAAGAACAATGGCTTGGGCCTCCGCTGAGAGCCCCTCTCCAACCGGCCCTACACGTTCCGCCGTCTTGAATTTCAGCGAAACGCTCTCCAACTCCAGCCCCAAGGCAGCCGCGAGGCTGGCCCGGATTGACTCCCGGTAGTCCTTCAGCTTCGGCCGCTCCAGGATCACTGTGGAATCGGCATTCACAATGCGCCAGCCTTTGGCTTCGGCCAGCTCCCGCGCATGCTTCAGGAAACGAAGGCTGCCGGCGTCTCTCCAGCGTGGGTCAGAATCGGGGAAGTGCGCGCCAATGTCGCCCAGTGCGGCGGCACCCAGAATCGCATCGGTTATGGCGTGAGCCAAAACATCGGCGTCGGAATGACCTTCGAGCCCGAACTCCGCCGGGATAGTCACACCACCCAGAATCAAGGGCCGCCCTGGCGCCAAGCGATGAACGTCCCAGCCTTGGCCGGCGCGGAACTCGGTCAAGGCAGCCCCTGCCGAGCCGTTTCCTCTTCAAGAAACAGCCGCGCCAGATCCATATCGCCGGGCTTGGTGATTTTGATGTTCCTGTCGCTGCCCGGCACCACGCTCACTTCAACCTGCTCGAGCCGCTCCACCAGGCTCGATTCATCGGTGCCGGTAAAACCATCGTCTCGCGCCGCCTGAAAGGCCCGCCGCAGCAGATCGTAGCGGAATACCTGGGGCGTTTGCGCCAAAATCAGCTTCTCGCGCGGGATTGTGCTGCGAATTTTCGTGCGGCTGGCCTGCGCCCGCGTCACCTGCTTCACCGTATCGACCGGGACAATCCCAACAATCGCCGCGCCCGTTTCCGCCGCTTCTCTAATCACCTTGTCAATCGTTTCGAGATCAATGAACGGCCGCACGGCGTCATGGACGGCCACCAGATCCGTGTCCTCATCCAGGGCGTTGAGCGCGTTTTCAACCGATTCTTGCCGGCTGTTGCCCCCCTCCACGACTCGCAGACGCTTGCCGCGCGGCTCACGCTGCAGCATTGCGCTCACCCAGTCCAGGTCCTCGGCTCGAACGGCTATCACAATTTCATGCACGATGCCGGAATTGGCAAATTTGCGGACTGTGTGCAGCAGAATGGGAGAGCCTTCAAGCAGCATGAACTGCTTCCGGCTGGTTCCCGTCTTTTCAGCCGAACCGCGGCCCATGCGGGTACCCAGCCCCGCGGCGGGCAGGATGACAGCGACTTTCATAGCGCGACCGCCCTGGCGCCGGGACGGCGTAAGGACGAATTACGATTCTATCGTGGTTTTCTCGGACGGGAGCGGTTCCGGCCGGCGCGTCGGCCGTTCGTGTCTTTCTGCTCCGGGGACGGAATGCAGGCGTTCGTCGTACTTACCAAAGATCATCTTTCCGGCGGTCGTCTGGAGCACGCTCGTCACAGCGATATCAATCGTTTTCGAGATCATCTTCTTGGCGTTATCCACGACGACCATGGTGCCGTCATCCAAGTACGCCACGCCCTGGTTGTACTCCTTACCTTCCTTCAGAATGAACACCCGCATGGTCTCACCCGGCAGTACGATCGGCTTCAGAGCGTTGGCCAGTTCGTTGATGTTCAGGACCTCCACCCCGTGCAACTGGGCCACTTTGTTCAGATTGAAATCGTTCGTGACGATCTTCGAGTCGTACCCCTTGGCCAGTTCGATCAGCTTCATATCGACGTCCCGGATATGGGGGTAGTCCTCTTCCACGATCTGAACGTTGAGATGAACCATTTTTTGAACGCGCTGAAGAATGTCTAAGCCGCGCCGGCCGCGGTTTCGCTTCATGGAATCTGCCGAGTCGGCCACCAGTTGCAGCTCGCGCAGCACGAATTGGGGGATCACCAGCACTCCATCCAGAAAGCCGGTTTCCGCGATATCGGCAATGCGGCCGTCGATGATCACGCTGGTATCGAGGATTTTGAAAGACTTCTTGGCCGCCTTTTCACCGCCGAAAATGCCCCCAAGCGCGGCCAGGTTCAACATGTCGCCCTTCTTGGCGCCGATCACCAGCCCGATATAGGTCATCCAAAGCAGCAGGCAGACCTGCAGGAAGAACAGCGTAGAACGGTCGACGGTACCCGGACTGGCCCAGTTGAGCACCAGAGACATCAGACTGGCGCCGATGATGCCAAGCACCGAGCCGAACGCGGCTCCGATCAGCCGTCTAAGACTGACCCGTTCCAGGCGCATTTCGAAGAAGATGATGCAAATACCAAGGAGGAGCCCGCCAAGTCCCGACCAGATCGTGGGTCCTGCCTGGAAAGGATGCAAAGCATACGCGCAGCCGCCGAGTACGAGAACGAAAATAACGCGGACGATAGTGAGATCGAGCATGAGTACACCCTTCAGGGTGAATTACAAGTTCGCGCATCAAAGCCCGTGTAGAAGTCAGAAGAGTTTACTGGCTGCGAGCCATGAAGTTCGCGCCAAGAGTATATCACCGTTCTGGTAAGCTGCAAGTCCGCGAGGTTCTGTGCCATTCTAGACACAACATTGGCCTCGCCGTGAGGCCGGAGGAGAGCTTGTTACAAGTCTGGGTCTGGTTGCTCATGGTTATCGGGACCGGAATGATGGCGATGGCGCAGAATCTCGAGGATGGGAGAAAACAGTTTGCCGCCCGGTGCGCCCCCTGTCACGGGCTGGACGGAGGCGGCGGCGAGCGGGGACCGAGCATTCTGGGAAGCCGCCGCGCCAAATCCGAAACGGCTATCCGCGATTTGATCCGGACGGGCATTCCCGGAGGCGGCATGCCCGCATTCCGGCTCGCCCCGGCAGAAGAAGCCCCACTGGTGGCTTTCGTCCATTCGCTCACCGCGCCTGCGGCGGATTATCGCCCGGCCGGAGACGTCGAAGCGGGCAAGCAATTCTTCTGGGGGCGAGGCGGCTGCGCAGGCTGCCATATGATTCGCGGCCGCGGCGGCGCTTTCGGTCCGGATCTGTCCAACATCGGACGCAAACGCACCATCCGTGAGCTGGAGCAGGCGTTACTACGTCCTGGTATGCCGCCCGTGCCCGGCTATCAGCCCGTTTCAGTACGGCTTCGAAACGGCACGTCTCTGAGCGGCGTCGCGCGCAATCGCAGCAACTTCGACCTCCAGCTTCAGGATCGCCAGGGGCGGTTGCACCTGTTGACGCGCGCCGAGATCGCGGAGGTCACCGAAGGAACGCGGTCGCAGATGCCGCCTCTGAACGCCTCCGCCGACGAGAAGCAAAACCTGCTGGCTTATTTGAGTAGCCTGGTGGAGTCTCGGGAAGCCAACGGGCCGCCAATCACTGGTGTATCCGAGTTCGGCCCCGGCGACTGGCCGACGTATCACGGCAGAGTCAGCGGCAATCGCCACAGCCAGCTTGACCAGATCAATACCGGAAATGTGGGGCGGTTGGCGCCCAAATGGATTTTCAGCATTCCCAATTCGCGCCGGCTGGAAGTGACGCCCGTCGTAGTGGATGGAGTGATGTATGTCACGGCGGCGAACGAGGCTTACGCGCTCGATGCCCGCACCGGCCGGCGGATCTGGCATTATCAACGCCCGCTGACGAAGGGTGTGATTGGAGATGCGGCCGGGGCGATTAATCGCGGTGTGGCCGTGCTGGGCGATCGCCTGTTCATGGTCACCGACAATGCTCATCTGCTGGCGCTGAGCCGCGCGACCGGCGGGCTCATCTGGGACGTGGAGATGGCTGATTACCGGCAGCATTATGGCGCCACATCCGCGCCCCTAGTGGTCAAGGACCTCGTGCTCTCAGGAACGTCCGGCGGCGATGAAGGCGTGCGGGGATTTGTCGCGGCCTATAAAGCTTCCACGGGCGAGCGTGTGTGGCGGTTCTGGAGCATTCCCGCTCCCGGTGAGCCGCTGGCCAAGACTTGGATTGGCAAGGCGCTCGAGCACGGCTGTGGTGCTACTTGGCTGACCGGCACATACGACCCGTCGACCGATCTGATTTATTGGCCGACCGGCAATCCTTGCCCGGACTACAACGGAGATGAACGCAAGGGCGACAACCTCTACGCCGATTCCGTTCTGGCGCTCGAGGCGGAGACTGGCAAGCTGCGCTGGTATTATCAGTTCACACCGCACGACCTGCACGATTGGGACGCGACGCAAACACCGATGCTGGTGGACGCCGACTTCGGCGGCAAGAATCGCAAACTGATGCTGCAGGCAAACCGCAACGGTTTCTTCTACGTGCTCGACCGAACTACTGGAGAGCTGCTGCTCGCCAAGCCTTTTGTAAAGAAGCTCAACTGGGCGAGCGGCGTTGGTACTGACGGCAGGCCGGCCGTGAACCCGGCCGCTATTCCTACATCGGGCGGCGTGAGAGTGTGCCCGGCGGTCGAAGGTGCGACTAATTGGATGTCGACCGGATATAATCCACAAACCGGCTTCTTTTATGTGATGGCGCTCGAAAAGTGCCAGATCTTTACGAAATTCCCGGAAGTCTGGCAGCCCGGCAAGTCTTACTACGGCGGCGGCACGCGCGATCTGCCAGACGATCCCGGGAAAAAAATCCTGCGGGCGATCGACATCCGCACCGGAAAGATCGCCTGGGAGTATCCGCAGGAGGGCGACGCCAAAAGCTGGGGCGGTGTGCTGTCTACTTCCAGCGGCCTTGTCTTTGTGTGTGACGATAGCGGCGCCCTTGCGGCGCTGGACGCAAAAACCGGGGAGCTGCTCTGGCACTTTCAAACCAGCCAGCTCTGGAAGGCGTCACCGATGACCTTTATGGTGGATGGCAAACAATACGTCGCGGTGGCCGCGGGTTCGAACATTCTCGCGTTCGGTCTGTAATTCGCACTGCGGCACGGAAAATCCGTGATAATTTCCACCAGACAGCTATTCGCGGTGCGATCCACAAACCTCAAAATTATTGACAGCAGAAGTGCCGCGGGCTAGACTGCGATCCAGAGATTTTTGGGGTTGTCGCAGAACTTTTGAAAGCCGCCACGTTTGCGAATTGCATCTTTGGATTGCCAGGAGGTCCTCGATGCCACGAAGAAGCTGGCTTTTCTTCCGAATTGTGCTGGTTTTGGCGGGCATTTACCTGATACCGCTGATGGCTCAAACGCCGACCGCGACGCTTCAGGGAACAGTAACAGATTCGAGCGGGGCCATCGTACCGGATGCGAAGGTGACGATCACCAACGCCAAAACCAACGAGGCTATTGACGTCACAACCGGGTCGGACGGCCGCTATGTTCGCCCGTTTCTCCCGCCAGGAACCTACGTCATCACAGTCGAGAAGACCGGCTTTCGATTAGTCCGGCAGGAAAACATCAAGCTGGATATCGGCCAGAACCGCTCTGTCGATTTCACGCTCGAAGTCGGAGCGATCTCTCAGCAAGTGGAGATTTCCGTCGCGCCCCCGCCCTTAGACACCAACAGCTCATCGATCGGCCAGGTGATTGAGAACAAGCGGATCATGGACCTGCCTCTCAACGGCAGAGCCGTGTTCAGTCTCGCCAATCTCACGCCCGGTGTAAATCCTACGGGCGGCGGGGCGACTCCGGCAATGGGCGGAGCGCGCAATGCCATCAGCGAACTACAGATTGATGGCATGACCGACATCGCGCCTGAGAACAACATCGGAATCAACCAGCGCGTGTATGAGCCGCAGGTGGACGCGGTTGAGGAGTTCAATGTCGCCGTAAATGCGCTCGCGGCCGAATACGGGCGTTTCGGGGGTGGCGTGATCAACGTTGCGACGAAATCCGGCACCAACAACCTTCACGGCACGGCATACGACTTTCTCAGAAACAGCAAACTGGACTCCAACGATTTCTTCGCCAACCGGGCCGGGCAGGCCAAAGGCAGCTTCAAACGCAACCAGTGGGGCGGGACGGTCGGCGGCCCGATCCTGCTGCCGAAAATTTATAACGGCCGCGACAAGTCGTTCTTCTTTTTCGGTTTTGAGGGAACCAATCAGCGCAGCCAGACTGTGTACACGGGCACCATGCCGATCGACGCCTGGCGCATAGGCGATTTCTCGAACCTGCGCACCGCCTCGGGACAGCCCATCACGATCTATGACCCGTTGACCGTGCGCGAGGATCCAGCCAATCCAGGGAAATTCATCCGGTCCCCATTCGCCGGCAATCGCATTCCGGCCGACCGCATGGATCCTGTCGCCGTGAACGCGATGAAGTACTTCCCCGAGCCCAACGCCCGGCCTACGAATCCTTACACGAACGCCAATAACTTCACGAGCGCCGGGACCGGCCCCAGCGATAGTTACCGGATCGACACACGCATCGATCATAACTGGACGCGCGCCTGGCGCACATTCGTGAGAGTTTCGACTTCCTGGTCCAACAGCGTTTCGTTCAACGGTTTCGGCAATATCGCCACCTCAAGCGGCAGCGGTCCTTCAAGCGGCAGGGCGACTCAACTTTCGCTCGATAACACGATCACGATCAGCCCGACCTTGATTGCCAACCTGCGTTACGGCTTTGGCCGCACGCGTTCCACGAGTCTTCCCTTTTCCAACGGCATCGACCTGACGGCGTTGGGATTCCCGGCTTATTATCAGCAGGCCGCGGAGCGCGAAGGCCGCGAATTTCCGCGTATGGATTTCGGCGGCACGGTGGCGAATCTGGGGCAGTCGGGTTGGACGCGCCTGTTTATGGCACCTATGGTGCACTCGCTCACCGGCAGCATGAACAAGATCCTCCCCAGGCACAGTATCAAGTTTGGCGGCGAATATCGCAAATTGCTGATCAACTTCCAGCAGGCGGGTTATCCTTCCGGAACTTTCAATTTCCGCAATGATTGGACACAGCAGGAGATCACCACCGCGAGCCCAACTGCCGGCTTTCCGCTCGCATCGTTTCTGCTGGGCTTGCCCAATAACACCGGAGGCGCCTTTACCCACGACGGAACAGCGGCCTCAGCCAGCTCGTATTTTGCCGGCTACATCCAGGACGACTGGAAGATCACCCAGAAGCTGACGTTGAATCTCGGATTGCGCTACGACGTAGACATTCCGCGCACGGAGCGCTTCGACCGGTATTCGTATTTCAATCTCTACGAGACCTCGCCGATCGCGGGCAGAGTTCCTGCCTCCGCGTGCCCGGCTTGCGGAAATCTCACGGGCGCCATGCATTTCGTAACGCCGGACAACCGCCGCCAGACGCCCGCGGACAAGAACAATTTCGGCCCGCGGTTTGGTTTTGCATGGAGCGCTACCAACAGAATGGTAATTCGCGGAGGTTATGGGATCGCGTATCCGCCGTCCGCTCTTCAGGCCGCCGGCACTACGGGCTCGGCCGGCATGCAAGGCTTTCGCAGCTCCACGGATTTCAACAGTACATTCGATTCCATGCGAACGATCAATGCATACCTCAGCAATCCGTATCCGGCCGGGTTCAACTTTCCGCCGGGCCGGACGCAGGGCGCGGCGACACAACTGGGATTGGGTATTGGCGAGTCTTTATTCGATGCCTGGAGAAATCCGTACGTGCAGCAATGGAACTTGAATATTCAGCATGAGCTCCCCGGCAACATGGTGGCCGAGGTCGGCTACCTGGGCAACCGCGGCATCGGCCTTGTGGATGGCGACGGCACTTACCAGTACAACCAGTTAAATCCGGCATACCTGGCATTGGGCTCTCAACTGCTGGCGGTTGTTCCCAATCCGTTCTATGGCGTGATCACAAATCCGACCTCGCCTTTGAGCAGGCAGACAGTCGAGTACCGGCGGCTGCTGCGGCCGTTTCCGCAATACGACAGCGTGGGCTCGTTTCGTAAGCCCAAGGCCAACTCGATCTATCATGGCATGACCGTGCGAGTGGACAAGCGCTTCTCGCGCGGATTTAGCTTCCTGGTTGCGTACACTGTGGGCAAGCTGATCGACGACGCTTCGTCGGCAGTCAGCTTCCTGGGCCCAATCGCGAGCGGGCCGGAGCTCAACATTACGGCGAGCAAGCTTAATGCTTATAATGAGCGGCTGGAGCGCTCCGTCTCCTCGATGGATGTGGCCCAGCGCGCCGTCTTCAGCTACCTCTACGAACTGCCGTTCGGGAAGGGGAAACCGTTCTTCGCCGGCGCTCCCCGCGGCATCAATCTTCTGATCAGCGGCTGGCAGGTAAACGGCATCACGACGTTCCAAAGCGGCACACCCATGCTTGTCGGAGCGCTCTCCAACAACACGAACGCCTACAGCAGCGGGCAACGCCTGAACAACAACGGGCAGAGCGCGAAATTGACGGGTGGCTCCACGGACCAACGCCTGGCGCAGTGGTTCAATACCAGCGTCTTCTCGCAGCCTGCTCCGTTCACCTTCGGGAATACAGCCCGGACGCTTCCCGATGTGCGGGTGCCGGGATTGAACACTACGGACCTGTCCCTATTTAAGAACACATTCTTCGGGCCGGAGAACCGGCTCAATCTACAGTACCGGCTCGAGATGTTCAACGCGTTTAACACACCGCAGTGGGGCAGGCCTGGCCCACAATTTGGAACCGGGAATTTCGGCGTGATTAGCAGCGTCGCCGTTCCGCCGCGCCAGATCCAAATGGCGCTCAAGCTCGTCTGGTAAACGGCGCCGTTCTAGGACTGTGGTCTGACAGGGCTCTGCGGGCTTTGGCCCCGGCGAAATATTTTGCGATAAATATCGGGCCAAAACTCGGGCAGCAAGTTGCCCATGGCCGCACCAAAAAAGCTTGTCTTCAACCGGTTCACCATTACGGTTCCTGTTCTGCTCTCTGAGGGGTAATACAGATTTGAACCGGCAATCCCAAGTATCAATCCGAAGATCCCGGAAGCATTGAATGCCTGCTCTCCGGAGTCGTTTCTTGTGATGAGGATCCGGCTTAGTGAATACAGCACACGCGCTCGCACAGTCGCCTGCGGCCCCTTGCGGAAGTATCTCGGGTCCTGGTGCAGGAGTGAAGCGAGAATGGCACCACTAAACAGATTCTGCATGCTGGCGTCCGCCCACGCAGCGCCGAAGCGCTTGGCGTAAGAGGCTCCGCCCTGACCGTACTTTGGTGTGGCGTCGTCCAATTGTGAAAAGCCGGAGCCCAGCGCCGCGCTCGCGATGTTGAACGGATCGCGCGATTGCCTCGCCACAAGACGCCATTTCTGTGCCGGCGTGAGGGGCACGTAAGGAGCATTGGGATCCGACACCGTCTGGTAATTGGGAACAATGCCCAAAATCCGTTGCTGATGCAGGGCAGGGTCTAGCGGCTGCTGCGCGACCGCTGTCCCGCCGGTGAAGACGGAGCCTGAGAGGATCAGCGCAAGCGCCACCAGTTCCGGCGAGGCTCCGCGATGCGACACTATGCCCAACACCTATAGGCGACAGATGATCCTCCCATGGTTACGGAAATGGGCTATCCAAAGAAATAAACTCGGATAGACTTGCAGCGGCAACGGACCGGCATCGCTCCTCTGATTTCACACAAGCTTACGGTGTCGAGACGGGAATAGGTAAGATCGCGGGTTCTACGACATCCCATCGAGCCCGCGCCGATTCACAAGATTTCCCTGCCCTGCTCGAAAGCAGCAACACCCGGCAGGAGATTCAGCTGCAACATCAGCCGCAACGCCGGAAAGATCAGGGATTTGAGCTGGAGTCTCGCCGCCGGAAGACGCGCGTCCGAATGTCCGGCCAAAATTCGTGAAATGCATTGCCGCCCATACGGCCCAGAAATCCGAGGCCTGTTCGGAACGCCGCGCGTCCCGCGGTCGCCTCGCTATCCGCGCGCCAGGTGTTGGAAAGAAAATTGTTGCCCGGAATTGCGGCGAACCTGGCATACGCAGGGTGTAGAGTCCCGTCGCCGTACCGGGCCATGAACGTCATTTTGATCACGTTAAGAACGCGTTTTTTGAACGGTTGCCCGTTGGCGCGAACATATCGCGGATCCTCGTCCCAGAGGCTCCCCAGACCTGCTTCCATAGCATTCCCGGTCGAGAGGCCCGTGAAGCGCATTCCGTAGCGCTTGCCGAAACCCTCCCAATGCGGCCCATACTCTCGCGGCGAGTTGAACAGGGTACCCCATCCCGCGCTGAACAGCCCTCCCGCAAGACTCGGCGGACCCACGGTGCTTGTCAGGAACCAATGCAGACGGCCCCTTGCTGTGATCGGCGCATCGCCCCCTCTGGTAGTGTTCACCACTTGAGCCGGTGCATGCTGTCCTGAGAAAAAAACAATGAAGACCGAAACCATGAGATAGTGCACGAGGCGAAGATCTCCTCCTCTTTCGATCTTAGCGGGCACACCCGAATCGATATGTGCGAAATATTAAGCCGGCATTCTGATAAGAGCGGAGTCGCACACAGCCGCGCTCGGATTATCGGGCCTCAATTACGCTGCAGCCCGGTGCGCGCTGCTCGAGCGATTTCTGAATGGCGCAAAGCGCAGAATCGAAGCCTCGCTCGATGCATTCACCGGCCAGTCCGGTGCGCGGGGAGCACTTCTGCTGCGTTTCGCTTCAAGATATGGATTGACAGGGTCACTTATTGTCCTGCACCGGAGCCATGCGTTCCGCAACGATACCGCCATGGAGCGCCTGAGTAAGTTCCATTCGCTTCTGCGAGGCCGCACGAGCTTTGTCAATCTGGCCGCCGCGCTTATAGAGCAGCGCAAGCTGGTAATATGCTCCGATGTGCTTCGGCTCCAACTGCACCGCAGTCTCAAATGCCTTAAGCGCCAAGTCCCTGCGGTCTTCCAAAAGATAGATTTTGCCGAGCCAGTAATATGAATCCGCATGTTTCGGGTTAAGCTTGACAGCTTTGCGCAAAGCGGACGCGGCCGGGGAAATCTTTTCCGTCCGTATCAGCTCGACGCCGTACATGTACTGATTCAGATAATTGTTCGGCTCCAGTCTGGTGGCTTGTGCGAATGCCTGGACGGCATCCGTGTCCCGCCCCGTGTCCGCATAGAAATTACCTAACGCGAAATAGGGCTGGCCGGAGTCCGGCCGGATCTCGATAAGCTGGCGGTAACTTCTCTCGGCCAGATCATTCCGGCCGGTAAAGTAGCAGGCGAGCGCATACGCCAGGCGGATTTCAAACGAGCTGGGAAATCTTTCCAATGCATGCTGCAGCATTTTATAAGCGTCCTCGAAATCGGCGTTTTTGATCTCGATGAGCCCCAATTGATAGTAGTGCGAGGGCTCGCCGGGCTCGGAACGCACCAAACGCTTGAGAGCCGCCACTGCCTCGTGATCCTGCTTCATCTGCGCGAAAAGTCCAGCGAGCAGGGTATCGAAGTAGTTGCCGCTGCTGCGGCCATTAATCGTCGGAGGAGCATGCGCCTGGGCCAGCTTAAAGAACTCTACGGCCTCGGCAAATTGTGTGTGTCTAGCGAACGCTCCTCCGGCCGCCATGGAAAGGTTGAAATCGGGTTGGGTGCGCAGAATGCGCAGCAGCTTTTGGCCCGATTGAAGAGCGGGACCCGTTCGTCCGCAAGCCAGCTCGGCGATCAGGAGGCCGTGCAGAATTTTCGGATTGTTTCGATCAAGGGCCAGCGCCCTTTCGAAATGCGCGGCTGCTTCGCGCGGCTCTCCCTGCTCGAGCGCTTGAGCGCCTTCGTTATAAAGTATCTTCCAAGTGTCTGAAGGTTCCGCCGGATAAAGAAAAAGCCTGAAAGCGATCCAGAACAGCGGCACTGCAAGTCAACTCAGGAGTTCTTTCACTGGCTCGAATTGTTCATCTACGATACGCACCGGGCGGCCGATCGGCGTTGCATAAACCTTGGTCGTGTCGATACCCAGCTTGGTGTACACCGTGGCAAGCAGCTCTTCCACATGGACAGGTCGCTCGGTCACTGCCCAGCAGTTGCGATCCGTCTTTCCGATCACCCGACCGCCTCGGATTCCGCCGCCGGCGACCACCACGGAATAGGCGTTCGGCCAATGGTCGCGGCCCGAGTTCACGTTGATCTCGGGAGTACGGCCGAACTCGGTCGCGATGATAACCATTGTGGTGGCGAGCATGCCGCGCCGCTCCAGGTCTTCGAGCAGCGCTGAGAATGCGCGGTCCAGCTCGGGCAGATTCGTTCGCGAGAGGTTATTGAAAACCTCCTGATGATGGTCCCAGGTCGCCGCCCGCACGCTGACGAACCGGACACCGGACTCGACCAGCCTGCGCGCCAGCAGGCAACCTTGGCCGGTCGCCGTGCGGCCGTAGCGATCACGAAGCGAGGCGGGTTCCGCGCCGATATCGAAAGCCTTTCGCGCGCGCTCCGAGCTGATCAATGCCAATGCCGTCTTGTAGTGTGTACCCATGGCGTCGGTGACGCCAGCCGTATCAAATTGCCGGAAATAGCGCTCGGCAACTGACAGCAGAGAGTTGCGGCGCTCCACACGCGCCCAATCCACACCCATCGGCAGATCCAGATCGCGAACCTTGTATTTGGGATCGTTGGGATTGCCGGCGAGAAACGGATTGTACTGCGGTCCCAGAAATGTGGCCTGTTCCCAGACCGACGCGGCGCCCCCCGTGAGCACGTACGGCGGCAATTCATTGCGCGGCTTCAACTCGCGGGAGATGATGGAGCCGGCCGCGGGATACAACAGCCCCGCAAGAGGCGGGTGTCCGGTGAGGGTAAAGGCCTGCGCCGATTCGTGCACCGCGTCCCGACCTGTCATGGAACGGATGATCGTGTACTTATCCGCCATCTTCGCCGACATCGGAAGGTGCTCGCTGATGCTGATGCCGTCCACGTTTGTCGGAATGGCTTTGAATTTGCCGCGATATTTGTCGTCGGCCTCGGGCTTCGGGTCCCAGGTCTCCATCTGGCTCATGCCGCCGGCGCACCAGAGAAGAATGACGGACAGGTCCTTCGAATCGCCGCCGGCAGCCGGAGCCGCGGCGCGCATCGAGAGAGCACTGCCGTAGGTCAGATTCCCGAACAGAGTAAGTGAGCCAACTCTTAGAAAAGTCCGCCGGTCAAAGTAATCCAGAGCCATGGGAACCTCAGTTCAATAGATATACGCAAACTCCCGCGAGTTCAGAATCACCCAAAGCAGATCCTGATAGACCTTCTTTCGGGCAGTGGTATCAGCGCTCGCCAGTTGCTTTTCGAGCGCCGCGGATTCCTCGCGCGTAGGATAGCGCGATAGCGCACTCAGATAGATCTCTTCAATGCGGCGGGACTCAGTCCAGTCCGGCTGCGCCAGAACCCGGTCCACGATGTTGCCGGGCGCAGTCACTAGATCGTTGACCGTATCGCCGTTGATCAGGTCCATCGCTTGCGCGACATCCGGCTGCTGGTCGCGCTCGCAGATCTGATCCCGGAATTGCAGCTTGCCGAATGTTGTCATGAAGTAATTGGGCGAACCAACGGCGACTGTAATGGCCTTTTCCCCGGGAGGGTAGCCTGGGATTTTCAGCCGCTTTCCCGCGGCCTGCCCCATCGAATCCCACAGCACCTCCGCCATTTGCCGCTTTAGATAGAAGCGGGAGTAGTTCATTTCATCCGCAGCGTTGCTGGGGTTGGGCTGCGACGAGAGCTGATAGGTTCGCGAGTTAAGAATTACGCGCGCCAGCTTGCGTATGTCATACCGCTCCTCGACAAGACGCGCGGCCAGGGCATCGAGCAGCGCCGGATTGCTGGGCGGATTCGTTACACGAAAGTCATCTACCGGCTCCACAATGCCGCGCCCGAGATAATGCTTCCAGACGCGGTTGGCGAATGCGCGCGAAAACCAGGGATTCCGGGGCGCCGTAATCCAGGCCGCCAGCTTCTCGCGGATGTCCTCGCCCGGTTTCGCGTCAACGGTTTCGCCGCCGAGGTACCGTGCCTTGACCACCTGCTTCGTCTTCGGATGAGTCAGCAGCTTATTATTGCTAACGTAGTCGTACGTGGGTTTATTGTCGGGCCGCACCGCGATCGACCGCTCGAACAGACCGTACGACTCGGCCTTATATTGCAAGCGCGTGAAGAATCCGGCCAGACCGTAGAAATCGTCTTGCGTCCAGCGCTCGAATGGATGGTCGTGGCACTTGGCGCAGTCCATTCGAATCCCCAGCAGCGATTGGCTGACCTGGGTGACCATTCCCTCCGGTCCATCCCACAGGCCCTTATAAAAATTCACTGTCGGTTCGTAGACGAACGGGCCCGCACCCAGCAGCATCTCGCGGACCATCTGATCGTATGGTTTGTTTTCGGCAAGCGATGACCGGATCCAGCGGTAAAGCTGCCATCCTCCTTTTACGCCAGCGCCGCCAAGCTGAAACAGGTCGGCGAACTTCATGGCCCAGAGATCTACAAATTCGGGCCGCTCGAGCAGTTGATCGATCAAACGCGCGCGCTTGTCCGAATCATTGGACGAAAGAAAGCGGCGCGTTTCCTCAGGCGTGGGGAGAACTCCGAGAGTGTCCAGGTAAACGCGGCGCAAAAATACGGGATCGGGCGCCAGATCAGAAGGTACGACATTCAGCTTCTTCAGCTTTGCGAAAACCAGGCCGTCGATGAAGTTATTTTCCGGCACGGTCGGATAACCGGGACCGAGCGCCTGCGGAATGATGGCCACGCGGGCAACGGTTGTCCTTCCCTGCGTGCGCACCATAATGTTGGTCTCGCCTTGCCTCTTCGCCGTAATCTCGCCGGCATCGTTGACAGCGGCAATGGTCTCATCGTTGGACATGTACCGGACGTGGCCGCTCAGGTCGGCCTGGGTCCCGTCGGAATACCGGCCGGTCACAATGAGATGCTGCCGCGCGCCGGTCCCCACCAGGATCCGCTCGGTGGGGTAGACACTAATCTCTTTGAGGTCCGGACCGCCACTGTCGTAAACGCATCCGCCCTGGATCCACTCGATCAGTGTCCGATATTCGGGCGACCCGGCTTGAAACCGCACGCCCCCACCGTGAGGTACCTGGAACGTGGGCTTTCGGACCAGAAGAGATTCTTGCGGTTCCTTCAGACTTACCCTGCGGCCGTCTGCGCCTTTCACCACTGCTTCATAATCCAGATCCGGCCGCGCGCCGAAAAGCGACAGCTTGAATCCCGCCTTGCCCCGCACGGAGCCGTGACAGTTCGAGCCCGTGCAGCCTTTCTCCGTCAGGATCGGCGCGACGTCGCGAAGAAAACTCACGGGCCGATTCAGAGCCAGATCCGAGATGGTGATTTCAGCCGTTGCCGATTTGCCGCCGAACGACGCTTTCACGCGTGCGCGGCCTTCCCGCAGCGGAGAGGCAATTCCCTCTGGGCTCACGGCAATTACCGTCTGCGGGTGCGTCCGGATTACTGCCTGAGCCGTAACGTCACGTTCCTGATTATCTGCGTATATTGCCGTCACCAGCAAAGCCTGGCGCGCCTTACTCCCGCGCAGAGAAGACTCCGTGGGATAAATCGAGAGACGGACCACTTTTGCGGGCTGAGCGGCAATGGCCGCTGCCGTAGAAACGATAGCCGCCAGAAACAGTTTCTTCATCAGCGTCCTACTTGTTTGACAGCGGTTTCCTGCTGACTCTCATTTTCGTGCGGAGCAGGCGCGATGGTCAGCAGCAGTTCCTGGTCGTCGGCCCGTCCGCGAATGTAACCAGTTTGCTGCCACGGGTAGAAGACCACGGCCGTCTGTTCACACTCTTTGCCGTGGGCGGTCCCGCGTGCCCGGACGCGCACTGGAAAGGAGCCCAGAGGCGCGCCTTGATGGACTTGAATCGGCAGCGAAACGTTCGTTCCGTCGAAAAAGAAATCCTCGCCGAAGGTCCCGCGGAAGCGAGTGTTCACGGGTTCAGCGGTCATGCTCTGCGACTCGACGCGCCCTGGCAGTCCTTCCAGCCAGACCTTCACGGGTGTATCCCAACCACCCAGACGCCTCACGCGAACCGGCAAAACGCCGTTGCCGCCGGCCAAAACCGAAACCTGGTTCGTCAGAGCGATCAGCTCGAAGCTTGGCTCAGAGTGGCCGATCAGTAGCCGGTACACGAAACTCTCGTGCCCCCGCCAGCCTGCATCGCGCATCTCCACGCGATAACGCCCAGCCTTCGCGAATCGATGGTCGAGGTGAAAATCCAGATTGGGCGGATCTTTATCGAAGCCGTTCGGTGCGGACTCGTCGATGTAAGCCTCCACGTTTCCTTCCGTATCAAAGATCGTAAGCGCCGGATCCAGGAAATTACCGAGGCTCATCCCATCAGCTTGAAACGTGATCTGATCGCCGGCCCGAACGTCGATCCAAAGATTCGCCGCCTCCTTTGGTCTGCTGATTGTACCGTTGATGACGACCGGTGTTTCGAGATTCAAGGGCGTGGCCGGCGGTTGACCGGAGAGCACAATCTCTTTTTGATCCGATACCACGAAGGGCAGCGCATCCGGAAGCTCCGCTTTTGCGGTGCGGACGCGAAGGCGGTAGAAACCAGGTTCGAGATCCCGCGGCACCGTAACCCTCGCGTCCAGTCGGCCGGCCGTCTTTGCCAAAATTTCGATCGGAGCCTGCGCCCCGTCGAGCAGTAATGAGTCCGCGTGCTCGAGGTTCACGCCCGAGACTGTAAGCCGAACCGTCTCGCCGCGGCGCGCACCCGCAGGGAACACGTGCGAGAGGCTGGGCAGCTCGCCGATCAGCAGGCGATACTCGGCGGCTTTGGAACCCGATTCGCGAAATCCTGAAAGCCGGAGAGCATACTCGCCCGACTTGGAGAAGCGGTACACCAGATGGGGATCTTTGTCGAAATAGAAATCATCCTGCGACGCGATTTCGCGGCCCGTGTCGTCAAGGAGTGCAAGCACGCCGTCGAACCGCGTGCCGCTGCGGGATGAGTTCATGTCGAATAGGAGCGTCTGGCCGGCCTGAACACGAAATCGGAAACAATCATAATCCGCAGCGAGGATTTTTCCGTTAATGACTGCGGGCAGGTCTATGAGCGAGGCCTTGGACCAGTCGTCGTTCGGCTCTTTCTCCATCTGTTCGGGGAGCGCGCCCACCTGGAAAACTTGCACGAAGGTTCCTTGCGGGGTGAACACGCGCAAATCCCGCCGGCTCACCTCTGCATCCGCTGCGAGGGTGAGATGCGCGGTGATCTCGGACTCTTTGGAATTGACGATGCGGGCGGTCACGCCCCGGCCGGACAGGCGTATCTGCGAAGGCCCGCCAAGATGCTTACCTTGGATTGTGACGTCGAGTTCCGTGCCGCGCTGCGCGCCGCGCGGAAAAATCGAGTCGATGAAGGGCGGCAGAGGATGCTCCGGCTCCGCCCCTCTCGCGGTTGGAATGAGTAGCGCCCCAGAACACGCGTACGCAACCGCACATATTATGGTCTGGAGTGGCCTCGCCATTCTACTCCGATTTTCCTCCGCTCCATGCAAAAAAGCTTGCTCACATAATCCGGTTAGTTCAAGATATTTTAAACCTCAGCGAGATTCTTTGCCAAGGAGGGCAGGATGCGGATACAAGGCGCGCGATTCGCGCTTGGCGGCTTTTGCGTTGTAGCGGCATGCCTGTACGCGCCGCTTGCGCAAGGGCAAGCCACTGGAACGATTCTGGGCACCATCACTGATACCAGCTCGGCCGTCGTCGTAGGCGCCAAGGTCACTGTAACCAACATCAACACCAACGTGAGCCGCGATGTCATCACCAACGCGGCCGGCTACTACCAGGTCGATAATCTCATCCCGGGCCAATATACCGTGAGCGCGGAGATGGGTGGCTTCAAAAAGGCTGTGCGCTCGCAGTTCGAATTGCAGGTGGCGCAGTCGGCGCGTGTGGACCTCACGATGGAAGTCGGCGAAGTAAACCAAACAGTGGAGATCACGGCCGCCGCGCCGCTCGTCAATACAACGGACGCCACAGTTGGGCACGTTGTGGGCGTGCGGGAAACGCGCGAACTACCCCTCAATGGGCGCAATTACCTACAGTTGGCCGCGCTGGTGCCCGGCACGGCGCAATATGGCAATCAATCGTTCTACAACTCGGGGCTCACCGACAACCAGGGATCGGTGATCTCGGGAGGAGCTGGCGAGGACCGCAATGAAGTCAGCCTGGACGGCGTAGGTGTGAAATCCTACATGATCAATGTCGCTTATGTGCCCTCAATTGATGGCTTGCGCGAATTCAAAGTCGAGACTGATCCGTATTCGGCCGAGTTAGGCCGGAGCGGAGGAGCGCAGATCCGGCTTGAATCCAAAAGCGGCACCAACCAATTCCATGGATCTTTATTCGAGTTTCTGCGCAACAGCAATCTGGATGCGAAAAATTTTTTCGACCGTAAGGACCTCCCCATACCTCCGTTTAAGCAAAACCAGTTCGGGGGAAGCCTGGGCGGGCCGATCCGCAGGAACAAGCTGTTCTTCTTCGGCAACTATGAAGGCTTTCGCAGCCGCAAAGGCCAGACCATCTTCGGAACGGTGCCCACGCCGTTAATGAAGCAGGGCGTGTTTACAGAAGAACGCATTCCCATCTACGACCCGCTCACCACTCGCCCCGACCCCGCAAACCCCTCGCGGACCATTCGCGACCCGTTTCCGAACAACACCATCCCCTCAACACGGTTCAATCCGGTGTCGGTATACTTTGCGCAAAACCTTTACCCGAATCCCACAGGTTCTGGAGTGCTGAGCAATTACGCCACTTCGGCCAAGGACCGCACTCGCCGCGACCAGTTCAATACGCGCGTGGACTATATTGCCTCGGAGAAGGATACAATATTCGGCCGGTTCAGCTTTAATAACTCCACGCTGTACCAGGCCCGCGGCATCTTTAACCAGGGAGCCCTGCCCGGTTTTGGCGACCACTTCATCAGCAATACGCGTAACCTGGTGCTTTCGGATGTGCACACGTTCAATCCGACCACTATTCTGGAGGCCAAAGCCTCCTATTACCGAAACTTCCCCTCACTTACTCCCGAACAGTTAGGCAATGCTGTAAACGCACAGTTCGGCGTGCAGGGCGTGCGCCAGAATCAACCGCTCAATCCCAGCGTCACCGGCTTTAACAATCCGGTGTCGAATCCCTTCGCGCCCGAGTTCTTCGCGGCAAACCAGTATCAATACGTGCTGAACCTGACGAAGGTGCTGAACAAACACACTTTGAAGGCCGGCGCGGAATACAACCGGCTGCAGCTTTTCGAAGTGGCGCCGCGATACCCGCAGGGCGGTTTCAATTTCACCGGCAGCTTCACCGGCGATCCGCTGCAGGCGCTCGGCTCGACCGGCCGCCCCTTCGCCGACTTCCTGCTCGGATTTCCCGCGAGCGCGCAAACCATTCGCGGCGACACCGCCGGGCAGCTATTTCGGAATCTCTTCCATTGGTATTTTGCCGACACTTGGCGCGTGACGCAGAACCTGAGCTTGAACCTCGGAGTTCGATATGAGTTCACCGGCAATCCGTATGATAAGTACGACCGGATCTCGAATTTCGATCCGACCCGCGGACTGCTCATCGCCAATAAGAACGGAGTAAACCGGTCCACGATTGACAGCGACCTGAATAACTTCGCCCCGCGCGTAGGCTTCAACTATCACGTCCCCGGCGCCAAGATGTCGATTCGCGGCGGATACGGCATCTTCTATGACATTCTCCAGATGAATGTCTTCAACGCGGTGCGCGCCAACATTCCGTTCACGGAGTTCCGAAATTTCAACGTCGATAATCCCATCGCCACCAGGCCGACAACTTCGATCCAGCAGGTTTTCGGCGAGGGCGGCGGCACGCCTCCGCTGCCGACTCTCTCGCTGTTCGACACGCACCTGCGGCAAGGCTACATTCAACGGGCGTCACTAAACATCGAGCGGCAGTTCGGGAACGATTTTGTACTGGATGTCGGGTTTGCGCGGGAAAAGAAGACCAAGCTCGTGGCCGGCCGTGAGCTCAACGCCCCCCTCCAGCGCGGCACATTTGTGAGGCCGTATCCGCAATACCTCAGTCTGGGCCAGAATACCAACCTGCAGGATGGCGTTTATAACGCACTGCTGGTCAAGCTGGAAAAACGCTTTTCCAACGGGCTGAGCTTCCTGGCGTCCTACACCCTGGCCAAAGCCCTCGACAATATTTCATCCGGAACGGGAGGCATCGGCGCTCCCGGCGATGCGGGATTTCAGGACCCGTACTGCTTCTCCTGCAATCGCGGGCGCTCCACATCCGATAATCGCCAACGGTTCGTCTATAGCACCGTCTATGAGCTTCCAGCCTTGAAAGGGGCCATGCCGCTGGTGAGGTATGCCGTTGGCGGATGGCAGATCTCGGGCATCTTCACAGCACAATCCGGCTTTCCGTTCACGCCCAATATCTCCGGCGACAACGCGCTGTCAGGCACCAGCGGGCAGCGGCCCAACCGTGTGCTGGGTGTCGACCCGTTCGGTCCGGGAACGCGCGATCCGGCGCACTGGTTCAACCCGGCAGCTTTCGTCGTCGCGCCGCGCGGCTTCTTCGGAAATTCCGGACGCGGCATTCTGGATGGACCCGGCCTCGTGAATCTGGATATCGGGCTCATGAAGGGTTTCTTCATTGCGGAGGGACTGCGGCTACAGTTCCGCTCCGAGTTCTTCAACATCGCGAACCATCCGAACTTCGGACCGCCCAACGCCACCGTCAATACTCCGGCCGCGGGAATTATCTCTTCGACCTTGAATGATTCCAGGGAGATTCAGTTTGGCTTAAGATTGGATTTCTGATTCAACGTCAGAGAGAGGGGCGACAGTGAGTAACGAGAGCAAAACAGAACTGAGCCGTCGTGATTTATTCCAGGGCTTGGGCACGGCTGCCGGTATCGCAGGCGCATCTGGTCTGGCGGCAGGGGCGCAGGCCCGGCCCGCATCGGACAAACCGGTGAGGATCGGAGTTGTCGGCGGAGGTTTCGGCTCCAGCTTTCAATGGCACCTCCATCCGAACTGCAAAGTCTCCGCCGTTTGCGATATCCGCCCGGACCGCCTGCAGCGGCTGTCGGAGGTCTATCGATGTGGAAATACATACAAGAACTTCCGGGAGTTTCTGAAGCATCCGGAGCTTGATGCTGTTGCGGTTTTCACGCCGGCTCCGCTACACGTGTGGATGGACATCGAGGCCATGAAAGCCGGCAAGCACGTGATCAGCGCGGTGCCCGCGGGTATGTCGGTTGAGGAGTTGGAAAGGCTGCTCGAAACCGTGAAGAGCAGCGGCATGAAATACATGATGGCCGAAACCAGCTACTATCGCCCGGAGGTGATTACGTGCCGGCAATGGGCGCGGGAGGGCAAGTTCGGCACGATCATGTACTCCGAAGCCGAATACCACCACGAAGGTCTGCTCACGCTGATGTTCGACGATCGCGGGTTTCCGACCTGGCGCCACGGTTTTCCACCAATGCACTATCCCACGCATTCCACCGGTATCGTGATTCCCGTGACCGGCGAGCGTCTGACGGAAGTGCAGGCGGTGGGTTGGGGCGACGGCCACGAAATCCTGCAGACCAACGAATACAAAAACCCGTTCTGGAACACGACCGGATTTTTCAAGACCTCGGGAGGGCATTGCGCGCGTATTGCAGTGTGCTGGCACATCGCCGACGCCGAGACCGAGCGCGGCCAGTTTTACGGCGACCGCATGTCCTATATCATGGCCCGTCCGGAAAAATCGCCGAATACGGTCATCAGCATCAGCAAAGACGGCAAGACCGTGCTGGATTCGAATGGCTATCCCGAAGGCAAGGTCAACATCGAGGCCTACAACCAGCCGAACCACATGGAGCTGCTGCCGGAACCATTGCGCGTCAAAAGCGGGCACGGCGGCTCGCACACGTTCATTACCAACGAATTTGTCAGCGCAATCCGGGAGGACCGGCATCCGGCCGTGAACGTCTGGGAAGCGATCGCCTACACGCTGCCCGGTATCATCGCCCATCAATCCGCCCTCAAGGGTGGCGAGCCGATGAAGATCAAAGACTACGGAAAAGCGCCGGCCTAGAATACATGGCGCGCCCCCGAAGGAGTCGACCATGACCAAGCGCCTTTACTTCAGCGTGCTGGCTTTGCTTGCCGGCATCTGGCCTTCGGCCGCGAGAGAGAACTCTTCGCGCGATCCGCGGGTCGCCCGCCTCGCCAAGGAGGTCTCGAATAAGGGATGGATTGTTGCCGCCGCCCACAGTGATAAGGGTGATTGGGACCTGTTCCTGATGCGGCCCGACGGCTCTCACCGGCGCAACCTCACCAACACGCCGGACTACAACGAAATGGGAGGCCGATTTTCGCCTGATGGCAGCAAGATCCTCTACCGCCGGATTTTCAAAAATGCCAAGATTCGCCACGACCAGTGGGGCGCCATGGGACAACTGGTGATCGCGGATTCTAACGGCGCCAAGCCCGTCGTATATGGCGAGCCTGGCGATTTTCCATGGGCCTCCTGGAGTCCGGACGGCAAGCAGGTCGCATGCCTGACCAAAAGTGGCATCGAAATTCGCGACTTGGCGACCAAACAGGTGGTTCGCAAACTGGACCGGCACGGCATTTACCAGCAACTGTTCTGGTCTCCCGATGGGCATTGGTTTACCGGACCGGCGAATCATTATGGCGAGAGCTGGACCGTAGTTCGCCTGAATGCCGATACCGGCGATGTCGACGTGGTGGCGAAATTTCAGAACTGCACGGCGGACTGGTTCCCGGATTCGCGCCGCCTGATCTACTCCTCCAGGCCTGCCAACCAGGAGGAGATCGACGGAGGCAGGATGGCCCAGGCAGTGAAGCAGAAGCCCGGTTACGGGTGGACGCAGTTGTGGATGGCCGACAGCAAGAACAACCGGTCTTTGGTGTACGGTGAGGATGGCCGTCATATTTATGGAGGCGACGTCTCTGCCGACAGCAAATATGTGGTCTTTACGAAGTCGCTGACTGACGGCGGGATTGATACGGGCACGATCTTCGTGATGCGGCTGAGCGATGCGCCGGCGATCGGCGGCGAGAGTAAGGCGCTGCGGAAGCTGCACCCGGACGCGAAGGATGCGCCGGTTCTGGAGATCGGACCGGGCTGGGAGCCTCACTGGACCTATACGCGTGTGGGCGGTGAGAGGTGAGCGGTCCGCGCCGGCTGATTTTGGCTCTGCTGCCCGGATTGATTACGCTATCGTGCGGGAAAAAGAATTCTATCGAAGTAGATCGGGAAGTGACCGCGCTTGGCACCGTGGAGGTCACGGCACAGCTCGAGGAGATTCCCGATAAGTTTCCACCGAATGACCTCTACAACTACGGCTATGTGCTGAAGTACCGGGTCCTCAAAGTGCATCGCGGGCAGGTACCCGGCAAAGAGATTCTCGTGGCCCAATACAATCCGCTGAAACCCCGGGCCAGCGTGCAAGACGATGTTTCCGGAAAAATCGGCGGGCACCTGGATGCGTTTCGCGCAGGAGATGTTCATCGTATGGCGCTCGAAGCTCCGGTTGACCAGTTTTGGATGGGCGGAATCATCGACAAGTATTTCAAGGAGCCGGGCATCCGTTACTGGGCTGTGTGGACGAACCCGGGATCCAGGTAATCGCTTTCTGGTATTGTCCTTGACAAAGTGCCTGCGCTACGCTGGCGGCTATGCCTGGCGACCCCGAGCAAATCGAACGCATGTTTCTCCCCTCAATCGAGGACAACCCCGATGCGCAGGGGGCTTACGCGGCAATTATCGGCGCGGCGCGCGCCGCGGGCATGCAGTTTCCACAGATTTGGCATCTTTTCGCCTATAAGCCTTCGGTAACGGAACATCTGGAGCGCTTCACGCAAGGCGTGATGCGCGGCCCGTCGCCCCTGAGCGCGGGGATGCGAGAGCTGATCGCGGCTTACACTTCGGCGCGCAATCATTGTCCGTTCTGAATCAACTCGCACGCCGCGGTCGCGGCGGAACTCCTCCAGGACCGGGCGCTTGTGGATGCCGTGTTGAGAGACGCACAAACATCGGCGCTATCGCCGGCCGAAAAGGTCCTCTTCGCGTTTATCGACAAGGTGAATCATGAATCGCCCACGATCGGGCCCGAGGACATCGCGCGGTGCCACGCGGCAGGATGGAGCGACGAAGCGCTGTACGACGCGATTACCGTTTGCGCGCTGTTCAATTTCTTCAACCGCTGGATCGATGCCACCGGCGTACATGCCATGTCCGAGGAAGCGCACCGCGAGGGCGGCAAGCGCACGGCGCAATACGGATATGTGCGCACGAAATCGCAAATTCCGGAGCCGCGCCCGTAGCCAGCGGTTGTTTTCGCGGCTTGGGCTCCTAGCCTGTGAAATGCATCTTGTTGACGAGCGCGGCGAAGCGCGGGCTCGAGCGCAGCGACTCGAAATTCTGGCGCACACAGACCAAACCGCTCGATCGTTCCCGGTAGGCTTGTTCGAGCAGCGAAAGCGCGCGATCCGAGTTGCCGAGCCGCGCCTCAACACAGGCCCGATCAAAGGCGGAAACGTAACGCCGGCGCGACAACGCATCCAGTTCGTCCAGGATGCGGCGCGCCGCTTTCCGCCGCCCCTGAAGCGCGTAGGTGTGCGCGAGCAGGGCCAGAGTGTGCGGGTCATCGCCGGAAAGCTTGCGGGCGCGCTCCAGCGCATCGGACGCCTGGTCAAAGCGCTCCAGCTTCCGATAGGCAAGTCCCAGTTTCACGTAGACGCGGGCCTGCAGCGGGTCGAGCTCCAAAACCTTCCGGAACTGGTCAAGTGCCGCTTCGTAATCGCCCTCCGCTGCATATACTTTCCCCATGTAGGTGGAGGCCAGGATCGACAGCGGATCGAGCTGATAGGCGCGCCGCACTTCTGCCATGGCCTCCTTCGTCCGCCCCTGGTCCCATAAAAACAAGCCATACCAGAGGCGCGCGGGACCGTGCTGCGGATTCAACTCAATCGCGCGGCGATACTCCCGTTCGGCCGCGGCCCAATCCCAGTCGTACGCCTCCAGAATGGTGGCAAGCGTTACGTGAGCCTCGGCCAGACCGGGATCGAGCCGCAATGCTATGAGCGCCGCCTCTTTGGCTTTCGGCATTCCTTCCGTTGGCGGAAGGTACCCGTATTGAACGAGCAGGTTGTAGGCGTCTCCGAGTCCGGCATAGGCGGCCGCATAGGAAGAATCGCGCTCGACAGCCCTCCCGAAGTACTCCACGCTCTTGAGCAGTGAGATCTTGTTCTGCTTGTTGTATAGATATCGGCCGCGCAGGTACAGATTGTAAGCCTCACTGTTCCCCGTCCGGGCCCGGAGCGGGTGATCGGCGCCACCACGCGCCAATTTCACTGAGAGAGTGTCCACAATCGACTGCGAAATCTCCTCCTGGACCGAGAGCACGCCTCTCATCTGGCGTTCGAAACTGTTCGACCAGAGATAGTAGCCGCTTGCCACATCGACCAGTTGCGCTACTATCCGAACACGATCGCCTTCCTTGCGGACGCTCCCGGTCAGTACCGTTGCCACTTTCAAAGCGCGTCCTACCTCGCGGGCATCGCGGCTCCGACCCTTGTAGGTAAAGCTGGAGGTTCGCGCGGCTACGCGAAGCCCGCCCACACGGGTCAGGGCGTCGATGATTTCATCCGTCAGCCCGTCGCTGAAGTATTCCTGACTGTGATCCGCGCTCAGGTCCACGAATGGGACGACAGCAATGGAGGGAACGGCGCCGTGCGCAGCGGCGCCGGTCGAGTTTCGGGAAAGGAGTAAGCCCGCGCCAAGTGCGCAGGCGATTAGCACAGCGGCAGCAGCCGGCCAGATCCACCGGCGCGTGGGGCGTGATGGCTTGGTCGCTGCGCGCGGCGCTGAGAAGACCGGGACATACGTGCCTTTTGGTAGATCGATATGCACGGGATCGGACTGGCCGGCGCTCTGGTAGTAGTCTGTCAGCCGTGCACGCAGGTTTCGAGCCTGCACCCGGACAATGGGATCGAGCCGCGGATCGAATGATTGCCCGCGGCCAAAAACTTGCACGCCGAGAACGTATTCTTTCAAGGAGTCGCCTCGTCCATCGAGCGTTTCCAGCACGACATAACGCAGCAGCCGGCTGAGATTTTGGGAATTGGTAAACGGCGCAGACGCGAGGATCCGCTCCAACTGCGCCCGCACCAGCTCGGCCGGGGGTTCCGGTAAACCAGTCTGAGCCTGATCGGACAATTTTCCTGACCTCCAGCTACACTACGTGCTTCACCCGTTTCGTGTAGCCTTTTTAGACGCGCCAGAACCCGATTTGTTGCGAAAATT
>Ga0070741_10002470_pt1 | contig 49463 bp, 53 predicted proteins | sample Coa_R1_4_FD_66440 | JGI IMG/M metagenome (GOLD analysis project Ga0070741, IMG submission 66440) | Surface soil microbial communities from Centralia Pennsylvania, which are recovering from an underground coalmine fire - Coalmine... | ecosystem: Environmental > Terrestrial > Soil > Unclassified ... | reverse complement strand
CTTACCGGATCGCTTCTACACGACCCGGTGCACGGATGGTGGAGCAATGAGCCCCTCTCCCCGGGACCTCGTCGTGAGGCTCCTTGAGCCTCGAACATCTGGTCGTAGTAGCGGGCACGAGCTCGCGGCCGTCCGGACCTGGGTCACCACAGCCCGGCCCGTCCTGGAGCGGGCCGAGCGGCCTGTGTTCGAGCCCCTCGACGGCGGCGCCCTCCTGCACCGGCTCCTGCGGCGCTTGCGCGGCGCCGACGAGCCCCGCAGGGGCGATCCGCCACGAGAAGGGTGAGCCCTGAGGGCTAGACTGTCGCGTATGGAAACCGCCGTGATCCTCGAAGGGGCGCGCACGCCCATCGGCAAGTTCCTCGGATCCTTCTCGGAGATCTCGACCGTCGAGCTCGGGACGCTCGCGGTGCGCGAGGCGCTGCGGCGCGCGAACGTCCAGCCCGACGAGGTCGAGCAGACGATCCTCGGGCACGCCCGCCAGGCCGGCAACGGGCCGAACACCGGCCGACAGGTGAGTGTCAAGAGCGGCATCCCCATCGAGGTCCCCGCGTACAACGTCAACATGGCCTGCGCGTCGGGGATGAAAGCCGTCCAGATCGGCGCGCAGCAGATCATGACCGGCGAGGCCGAGGTCGTGGTCGTCGGCGGGATGGAGAACATGACCCGCGTCCCGTTCCTGCTCGACCGGATGCGGTTCGGCTACCGGCTCGGCGACGCGACCGTCTACGACGCCATGTACCGGGACGGGCTGCTCGACCCGCTCTCCGGCATCCTGATGGGCGAGACGGCGGAGAACCTGGTCGATCTGTACGGGATCTCCCGCGAGGAGCAGGACGAGTTTGCCTACGAGTCCCAGCAGAAGGCGGAGGCGAACAAAGCCCGCCGCGCGCTCGAGATGTTCCCGGTCGAGGCTCCGAACCCCAAGGGCAAGGGCACGATCGTGGTCGAGCACGACGAGCACCCGCGCCCGGACACCACGCTCGAGGGACTCGCAAAGCTGCCGCCGGTGTTCCGCGCGGACGGCACGGTGACGGCTGGGAACTCGAGCGGCCTCACCGACGGCGCCGGCGCCATGGTGTTGATGAGCGAGTCGCGCGCCAAGGCAGAAGGGCGGGAGTACCTGGCCCGCATCATCGGCATGTCCACGGCCGGCGTGCCTCCCGAGATCATGGGCATCGGACCGGTCCCCGCGACGAGGAAGGTGCTCGAACGAACCGGCCTCTCGCTCGCCGACATGGACTGCATCGAGCTGAACGAGGCGTTCGCCGCTCAGGTCATCGCGTGCGAGCGCGAGCTGAAGTTCGACCGCGACCGGCTCAACCCCAAGGGCGGGGGCATCTCGGTCGGGCACCCCATCGGGCTCTCGGGCGCTCGGATCACGCTCACGCTCGCATACGAGATGCGCGAGATGGGCTACGCGCTCGGTCTGGCCACGCTGTGCGTCTCGGGGGGACAGGGAGCCGCCATCGTGCTGGAGCGCCGATGACCGTCCACGCCGTCGTGCTCATCGCGTGCGAGATCGACCAGATCCCCGAGGCCGCCCAGGCGATCGCCGACATCGCCGGCGTCTCCGAGGTCTACTCGGTCGCCGGCGAGTTCGACCTGGTGGCGATCGTGCGCGTCCCGGCCCACGACGACCTCGCCACGGTCATCCCGGGCGGGATCGCGAAGGTCCCGGGCGTGGTGCGCACCGAGACCCTGATCGCGTTCCAGGTGTACTCCCGACACGACCTCGAGCGCCTGTTCGCCATCGGGTTCGACGAGACGTGAGCGTTCGGGGCTAGGCGTCTTTGGCGAGCGACCCCACCTCGACCGGAAGATCGATGGCGATCGGCAGCGCCGTCCTGCCCCACTCCTCGAGGTCGCCCCCGTACCGGGGTCCGTACTTCTCGAGCAGGAGCCGGCGGGCGAGGGCGTCCTCCTCCGGCTCCTCGACCACGCGAGCGCGGGCCAGGACGTCCCGATCCCCGATCCGCAGCCCCACGGTGGGATGCGCGCGGAGGTTCCGCACCCAGTCGCTCTCCTCCCCGCCGCCGGACAGCAGGTAGACGCGCCGGCCTCGCAGGGCGAACCAGATCTCGATGGTGTGGGGCCGGGACGACGCGCGGCCGGTCGTCGTCAGGTAGCAGTAGTCCAGGTCGGCGAGCTCTCGGGGTTCCACCCCTACCGAACGGCCCAGGCCACCAGGCCCGCGATCACCAGAACCGCGCAGACGAGCATGACGAGGTCGGCCCGCTTGATCTTCCCGGGCTGCATAGCGTTGAAGCCCATCTCACCGCCCTCCGTCGTCCGGTGCCGGGAGCCGGTAGTACTCGCGGAACGTCCCCTCCGAGAGCCAGTACGCGTGCTGACGCACGGTCGAGGCGTACGTCCACGCCTCGACCTCGTGGGCGCAGGCGCGTGTCGACACCTCCCGCCCTGCGGGGTCCAGGATCACCACGGACCAGCCCCCGGCGGTCTGCCGGACCTCGACCCGGTACGCGGTGCCCGATGCGGCCGAGCGCTCAGGCACCGCGGCCGCTCGCCAGTCGCTCCAGATGGGCGCGAACCTCCCCGAGGATCGAGTCCATATCGAGCACGAACTCCGGCCCGATATCCGCGATCTTCTCCAACGCGTTCTCGAGCGTGTTCCCCGCCGCCTCGGCATCGCGGAGCGCGTCGACGAGCACGACCGCGTAGTCGGGCTCGAACGGCCGCCCGTCCCACGGGCACCTCCCGCCGTTCTCCAGCACCTGCTCGACCAGGAACTCCCGGCCGCAGTGACGGCACGTTCCCTTGATCTTCACGCATGCTCCTTCGCGATCACGAGGTCCCGCACGCGCCCGGCCAGCGCGAACGGATCGACGGGCTTCACGAACCAGGCATCGGCGCCCGACCAGCGGGCCAGCCACTCGTCCTGCCGGCGTTCCAGCAGGACGACGATCACGCCGGGGTAGGGATCGGCGGCACCGCGCAGCTCGCGGGCCAGCGCGAACGCCCCCATCCGCGACGCGAACTCGTCGGCCACCACCACCTCGGGCGCCTCTCGCTGCGCGAGCCGGAGCCCTCGCTCCCCGTCCTCGGCGGTGACGAACTCCACCCGGTCGCCGAGCGTTCGCTCGAGCCCGGACAGCGCCAGCCGCATCAGGTGCTGCGAACCGGGATCGGGGGACACGAGCAGCGCCTTCACGTCGCGGATTCTACCCGCGAGGCCTTTGTCCGCGCCCCGTCGGATCGACTATGGTCCCCGCCGACGGACGAGCACCGACCAGCCTGTCCAACCGACCGACGTGAGGGAGATCCGTGGGGAGCGCCGCGCGGAGCGCCGCCGCAGAGCTCGTAGCGACCTTCGGTCTGGTCGTCGCGACCGTGGGCTCGATCGTCGTGGCCGGACCGTCGGGCGCCGGCCTGCTGGGCGTCGCGCTCGCGTCCGGGTTCGCGCTGGCCACGCTGGTCTCCTTCGCGGCGCCCGTGTCGGGAGGTCACGCGAACCCGGCCGTGACGGCCGCCGCCTGGGTGGTGGGCAGGATCTCGGGTGCGCGGGCGCTGCTGCACATCGGCGCCCAGCTCGTCGGCGCGACCCTCGGTGCCGCGCTCGTCCGTCTCGCCTTCCCCGGGCCGAGCTGGCGCGCGGCCGAGCTCGGAGCCCCGCTCCTCGCGCCCCGGGTGGGCGCCGGGCGGGCCGTCCTCCTCGAGGCCGTCCTGACGTTTCTGCTCGCCGTCACCTACCTGAGCTCCGTCGGGGACGACCGAACGCCCTCGCCCACCTCGGGGCTGCCGGTGGGGCTCGCGCTCGCCGTCGGCGTCCTGGTCGGAGGGCCGCTCACGGGCGCGAGCCTCAACCCCGCGCGCGCGTTCGGCCCGGAGCTCGTCGCCGGCGTGTGGGCCCACTGGTGGGTCTACTGGGCGGGACCGCTCGCGGGCGGCGCGCTCGCCGCCGCCGCTCACTGGTTCCTCTTCCTGCGTCGAGGCGAGCCGTCGCTGCCGTAGGGGCCGCTATCATGCCGGTGCCCGAGCCTCCGGGCGGCTGAGTCTATGAGCGGCGAGACCTACCTCGATCACGCATCCGCCACCCCGTTACACGACCGCGCCCGCCGGGCGCTCACGCAGGCCCTCGACGCGTTCGGCGACCCGCTCCGGCTCCACGCCCGCGGGCGTGAGGCCCGTCGGGTCCTCGACGACGCTCGCGTCGCGATCGCCGGGGCAATCGGCGCCCAGGCGGACGAGATGGTCTTCACGTCGGGGGGCACCGAGTCGGTGGCCCTCGCCATCTGGGGGGCCGTCCGGCCCGTGCGGGAGATCGGGTCGAGGATCGTGACCACCGCGGTCGAGCACCCGGCGGTGGGCGGGGTCCTGCACACGCTCGAGACCGACGGGTTCGAGACCGTGATCGTGCCGGTGGACTCCGACGGCCGCGTCGACCTGGACGTGTTCGCCGCGGAGGTGCGACGTTCCGGCACCCTTCTGGCCTCGGTCCAGCACGCGAACCACGAGGTGGGAACCCTGCAGCCCGTCGCCGAGGCCGCCCGCCTGTGCCGGGAGGCCGGGGTCCTGTTCCACACGGACGCGTGCCAGTCCGTCGGGCGACTCCCGATCGACGTGGGCGCCCTCGGCGTGGACCTGCTCTCGATGTCCGCGCACAAGTTCGGCGGCCCTCCCGGGGTCGGGGCCCTCTACGTCCGGCGTGGGGTGTCGCTCGCCGCCTATCCCTGCGGCGACGACCGGGAACGCAAGCGCCGATCGGGCATGGAGAACGTGCCGGGCGTGGCGGCCATGGCGGCGGCCCTCGAGGCAGCCCTCGACGACCTGCCCGACCAGGCCGCCCGGCAGTGGGCGCTCACCGGCGAGCTCCGGGCCGGAATCGGGGGCATCCCCGGCGTCCGGGTGCACGGGCACCCGACCCAGCGAGCCCCCCACCTCGTGTGCTTCTCGGTCGAGGACCTCGACGCCGAGATCCTCGCGATGGCGCTCGACGACCGCGGGTTCCGTCTGGGGGTGGGCTCCCACTGCACCGGGATCGCGAACGAAGCCTCGTCGGTGCTCGAGCAGATGGGGGTGCCGGGAACCCCGAGCCTGCGCGTGGGGATCGGGCGCGAGACTCGCGACGAGGACGTGCACCGGTTCCTCGACCTGCTCCCCGGGCTGATCGACGAGCTCCGCCGCGTCGATTCCGCGTCCGCCGCGGCGATGGCGCGCTTCCGTCCTCCCGCGCCCCGCTGAGCGGACCGGCCGGACGCGGCCGCTCAGCGGACGACCCAGGTGTCCCCGGAGTGCAGGAGCTGGTCGAGGTCGCCGGGACCCAGGCGCTGGGTCGCGAGCTCGATCTGCCGATCCATCGCCTCGCCGTACACCGGACGCTCGACCTCCCGGAACACTCCGATGCAGGTGGGCTCGGTCGGCCGGTCCGACGTGTGGGCGAGCGCGAACGCCAGCGAGGGCCGACCGTGCACGTCGTGGACCACGATCCGGTCGGGCGGCGTGGTCTCCACGTCGGCGATCACGAGCCGCCCGTTGTCGCCAACCGCGACGCAGCGCCGACCTTCGTCGAACACGATGGGCTTGCCGTGCTCCAAACGGATCTGGTTGTGGATGCCCTGCGGCTTCTCGCGGAGCAGGTCGAAGGCACCGTCGTTGAACACGTTGCAGTTCTGGTAGATCTCCACAAACGCCGCCCCCCGGTGTGCGGCGGCCTGCCGCAGCACCTGGGTCATGTGCTGCCGATCGTTGTCGATCGTGCGGGCCACGAACGTCGCCTCGGCGCCCAGCGCGAGCGCGATCGGGTTGAACGGGTGGTCGACGGAGCCGAAGGGCGTCGACTTGGTGACCTTCCCCTCCTCGGAGGTCGGCGAGTACTGCCCCTTGGTGAGCCCGTAGATCTGGTTGTTGAACAGGAGGATCTTGATATTGACGTTGCGGCGGAGCGCGTGGATCAGGTGGTTGCCGCCGATCGACAGGCCGTCGCCGTCGCCGGTCACGACCCAGACGTGAAGGTCGGGACGTGCCGTCGCGATCCCCGTCGCGAGGGCCGGCGCCCGGCCGTGGATCCCGTGGACCCCGTACGTGTCCATGTAGTAGGTGAACCGGCCGGAGCAGCCGATGCCCGAGACGAACACGATCCGGTCGGGCGAGACGCCGAGCTCGGGAAGGAACGACTGAACCGTCGCCAGGATCGCGTAGTCCCCGCACCCGGGGCACCACCGCACCTCGCGGTCTGCGGTGAAGTCCTTCTTGGTCAGGGTCCCGACGACGCCGTCGGGTTCCGCCGGCCGGTCGCTCACGCCTGCATCACCTCCAGGATCCGGTCCTCGAGCTCCCCGGCGAAGATCGGCAAACCCTGGATCTTCGAGTAGCCGATCGCGTCGACGAGGTACCTCGCGCGGATCAGCATCGCGAGCTGACCCATGTTCATCTCGGGTATCAGGACCTTGCGGTAGGCGCGGACGACCTCCCCGGTGTTCTTCGGGAAGGGGTTCAGGTGGTACAGGTGGGCGGTGGCCACCGAGAGTCCCCGCTCCCGGACGCGGCGGGCGGCGGCCCTGATCGTGCCGTAGGTGGAGCCCCACCCCAGCACCAGCACCTCCGCGCTGCCGTCCGGGTCGTCGACCTCGAGCGGTGGGATGTCGTCGGCGATCTTCGCGACCTTCGCGGCCCGCAGGTGCGTCATCCGCTCGTGGTTGGGTCCGTCGTAGCTGATGCTTCCGGACTCGTCCTTCTCCAATCCGCCGATCTGATGCCGCAGACCTGGGGTCCCCGGCACCGCCCAGGGTCGGGCCAGGTTCTCGTCGCGCAGGTACGGCAGGAACTCGGTGCCTGCGTTGGGGCCGGTCGCGAACCTCGGGTCGATCACCGGCAGGCTGTCCACCTCCGGTATGCGCCACGGCTCCGAGGAGTTGGACAGGAACGTGTCGGAGAGCAGGACCACGGGGGTACGGTGCGCGACGGCGATCCGGCACGCCTCGATCGCCGCGTCGAAGCAGTTGCCCGGGGTGTACGCGGCGACGACCGGCATCGGCGACTCACCGTGGCGTCCGAACAGCGCCATCAGCAGGTCCGAGGCCTCGGTCTTGGTCGGCATGCCCGTGGACGGACCGGCGCGCTGCACGTCGATGATCACCATCGGCAGCTCCAGCACGACGGCCAGACCGATCGTCTCGGCCTTCAGGTCCATGCCGGGGCCGCTCGTCCCGGTGACGCCGAGGTGCCCGGCAAACGAGGCGCCGAGCGCGATGCCGGCCGCGGCGATCTCGTCCTCGGCCTGCAGCGTCCGAACGCCGAAGTTCTTCAGCCGAGAGAGCTCGTGCAGCAGCTCCGAGGCCGGCGTGATCGGGTAGCTCGCGTAGAAGAGCGGGAGTCCGCTCCGCACGCTCGCGGCGACCAGCCCCATGGCGAGCGCGCTGGCTCCCGAGACGTTCCGGTAGGTGCCCGGCTCGGCCGGCGCCGGAGGAACCCGATAGGAGGTCCCGAAGAGCTCCGTGGTCTCACCGAAGTTGTAGCCCGCTTTGAACGCGGCGACGTTGGCGTCGTAGACCTGCGGCTTGTCGCCGAACTTCTTCTGCAGCCAGTTGAGCGTCACGTCGGTCGGCCGTCCGTACATCCACGACACCAGGCCGAGGGCGAACATGTTCTTGGAGCGCTCGGCCTCCTTGCGCGACAGTCCGAGCTCCTCGACCGCCCGAACGGTGATGGAGGTCATCGGCACCCGGTAGACCTGGTAGCCGTCGAGCGTCCCGTCCTCCAGCGGGTTCGAGGTGTAGTGCGCCTTCTCGAGGTTCCGCTGGATGAAGGCGTCCTCGTTGACGATGATCGTGCCCCCCTTCTCGACGGAGTCGAGCTCGGCCTTCAGGGCAGCGGGGTTCATCGCCACGAGCACGTTCGGGTGGTCCCCGGGTGTGGTGATGTCCTCGGACGCGAACTGGATCTGGAACGCCGAGACCCCGTGCACGGTCCCTGCCGGCGCCCGGATCTCGGCCGGGAAGTCGGGGAGCGTCGCGAGATCGTTCCCGAGCACGGCGGTGGCGTTGGTGAATCGGTCGCCGGTCAACTGCATCCCGTCACCCGAGTCGCCGGCGAACCGGATGACGACGCGTTGCCTCTCTTCGACCGCCTTGGTCATCTCGTCTGCCGGGCGACGCCCGGCCGCCTCCTTCGCGTGCGCTGGGCTCAATACCTAGCGTACCGCCTGCTCTCGGGAGGGACAGCCCGGAGCGATAGATTGTGGCGGTCCGAGGACCGGGAGGTAGTTCGACATGAAGATACATCGTCTGGGGCGCTCCGGCCCCGAGCTCTCCGTGATCGGGTACGGGGCGTGGGAGGCCGGGATGGGAAGCGAGTGGGGGACTCCGCCCCCGCAGGAGCGCGTGGTCCGGGCCATCCGCACGGTCCTCGAGACGGGCATCAACTGGATCGACACCGCCGAGGTGTACGGAGCGGGCCGTTCCGAACGCCTGGTGGCCCGGGCGATCGCGGGGCACCGCGACGAGGTGCTGATCGCGACCAAGGTCGCCCCCCGGCCCGAGGGAAGCGGTTTCAGCCCCGAGGAGGTGGCCGCCGCGTGCCGCGGAAGCCTCGAGCGACTCGAGACCGATCGGATCGACCTGTACCAGCTCCACTGGCCGGACGAATCAGGGGTCCCGGTCGAGGAGACGTGGGGGGCGATGGCCGGCCTCGTGGACGAGGGGCTGGTTCGGTTCGTCGGGGTCTCCAACTTCGACCGGAGCCTGATCGAGCGCTGCGAGCGCATCCGTCACGTCGACTCGCTCCAGCAGGAGTTCTCGATGCTCAGGCTCGACGATCGCGAGCTGATCCGCTGGTGCGGCGAGGTGGGGATCGGGGTCCTCTCGTACGGCCCGCTCGCGTACGGGCTGCTCACCGGCGCTATCGGCCCGGACACGCGCTTTGACCCGGGTGACTTCCGTGGGCGCGAGGGCGAGGACGCCTACGAGACGATGTTCCGGCCCGGCCGGATCGAGCGAAGCCTGGCGGTGGTCGAGGCCATGCGACCGATCGCCCGGCGGCTCGGCGTCGAGGTCGCGCAGCTCGCGCTCGCGTGGAACGTTCACCAGCCCGGCGTCACGGCGGCGATCGCCGGTAGCCGGGATCCCGACCACGTTCGGCTCAACGCCGGGGCCGGCGACCTCGAGCTCGACGCCGAGACCCTCGCCGAGCTCGAGACGGCCCTCGCCCTCGGCCCGGCGTTCGCCGAGCCCTCGAGGGAGGCCTGATGGCGTACCGACGAATCGTCCTGGCTACGGACGGCTCGGACTCGGCCGAGACCGCCGAGCACGTGGCGGCGACGCTGGCGCGCGCGACGAAAGGCAAGGTGGTCGTCGTCCACGCGTTCCAGCGGCCGGAGCTCGCGGAGGGCGCCGTGGCACGGGCCCGGCGGATCGCGGAGCGCGAGGGCGTGGTGTGCGAGGTCCTGCTCGGCCCGGAGGAGCCCGACCGGCTCATCCTCCGGGCAGCCGAGGAGCGCGAGGCCGACGTCATCGTGACGGGCAGCCGCGGGCTGTTCCGCGCGGAGCAGCTGATCGGCAACATCGTCCGCAAGGTGGCGACGCACGCTCCGTGCGACGTGCTGCTCACGCGGGCGCGTCCCGAGGACCGCCGCCCGCACGAGACCCCGCCCTACCGGCGCGTCCTCATCGCCACCGATGGCTCGGCGACCGCCGATCGGGCCTCCCGCAAGGGCTACGCGCTCGCCAAGCGGCTGGGCGCCGAGGTCACCCTGGTGTTCGTCGGCCACCCGAAGACCGGCGAGATGATCCTCGCGGACACGCTCGCGACGATGGGCGAGGACACCGTGACGACCGAGATGGTGGTGGCGGACGGCGATCCGGCCCAGGCCATCATGGAAACCGCGCGCCGGCGGGGGTGCGACCTGATCGTGGTCGGCAACCGCGGGCTCGCCGGGGCGCGCGGCGCGATCCTCGGGTCGGTGCCGCGCGACGTCGCGGAGTACGCCGAGTGCGACGTGCTGATCGCGCGGACGATCGCGCAGAGCCTGGACGAGATCGGCCCCGGCGAGGGCGGGATCGTCGTGACCGGCGACCACAAGGTGGCGGTCTATCGCGATCCGGGAGGCGTCGTGCGCGCGCTCGCGGCCACGTGTACGCACATGGGCTGCACGGTCAAGTGGAACCCGACCGAGAAGACCTGGGACTGCCCATGCCACGGATCGAGGTTCGCACCGACCGGCGAGGTCGTGAACGGGCCGGCGGCCCGCCCGCTCGAACCGACCGACCTGTAGGTCAGAAGGGCTTGAAGATCATCAGGTACGCGATGACCACGAGGGCGACGAAGCCGATCGCCATGTTCACGACCGTGATCGGTGAGCGGAGGATCTCCTCGAGCTCCTCGTCGCTCCTGCGCGGCACGCCCGAGGGGCGGATCTCGACCGCCTCCTTCACTCGTTGGTAGAAGGGGCGGGCCACCGCAGACATCTCCCCGACGACCACCACCAGGATCAGGACGGAGGCCCAGAACCAGCCGGCGTCCAGGTACCCCCCCTTCCAGCCGGCGACCGCTCCGAACACGACCAGCCATCCGAGCGACGCGTACATCCCCGCCACCGACGACCCCGAGAACTGGAGCAGCGAGGCGATCCTTCCTCGATCCCGCTCCCTCCGCAGGCGGACGGCGGCCACCATCGAGACTCCGTGGAACATCACGAACCCGAGCACGCCGAGCACGTGCAGCAGCTTCCACCAGTTGTAGTTCAGCGCGAGCATCCCCTCACCCCGCTCGATCCCGCCCGCAACCCCGGCGGCGCGGGTGCGGAGCCTACCGCACGCGCGCGAAACCGACGAGCCGACCGTGCATGACCGAGGGTCACCGTCGGGTACGATGTGCGTCCATGGCCGCCCCCGCGCGCACCGGGGACGCGGTCCGATCGCGCCTGGAGCGGCTGTTGGCCGAGCGCATCCTCGTCCTCGACGGCGCGATGGGGACCGCGATCCAGTCGCTCGGCCTGTCTGAGGCCGACTTCCGAGGGGAGCTCCTGCGCGACCACCCTCGGGACGTGCGCGGCAACGGCGACCTCCTGAACCTGACGCGCCCGGACCTCGTTCGCGACATCCACCTCGGGTACCTTCGGGCCGGCGCCGACATCGTCACGACGAACACGTTCACCGCCACGTCGGTCTCCCAGGCAGACTACGGAACCGAGCACCTCGTCTACGACATCAACCGGGCCGGCGCTCGGATCGCGCGCGAGGCCTGCGAAGAGTTCGGCCCGGACCGGTTCGTCGCCGGCTCGGTCGGCCCCACGAACCAGACCCTGTCGCTTTCCCCTCGGGTGAACGACCCCGCGTACCGCACGCTGACCTTCGACGAGCTCCGCGCCAGCTACGCCGAGGCCGTCCGCGGGCTCGTCGATGGCGGGGTGGATCTCCTGCTCGTCGAGACGATCTTCGACACGCTGAACGCGAAGGCGGCGATCGCGGCGGCGCGCGAGGTCGCCCCCGACGTGCCGCTCATGATCTCGGTCACGATCACCGACCGAAGCGGGCGGACGCTCTCCGGCCAGACCGTGGAGGCGTTCTGGGTCTCGATCGAGCACGCACGGCCGTTCAGCGTCGGCGTGAACTGCGCGCTGGGGGCCGCCGAGATGCGCCCGTACCTGGAGGCGCTCGCCCGGGTCGCGCCCGTGTACACCACCTGCCACCCCAACGCCGGCCTGCCCAACGCGTTCGGCGGCTACGACGAGCGCCCCGAGATCACCAGCAAGTACCTGCGCGAGTTCGCCGAGAGCGGCCTCGCCAACGTCCTCGGCGGCTGCTGCGGCACCACCGACGAGCACATCCGGCAGATCGCGGCCGCGGTCGAGGGCCTTCCGCCCAGACGCCCCCCAACGCCCGAGCCCGTCACCACGTTCGCCGGGCTCGAGCCGTTCGCCATCCGCCCCGACACAGGGTTCGTCATGGTCGGCGAGCGGACGAACATCACCGGGTCAAAGCGCTTCCGGCGCCTGATCGAATCCGGCGACTACCAGGGGGCCGTCGAGGTCGCCCTCGAGCAGGTTCGAGGGGGCGCGAACCTCATCGACGTCAACATGGACGCGGACCTCCTGGACTCCGAGCGGGCGATGACGACCTTCCTGAACCTCATCGCCACCGAGCCCGAGATCGCGAAGGTCCCGGTGATGGTGGACAGCTCCACGTGGTCCGTCATCGAGGCCGGTTTGAAATGCCTGCAGGGCAAGGGCGTTGTGAACTCGATCAGCCTCAAGGAAGGAGAGGCCGAGTTCCTCGAGAAGGCGAGCATCGCCAAGCGCTACGGCGCCGCCGTGGTCGTGATGGCCTTCGACGAGCAGGGGCAGGCCGACACCGTCGAGCGGAAGGTCGAGATCCTCTCGCGGGCCTACGAGCTGCTCACGACGCGCGCGGGGTTCGATCCGGAGGACATCATCTTCGACCCCTGCATCCTCGCGATCGCCACCGGGATCACCGAGCACGACGACTACGCGAAGGCGTTCATCGAGGCCACCCGCGAGCTCAAACGGCGCTTCCCGCGCGCCAAGGTCTCGGGCGGCGTCTCGAACCTCTCGTTCTCCTTCCGCGGCAACGACGCCGTCCGGGAGGCGATCCACTCGGCGTTTCTCTACCACGCCATCCAGGCGGGACTCGACATGGCGATCGTGAACGCCGGACAGCTCGCCGTGTACGAGGACCTCCCGCCAGACCTCCTGGAGCACGTCGAAGACATCATCTTCAACCGCCGACCCGACGCGACCGAGCGCATGGTCGCGTTCGCCGAGAACGTCCGCGGCTCCGCCACGCGGCGTGAGGCCGACCTGTCCTGGCGCGAGGCATCCGTCGAGGAGCGCCTGCAGCATGCGCTCGTTCACGGGATCGTCGACTACATCGAGGCCGACATCGAGGAGGCGCGCAAGCAGTACCCCCGGCCGCTCGACGTGATCGAGGGCCCCCTCATGGCCGGCATGAAGATCGTCGGGGATCTGTTCGGCGCCGGGAAGATGTTCCTGCCGCAGGTCGTGAAGAGCGCGCGCGCCATGAAGCGCGCCGTCGCGTACCTCGAACCGTACATGGAGGACGAGAAGCGGCGCTCGGGCGTCGCTGGACGCGCCCAGGGCAAGGTCGTCCTGTGCACGGTGAAGGGCGACGTCCACGACATCGGCAAGAACATCGTCGGCGTGGTCTTGGGCTGCAACAACTACGAGGTGATCGACCTCGGTGTGATGGTTCCCGCCGACGTGCTGCTCGACACGGCCGTCAGGGAGGGGTGCGACGTGGTGGGCTGCTCGGGGCTCATCACCCCGTCCCTCGACGAGATGGTCGCCGTGGCCAAGGAGATGGAACGCCGAGGGCTGGACCTTCCACTCCTCATCGGCGGAGCCACCACGTCCCGGCAGCACACGGCGGTCAAGATCGCCCCGGAATACGCCAGCCCGACGGTCCACGTGGCCGACGCCTCTCGAGTCGTCGCCGTGGTGTCCGACCTCCTCGATCCCGACCGTCGCGGCGAGCTCGATCGCACCAACCGCGCCGACCAGGAACGGCTCCGGGTACAGCACCTGGAACGCGACCGGCGTCCGCTCCTCACCTACGCCGAGGCGCTCGCGAACCGCACGCCGATCGTCTGGCACGAGCGGGACCTCGCGACGCCGGCGTTCACGGGGGTCCGGGTGATCGAGCCACCGCTCGCCGAGCTCGTCCCCTACATCGACTGGACCTTCTTCTTCACGGCCTGGGAACTCAAGGGCCGCTACCCGCAGATCCTGGACCACCCCGAGCACGGGGGCGCCGCACGCGAGCTCTTCGAGAACGCGAACGAGCTCCTCGAACAGATCATCGCCGACGGCTCCGTCACCGCCCGCGGCGTCTACGGCTTCTTCGAGGCGACGAGCGAGCACGACGACCTGGTGCTCGCCGACGGGACGAGGTTCCACTTCCTCCGGCAGCAGGCCGACCACGGCGACGGTCGACCAAACCGGTCGCTGGCCGACTTCGTGGCGCCCGTGGAGGCCGGTCTGCGCGACCACATCGGGGCGTTCGCGCTCACCGCCGGCATCGGCGCCGACGAGCTGGCCGCTCGGTTCGAGGCCGAGCACGACGACTACCGGGCGATCATGGTGAAGGCCCTCGCGGACCGTCTGGCGGAGGCGTTCGCGGAGTACCTGCACGAGGTCGCCCGGCGAGTCTGGTACGAGACGGGTCCCAAGATGTCCGTCGACGAGCTCGTGGCCGAGCGCTACCGCGGGATCCGCCCGGCGTTCGGCTACCCGGCCTGCCCCGACCACAGCGAGAAGCGCACCCTGTTCGACCTGCTCGGCGCCGAAGGGGTCGGCATGCGCCTCACGGAGTCCTGCGCCATGCTCCCGGCCGCCTCCGTCTCCGGCCTGTACTTCGGCCATCCGGCGTCCCGGTACTTCAACGTCGGACGGGTCGGCCGCGACCAGGTCGAGAGCTACGCCTCCCGCAAAGGCATCGAGATCGGCGAGGCGGAGCGATGGCTCCGCCCCAACCTCGCCTACGACCCCGAGTAGGGATCAACGGCAGGCAGACAGCACACGCCGTCGCCACATCCGGTGGCGGACGGCCGCGACGAGGGACGGGATCGAGATCACGATCGCGATCCCGACCATCGTGAGCCAGTCGTGGAGCTGGTTCGCCAGGCCCGGGGCGACGGTGCTCGCGACGTCGAGCACGATCATCACCTCCGACTCCAACTGTGCGCCTTGCACCGCCCGGCCCCACCGGGCGGGCGTCACCGGTCTGTCGGGCCCGGGCGCGCTCGGCCCTAAGGCCGGCGCCCTAGAGGCCGGGTCTCAGCCGCCGGAGCTGCCGCGGCCGGGCGCGACCACCGCGTGGATCTGCGCGGTGAGCTCGTGCACCTGCTTGGTCAGGTCCGTGTTCGCCTCGAGCAGCTCGCGCAGCAGGACCAGCATCCGCTCGCTCTTCTGCGATTCCGCGTAGTGGTGCCCGGCCAGCGCCTCGTCGCGGGCGGCCGCCCGGTTCTGGCTCATCATGATGATCGGCGCCTGGATGCCCGCGATTCCGGACAGCATGAGGTTGAGGGCGATGTACGGGTAGGGATCCCACTGCCGGTCGTGGAGAACCCGGGCGAGCACGACCGTGTTGAGCACCATCCAGCCGGCGATCAGACCGATGAACAGGAAGATGAACGGCCACGAGCCGCCGAACCGCGCGACGTCGTCCGCCACCCGCTCGCCGAGCGTCCGCTCGTCGTGGGAGGACTTCACGGCGGGGTGACGGTGATCGTGCCTGCCCGACCATGGGAACCAGCTTCGACGGCTCACCGCGTCCGTGGCGCTCACCCTCAGGCTCCTTTCTCAGGCCCTCCTGCCCTGCATGGCCGGCCGAGCCTACGCCTCCCGGCTGGCGGGCGCGAGAAGGAAAGGAGCTAAAAGGAGCTAGTGGAACGAGTGCCCGCAGGCGCAGGAGCCCTGGGCGGCGGGGTTGTCGATCGTGAACCCGGAGGCCTCCAGGGTGTCCACGAAGTCGATCGTCGCCTGCGACAGGTACGGGGCGCTCATCCGATCGACCACGATCCGGACCCCGAACTGCTCCTCGGTCAGGTCCTTGTCCGAGAGCTGGTCGTCCAGGTACATGGCGTACCGGAGCCCGGAGCATCCGCCGGGCTGAACGGCGACGCGAAGCCCGATGTCGCTCCGGCCCTCCTCCCGCACGAGCTCCTTCACCTTCTGGGCGGCGGCCTCGGTCAGCTGGATCATGACTCCTCCGGTCACGTGGTCCGACCCCCAATTCTAGCGGGTCGCCGCCCGAATCCGATCGGGTGGGTCAGGTTTGCTTGAAGTCGGCGACCGACGCCCCCGAGGCGACCACAAGCTCGGCGGCGGTCGTTCGGAAGACGGCGTCGGGCGTTCCGGCCGCCGCCCACAGCACCTCGTGACCAAGGAGATCGCGGTCGAGGAAGGCCATCAGGCGCTCGGGGTGACCGAACGGCGGCGTGCCGCCGATCGCGAAGCCGGTGGCACGCCGGACCTCCTCCGGACTCGCGCGCCGCGCCTCCGACGTGCCCGCGAGCCTGGCGAGCTTGGCGGTGTCGACCAGATTGGCTCCCGAGGTGAGCGCGAGGACCGGCCGGCCACCCGCGACGAACACCAGAGACTTCACGATCTGCCCGACCTCGCAGCCGATGGCGCGGGCGGCGTCCTGGGCCGTCTTCGTCCCCTGAGGAAACCGCCGGACCTCGACCGCGTGGCCCAGCACGCGCGCGGCCTGCACGAAGCGCTCGAGGGCTCCGCTCACGGGCGCGAGGATAGCGCCGGGGCGCGCTCCGCGACCGAGGCCGCAAGATCCTCGAGCGCGATGCGCGCGTCGACCCGGGCGCGGTCCTCCCCGACCCGCTCCACCAGGGACTCGACCACCACCCCGTCGACCCCGACCTCCGAGCGCCCGCACAGCACGACCACCGGGACCCCGACCTCGCGCGCGGCTCGGATCACCCCTCCGGCGACCTTGCCGAGGAGCGATTGCGCGTCGAACGATCCCTCCCCCGTGATCACCAGGTCGGCCGCCTCGATCCGTGCCGGCAGTCCCACCGCCTCCATCACGACCCCCACGCCGGGGCGCAGGTGGGCCCCGAGGAACGCGACCAGACCGGCCCCGAGGCCCCCCGCAGCGCCCGCGCCCGGGACGTCGCGGAGGTCGAGCCCGAGGTCGCGATGGATGATCGCCGCCAGGTGCGCGAGCGCTCGATCGAGCACCTCCACATCGGCCCGGCTCGCTCCCTTCTGCGGGCCGAACACCGCCGCCGCGCCTCCAGGGCCGGTGAGTGGAGCCTCGACGTCGCACGCGGCCACGAACCGGGCGCGTCGCACGTCCGGATCGAGCCCGCCCGCGTCGATGCCGGCAAGCTGAACGAGGGCGCCGCCGCCGCCGGAGCCGACCTCCCGTCCCTCGGCGTCGAGGAGCCGAATCCCGAGGGCCTGCGCCATCCCCGCTCCGCCGTCGGTCGTCGCGCTCCCGCCGAGCCCGACGATCACCTCCCGCGCTCCCGCCCGGCACGCGGCACGGATCAGCTCCCCCGTGCCGTACGTCGAGGCCCGAAGGGGGTCCCGGCGGGGCTCTGACACGAGCGCCAGCCCGGAGGCGGCGGCCATCTCGACGACCGCCCTCGCGGGTCGCTCCGCCGTGAGCCCGAAGGCCGCGTCGACGGGATCGCCGAGCGGTCCGCGGACCCGAACCCTCCGGCGCTCGCCGCCCAGCACCGAGAGCAGCGCATCGAGCGTTCCCTCCCCGCCGTCGGCCATCGGCACCTCCTCGACCCGGTCGGAGGGACGGACCCGACGCCAGCCCGCCGCGATCGCCCGGGCGGCCTCGGCGGCGCTGAGCGTGCCGCGGAACTTGTCGGGCGCCACGAGGACGCGCATGCCGCGTACGGTACGATTCCGCGCCGATGCCTGCGCGATGGGAGTGCCCGTGACGCCGGAACCGAAACAGCTCCTCGGGATCGCCCACGCCGAGCGCGAGCGTCTCGGCCGGACGATCCAGTACGCGCCGCCGGAGTCGTGGGAGGGGCAGAGCCGGTGCCAGGGATGGCGCAACCGCGACGTGATGGCCCATCTGGCCGCTCAGGAGGCGGCCGCGGCTCAGCTCGTCGGGGGTGAGGAGGCCGAGGAGTTCCGCGCCTTTCGGGAGGCGAACGGAGGCGAGCTCTGGGTCGATGGGTTCAACCAGTGGGCGGTCGCCCTCCGCGCCGACCGCTCCCCGCGACAGATCGCGTTGGACTGGGGACGGGCAGCCGACCTGCTCCTCCACCGCGTGTCCGAGATCCCGCCGGACGACTGGAGCCGCCGGCGGGTCCCGTGGCTGGCCGGCGAGATCGGCATCCGCTACCTGGTGCAGTCGCGGATCGTCGAGTGGTGGCTGCACGGCGAGGACATCCGGCAGGGGGCCGGCCTCGAGGAGAACCTCCAACACTGGCCGATCTACCTCGTGAACGACATGGGGATCCGCATGCTGCCCTACGCCCTGGGGCTTGCCGGCCTGTCCTTCCCGGGCCGCAGCGTCCGCGTCGACCTGGAGGGGGTGGGCGGGGGCAGCTGGCACTGGGGCCTCTCGCCCCGCGAGGCGCCGGCCGAGGACAAGAAGCCGGACGCGTTCGTCGAGGGACGAGGGTCCGCCTTCGCGCTCGTCGCGGGTCGCCGGGTGACCGCGGACCTCTTCCTGGACGACGGGAGCCTCGTCATCGGCGGCGACGAGGAGCTCGCGCTGGCGGTCCTGGAGCACATCCGCGCCTACGTGGAGTGACCCCCCTCCCCCGGAGTGGACCCTTCGGGGAAACCCCATCCGGCGCCCGTCCGTACTTCCTGCGTTACCGTGTTGCGGATGAGAGCGAAGGACGCTGGCTCCGATGCCGCCCTCATGCGGGCGTTCGCCGAGCGTGACCCTGCCGCGGCCGAGGTCCTGTACGCCCGGTTCGCGTCCCGAATCTACGGGCTGGGGATCGTGATGCTCGGCAACGACGCGGCGGCCCAGGACCTGGTTCAAGACACCTTCGTCAAGCTCTGGAGGAGCGCCGACCGGTTCGACGCCGCCCGCGGCAAGCTCGACACCTGGGTGCTGCTCGTGGCCCGGAGCCTCGCGATCGACGGTCTGCGCCGGCGCGTGCTCGAGGCAAGGACGCTCGAGGCCGCGGGGCCGGTGCGGGAGGCCTCTGCCGACCTCGGGCCCGAGGAGGTCGCCGAGACCGCCGATCTCGCCGGCCGCGCGAGGGCCGCGATGGCCGCGCTCAGCCCGGGTCAGCGCGCGGCGCTCGAGCTCGCCTACTTCGGCGGCAAGACGAGCGCGGAGGTGGCCGAGCTCGAAGGCATCCCGATCGGTACGGCCAAGACCCGGATCCGGACGGCCCTGCTCAAGCTTCGCGAGGCCCTGGAGGAGCAGCGTGAGATGTGACGAGGTCCGCGACCAGCTCGCCGAGCACCTGCTCGGCACGCTCCCGCCTTCCGACGACGACCGGGTCAGGCGCCACCTCCGTGGCTGCGCCGGGTGCCGGCACGAGATGGCGGCGCTCGCCGAGGGCGTGAGCACGTTCTCCCGAGCCGCCCACCAGATCGAGCCGCCCCCCGAGCTCCGCGACGCCGTCCTCGCGGTCCTGGCCGAGGAGTGGTCCGAGACGGCCCCGGTCCGTCCGCTTCACCGCCCCGCCTCCCGGCTCGTCCGGGCGGCGGCCGCGGCGGCCGTCGTGATCGCGCTGGCCGTCGCCGGCGTCTCCACGGTCCGCGCCAACCGCTTCGAGGCTGCGGCGGGCAAGTACGACGCGCTGCTCGGGGCGCTCGGAGGGGAGAACGTCCGGGTCGGCACCCTCCGGCCCACCGGATCGAACGACGTCGAGGGCAGCGCCGTCCTCTACGACTCGAAGGTGGGGCAGTCCTGGGCCCTCGTCCTCGTCCGTGCGCCGGGATTTGCCGGCCGGGCGACCGTTACCCTCACGTCCGAGTCGGGGCGGACGATCACGATGCACCCGCTGGAGTTCGCCGAGGGGGGCGAGGCCTCGAGCTGGCTCGTCACCTCGTCGAGCCTCAAGGCCTTTCGTTCGGTCACCATCCGCGACGCCACCGGCTCGGTGCTCGCGACCGCGACGGTGACGTAGTCAGCGGCGGACGGTCAGCCGCTTGATGCGCCTCGGGTACGCGCCGAACCGGTACTTGTACTCGTAGTCGCCCTTCAGCAGGTCGAACCCGTTGCAACCGCCCTCGATGGCGATCCGGATGTCCTCGGCCACGAGCACCATACCCGGCGAGAGATGCCGCCACTCCCGGTCGAAGGCGGAGTTGTACAGGTAGTAGGTGCCCTCGTACCGGAAGCCGATCGTCCCCGCGACCTTGTGGCCTCCCACCTCGAGAAAGGTTAGGTTGAAGATCCCTCGAGGCAGGAACGCCTCGCCCAGACGTCGAAAGAAGATCTCCATCCCCGGCTGGAGGAACACCCCCTTCGGCCCCTCGCTCGAGCGGTGGAGCGAGACGAAGCGGTCCAGAAGCTCCTCGAGGGTATCCTCGTGCGCGATGAGGATGCGGAACGAACCGGCCTCGGCCTCGAGCTTCCGGGCCTTCCGCTTGATCTCGTGCCGCAGCTTCGCGGGGAGCCCGTTCAGGTACTCGTCGTACGAGCCCGGCAGCGGGAGGAACGGCGCGACGCCGTTCTTGTCGTCCTCGATCTCGGTCGAGAAGCCCTGCGCCGCAGCGGCTTCCTCGAGCCTGTGGAGCCACGGCCGGTCCTCCGGGAGCCCCCGCAGGTCGGCCTCCTCCCAGTCGTCCCGCCGCGCCAGCGCCGCGAGCAGCTCCTTGGCGAAGCCGTCCTCGGCGCCGGGCGCCGCGACCGGTCCCAGGTAGTCGGTCACCTCCGTCCCCCCGAGGAACCGGAGCTTGGGGCCGACGCGCTCGAACGCGACCGCGCCGACCTGCGCTCCCTCCTCCTCGGCAAACGCGAGCAGCAGATGCTCGGGCTGCTCACCGAACTCCTCCCAGTAGAGCTTCAGGAACTGCGGAGTGTGGAAGAAGGTGCCGGAGGGATCGTCGCGCACCAGGTTCGTCCAGTCGCGCCGTACGAAGTCGCGACCGTCCTCGGAGAACACGACGTCCATCGCCTACCGGTCCAGGACGAACACGGTGTGATGGTACGTTCCGAGGGTGGGCCAGACCGGTCGGTAGGTTTCCACGTGCGCGACGTTGAGCTCACGTGCCCGGAACAGCTCGAGCCACCCGTCCACCGTCCGAAACGTGAAGGGGGTCGGAACGCCGTGCCGGAGGTTCAGGAGCCAGTCCCACGCGACGTTGAAGGCCCGGTCCAGACGTGAGACCGGGGTGTCCTCGGCCACGATCACGCGACCGGCCGCGATGCGAACGGCCTCGTCGAGCAGCCGTTCCTGGTTCTCCCACCGCTCGATGTGATGGAACACGAACATCAGCAGCACGACGTCGAACGACCGGTCCTGCACCGGGACGCGGCTCGGGTCGGTCTGGTGAATGAACGGCATCGAGCGATCGCGGTTGCCGTAGTCGACGAGGTCGCAGAGCGTCGGACGCACGCCGGTCCGGTCCCGCAGCCACCTCGCCATGAAGCCCGTTCCGGCGCCGAGATCCAGCATCGTCTGCCCGCTCCGCAGGTGTGGAGCGATGCGTCGGCCCTCCTCGTTCTCGCGAAGAAACACGCGGTCCACTCTACCGGCTGGCGCCCGACGTCCGGTCAGTGGGCCGACGTGCCGGAGGCGAACCCCTCGCCGTCCCCGAGGGCCTCCTGCAGGACGTCCCAGGCGAGGACCGCGCACTTGATCCGGATCGGGTACCTCACGACGCCCTTGAGCGCCACGAGATCGCCCAGCTCGTCCTCGCCCGGGTCGGCCTCCCCGGCCATCATGCCCCGGAATTGCCGGATCAGCTCCCGCGCCTCCTTGATGGACTTGCCGCCGACGGCCTCCGTCATCATCGAGGCCGAGCTCTGCGAGATCGAGCACCCCTGCCCCGTGAACGACACGTCGGCGAGCCGTCCGTCCTCCTCGTGGACGAACACCGTGATCTCGTCGCCACAGAGCGGATTGTTGCGCGAGCAGGACCGCTCCGCCCCCGGCATCTCACGCTTGTTCCGCGGCTTCTTGTAATGGTCGAGGATGACTTCCTTGTAGATGTCGTCGAGCGGCACGCGACCCCTTCCCGGACGCCCTAGGTGAACACCGACTCGGCCTTGCCGAGCGCCTCCACCAGCGCATCGACCTCCTGCACGGTGTTGTAGACGTAGAACGAGGCCCGCGCCGTCGCCGGGACCCCGTAGCGGCGCATCACGAGCTGGTTGCAGTGGTGGCCGGCCCGGATCGCGACCCCCTCCTCGTTGAGGATCGTGGCGAGATCGTGCGGGTGGACGTCGCGGTACCAGAACGAGACCACCCCGCCGTGGACGGCGACGTCGGTCGGCCCGAAGATCCTGGCCCCGACCTCGGAGAGCCGCTCGAGCGCGTACGCGGTGATCGCCTCCTCGTGCTCACGGACGCGGTCCATCCCAAGCGCCTCGAGGTAGTCGATGGCCGCTCCGAACGCGACCTCCTGCGCGACGTTCATCGTGCCGGCCTCGAACTTCCAGGGGACCTCGTTGAACGTCGAGTGGTCGTGGAAGACCTCGTTGATCATCTCGCCGCCGCCCAGGAACGGGTCCATGGCCTCGAGCAGCTCGCGCTTGGCGAAGAGCCCTCCCGAGGCCGTCGGGCCAAGCATCTTGTGGCCGCTGAACGCCAGGAAGTCGCAGTCGAGCTCGACGACGTTCGCGCCACGGTGAGGGACGAGCTGAGCGCCGTCGACCAGCACCAGCGCGCCGACCGCGTGGGCGGCCTCGATGAGCCGCGGGAGGGGCGTGATGGTTCCCAGGGAGTTCGACATCCCGGTCACGCACAGGATCTTCGTCCGCTCCGTGAGCAGGGCCTCCAGGTTCGAGAGGTCGAGGAGGCCGTCGTCGGTGAGCCCGAGGTACCGGAGCACCGCGCCGGTGTCCCGGGCCGCGAACTGCCACGGCACGATGTCCGAGTGGTGCTCCATCTCGGTGAGCAGGATCTCGTCGCCCTCCTTCAGGAACTTCCGTCCCCACGCGTGGGCGACCAGGTTGACCGACTCCGTGGTACCGCGCGTGAACACGATGGTGCTCGGGTCCGGGGCGCCCAGGAACCGCGCGGTCTTGGCCCGGGCGCCCTCGTACAGGTCGGTGGCCTCCTCGCCGAGGAAGTAGATCGCCCGATGCGCGTTCGCGTTGTGCTGCTCGTAGAACTCGCGCTCCGCGTCGATCACCTGTCGCGGACGCTGCGCCGTGTTCGTGCTGTCGAGGTAGACGAGCGGCTTCCCGCCGATCGTCCGCGACAGGATCGGGAAGTCCTCCCGGATCCGGGCCACGTCCAGCCCCGCCGATCGCTCCTGGGTCACCGCCATCGGACCGTGCGCCTCCTCACGTCACTCCTCGCCCGCGCCCTTCTCCAGTCCCAGCTCGGACCGGATCCCCTCGTACCCCTTCTCCTCGAGCTCCATCGCCAGCTCCTTGCCGCCGGACTTGACGATACGCCCGCCCATCATGACGTGGACGAAGTCCGGCGTGATGTAGTTCAGGATCCGCTGGTAGTGCGTGATGAGCAGGACCCCCAGATTCGGCCCGATGAGTTGCTGGACGCCGGTCGCGACCTGCTTGAGCGAGTCGATGTCCAGGCCGGAGTCGGTCTCGTCCAGGATCGCGATCTCGGGCTCGAGCACCGCCAGCTGGAGGATCTCGTTGCGCTTCTTCTCGCCTCCGGAGAACCCCTGGTTCAGGTACCGGTTGACCATCGAGTCCTCGACGCCCAACAGGCTCATCTTCTCCTTCATGTGCTTGCGAAACGCGAGCGCGCTGACGTCGCCGCCCTTGACCGACTGGTAGGCCGTCCGAAGGAAGTTCACGACCGAAACCCCGGGGACCTCGACCGGGTACTGCATGGCCAGGAACAGCCCTCGCCTGGCTCGCTCGTCCGCAGTGAGGCCGAGCACGTCTTCCCCCTTGAACCGCACCTCCCCGGCCGTCACGGTGTACCCGGGCCGTCCCATCAGCACGTTCGCGAGCGTGGACTTGCCCGACCCGTTCGGGCCCATGAGGGCGTGCGTCTCGCCCTGATGGACCACCAGGTCGATGCCCTTCAGGATCTCCTTGCCCTCGACCTCCGCGTGCAGGTCGCGGATCTCGAGCGTCGCCACCGTCACCGCCGTCGTCATTCGTCCACCTCGATCATCACGTCGTCGTTCTCCAGCTTCACCTGGTAAGCCGGCACGGGGAGCGTGGCCGGCAGCGTCCTCGGCCGCCCCGTGTTCAGGTCGAAGGTCGATCCGTGCTTTGGGCACTCGATCGTCTCCTCGTCCACGTCCACCTCGCCCTCGTCGAGGAAATAGTGGGCGTGCGAACAGATCGCGCCCACCGCGCGGAACCCGGCCTCGCCCAGGTTGACGACCGCGACGGGGCCGTCGGGGGTCTCGAACCGGCGGGCCTCCCCCACCGGCACGTCGGATGCCGCGCACAGCCGGACGAGGGGCACCTCAGGCTCCTCTCGCGAGCTCGGCCTCGATCGCGGCGCTCACGCTCTCGCGCACCTCCTGGAGCCGCACGCGGTCCAGGACCTCGTTGAAGAAGCCGAACACGATCAACCGCTCGGCCTCGGCGCGGGGAATGCCGCGGCTCATCAAGTAGAAGAGGGTCTCGTCCTCGACCGGCCCGACGCTCGCCGCGTGGCCGCAGCGGACGTCGTTGGCCTCGATCTCGAGGTTGGGGATCGCGCGGCCGAACGCGCCTTCCGACAGAAGGATGGTCCGGCTCGTCTGCATCGCGTCGGTCTTCTGCGCCCCGGGGCGGACGTGGACCCAGCCGGAGTACACCCCTCGGGAACGGTCCCGAAGCGCTCCCTTGTACAGGAGGTCGCTCGTGCAGCTCGGCGCCCGGTGGTCCTGCTCGGATCGATGGTCGAAGTGCTGGGTCCCGTCGGCGAAGAACACCCCGAGCATCTCGCTCGTGCCCCCGGGCTCGGCGAGCACGCTCTCGGCCTCCGCCCGGGCGAGCGACGCCCCGAACCCCACCGCGAGGGAGCGGAAGTCGGCGTCGCGTCCCACCCGGGTGCGCTGGATGCCGAGGTGGACGACGCCGTCGCCCCACTCCTGGATCGAGACGTACCGAACGCGCGAGGCCGGCCCCGCGTAGATCTCCACGATCGCGTCGGAGAGCGCGCGGGACAGGTCCGGCGAGGCGAAGCGGTCGATGAACGTCACCTCCGCGTCCTCACCGGCCACGATCAGCGTGTGCGGGAACACCGCGGCGCCATCGGCGTCGAGGTACGTGAGCGTCTGCAGCGGCAGCTCGACGGTCACGGCGGGCGGCACGTACAGGAACGTCCCGCCCGTCCGGAACGCGCCGTGCAGAGCGGTGAACTTGGTCCTTGAGGTCGGGACGAGGGCGTGCAGGTTCGGCTCGACGAGGTCTGGGTGCTCGAGCGCGGCCCGGTCGAGGTCGGTGAAGATCACGCCCTTCGCGGCCAGCTCGGGGTCGAGGTGGGTGACCATGACCTCCGAGTTGCGCTGGATCTGCAGGCCGGCGCGGTCGCCGACGACGCCCGCCGCCTCGAGGATCTCGCCCGGCACCTCGTCGAGGTTGCGAGCCGCGCCCCCGGGCGCGAACGGCGCGAACGACAGGTCGAGGTCCGACAGGTCCGTATAGCGCCACTCCTCGGTCTCCTGCGACGGGATGGGGAGCGCGAGGAACTCCTCAAAGGCCCCCTTGCGCAGCGCGGTCACGAAGTCGGGCACCGGCGGCAGCGCCGCGAGCGCCTCCTCGTCGAGCCTCGAGGTCGCGGGACGAGCCATGCCCAAATCCTATCAGGGCAGTCGAATTCCCCTCCGGCGCACCCGGGGAGCCTCAGCGGCCCAAGCGCTCGGCCCCGGGGCGGCCGGGGTCTCCCGCGAGAGTGCGAACGTACGTTCGGAGAGGGAGGGCACGACCGGCCGGCGCTACCCGACCGAGCCCTCCATCTGAAGCTCGATCAGGCGGTTCAGCTCGACCGCGTACTCCATCGGGAGCTCGCGCGTGATCGGCTCGATGAAGCCGTTCACGATCATCGCGGTCGCCTCGGGCTCGCTGAGACCGCGGCTCATCAGGTAGAAGAGCTGGTCCTCGCCGACCTTGGAGACGGTGGCCTCGTGGCCGAGCGCGGCCGTCTCCTCCTCGACCTCGATGTACGGGTACGTGTCGGAGCGCGAGTCCTCGTCCAGGATCAGCGCGTCGCAGCGGACGTTGGACTTGGCGTGGTGGGCGTCGGGCTCGACGCGAACCAGTCCGCGGTAGCCGGTCCGGCCGCCGTCCTTGGAGACCGACTTCGACGTGATCACGCTCGTCGTGTACGGGGCGGCGTGGATCGCCTTGCCGCCGGCGTCGGTGTGCTGACCGCGGCCGGCGTAGGCCACGCTCAGCACCTCGCCGCGAGCGCCCTTGCCGAGCAGGTAGATCGACGGGTACTTCATCGTCACCTTCGAGCCGATGTTGCCGTCCACCCACTCCATCACGGCGTCCTCGTAGGCCGCCGCCCGTTTGGTCACGAGGTTGTACACGTTGGTCGACCAGTTCTGGATCGTCGTGTACCGGACCCGGGCGCCCTTCTTCACGATGATCTCGACCACCGCCGCGTGCAGCGAGTCGCTCGTGTAGATCGGCGCCGAGCACCCCTCCACGTAGTGCACGTAGGAACCCTCGTCGGCGATGATCAGCGTGCGCTCGAACTGGCCCATGTTCTCGGCGTTGATCCGGAAGTAGGCCTGCAGCGGGATGTCGACGTGCACGCCCGGCGGCACGTAAATGAACGAGCCGCCCGACCACACGGCGGAGTTCAGAGCCGCGAACTTGTTGTCGTTCGGCGGGATGATCGTGCCGAAGTACTCGCGCACGATGTCCGGATGCTCCCGCAGCCCCGAATCCATGTCGCTGAAGAGCACGCCCATGGACTCGAGCTCGCTCCGGATCTTGTGGTAGACGACCTCGGACTCGTACTGCGCGGAGACCCCGCCGAGGTACTTCTTCTCGGCCTCCGGAATGCCCAGACGATCCCAGGTGCCCCGGATGTCCTCCGGGAGGTCCTCCCAGCTCCTGGCCTGCTTCTCGGTCGGCTTGATGTAGTAGTAGATGTCGTCGAAATCGATGTCGGACAGGTCGGCCCCCCACCACGGCATCGGCCGCTGAACGAAGTGGCGGTAGGCCTTCAGCCGGAACTTGCGCATCCAGTCCGGCTCGCCCTTGCGCTCGGAGATCTCCTCGACCACCGCCTCGGACAGGCCCTTCTTCGGCTCGAAGACCGAGTGCTCGGGGTCCTTCCAGTCGAACCGGTATCCCTTGGACAGCTCCCTGAGGTGTTCTTCCTGGCTGATGGCCACGGTTCGGATCCCTTCGTCGTGACACCCCTAGGGTACGTCCGGGAGCGCCCTGAAGTCCACTCAACGGGTCGGATTTCCCGCTCGGGCCGGCGGCGGGCGCGCCGGCCCGGCGCCTACGCGGCGGCCTGCCGATCGACCTGGACCTCGTTCAGAAGGCCGGTCCGGACGTCATACAGGAACCCGCGCACCGGGATGTCCTGCGGAATGAACGGCGAGGAGCGAATGCGCCGGACGTCCTCGCAAACGCTCTCCTCGAGGTTTCCGAACGGCAGGAAGTCGATCCCCCAGGCGTCCGCACCCGTCTCCGTGCGAGGTCGCGCGCGGAGCTCCTCGTTGGAGAAGGTGAGCATCCCGCAGTCGGTGTGGTGGACGACGGCGAACTCCCGCGTCCCCAGAAGCCAGCTCGAGATGATGAGCGAGCGGATGGCATCCTCGGTCGCCCGGCCGCCCGCGTTTCGGATCACGTGGGCGTCGCCGATGCCCAGGCCGAGGAACCGGGCTGGGTCCAGACGGGCGTCCATGCACGCGAGCACGGCCACCCTGCGGGCGGGCGGCGCCGGCAGGTCCGCGTGGTCGAACCCGGCGGCGAACGTGCGGTTGGCCTCGAGCAGCGCGTCGAGCTCGCTCATGACCCCACCTCCACCGGCGCGCCCACCAGGCTCCCGTACTCCGTCCAGGAGCCGTCGTAGTTCTTCACGTTCGGATACCCGAGCAGCTCCTGGAGCGCGAACCACGTGTGGCTCGACCGTTCGCCGATCCGGCAGTAGGCGACGACCTCGGAATCGGGCGTGATCCCGGCGCCCTCGTACAGGGCCCGGAGCTCGTCGGCCGACTTGAACGTTCCGTCGTCGTTGGCCGCCTTTACCCACGGGATGTTCGCCGCCCCCGGGATGTGACCGGGCACCTGGGACTGCTCCTGGGGGAGATGGTCGGGCGCGAGCTTCTCGCCGCGGAACTCCTCCGGCGAGCGCACGTCGACGAAGCGGGCGGGACCCCCGACCTTCGCGAGGACCTCGTCGCGGAGCGCCCGGATCTGCGGGCGCTCCGGCCCGGGGATCCGGAACCCCGTCTCCCGCGGCGCCGGCACCTCCGTGACGAGCTCACGCGACTCGAGCTCCCACTTCTTGCGGCCGCCGTTCAGCAGCTTCACGGCGTCGAACCCCCGGAGCTTCAGGATCCAGTACGCGTAGGCCGTGAACCAGTTGTTGTTCCCTCCGTACAGGACGACCGTGGTGTCCGGCCCGACCCCGGCCTTCGACAGCAGCGCCGAGAGCCCCTCGGCGTCCACGTACTCCCTACCGACCGGCTGGTGGAGGTCGGTGGACCAGTTCCAGGCGATCGCCCCCCTGATGTGACCCTTCTCGTAGGCCGTCGTGTCCTCGTCGACCTCGATCACCCGAACCTTGGGGTCGTCCAGGTGCGCTTCCAGCCAGTCGGTCTCGACCAGCGCCTCCGGGTTCGCATACCCGCCCATACCAGTCCTCCTTTCTCGTCCCGGAAAGACAAAGGGACCGCCACGCGGCCCCTTTCAGGTGAAAAAGCGCTGCAGCCGCGCGGCTACGTGTCCGCCCGCCGGCGGACGGAGCCCGACATACAGCACAGGCGGCAGGGGATCATCGCGGCGACCTGACCGCGCGCACGCGTTCGGATCACGAAATCCCACTCCCCCACTCGGATTTGATCATTCTGGTCCCGCCCGTCGCACGAGTCAACCCCGTGAGAAACCGAGGACGCCGGGACGAGCCTCGGCGTCGGAGTGGACGAGCCCGAAACACACTCAGAAGAAGCCGAGGGCGGCCTTGGCCTCTTCCGACATCATCTCCGGGGTCCAGGCCGGGCGCAGCACCATCTCGGCGTCGACCTCGCTCACGCCGGGGAGGTTGGCGAGGAGCGCATGCATCTGCTGCTCGATCAGCGGGCCGATCGGGCACCCCATGGTCGTGAGGGTGTACTCGATGTGCACCACGCCGTCGCTCACGTCCACCGAGTAGACCAGGCCGAGGTCCACGATGTTGATACCGAGCTCCGGGTCGTAGACCCCCCGGAGCGCGTCGAGCACGCGCTCCTTCGTGAGCTCCGGGCCGCCGGGGCTCGCCTCCCGCTCGGGAAGCGCCCGATCCGGCTCGCCGTGCCGCAGATCCAGTTCGTCCATGGGGTGCGTTCCTTCGGGAGAGCCGAGCCTCTATTCTAGAGCCGCCCGTTCCAACCGGCGCCGAAGGGGGAATATGCCTCCCATCAGCATCCTGATCGTCGACGACCACCCGGTGACCCGGGAAGGCCTGCACGCGGCGCTGGACCTGTCCGAGGACGTCGTGGTGATCGGCGAGGCCGCGAGCGGCGAGGAGGCCGTGGACGCGGTCCGCGTCACCCCTCCCGACATCGTCTTCATGGACGTGAGGATGCCCGGGATGGGGGGCATCGAGGCCGCCAGGGCCATCCGCGAGGCCTCGCCGCAGACGCGGGTGATCCTGTTCACGGTCGACGAATCCCGCACCTCCATCGCGGAGGCGATCCAGGCGGGCGTCTCCGGCTACCTGCTGAAGGACGCCTCGGCCGACGAGCTGGTGAACGCGGCCCGGCTCGCGCTCGAGGGCAAGGCGGTGATCCACCCGCAGCTCACGCGCGCCTTCATCGAGGAGGTCCAGCTGGCGGAGAAGCGGCCCGAGGCCTCTGCCCTCTCCCGGCGCGAGAAGGAGATCCTCCAGAAGGTCGCCTACGGCGCCACCACCAAGGAGGTGGCGCACGACCTCGGCATCTCCCCACACACGGTCAAGACCCACCTCGAGCGCATCTTCGAGAAGCTGGGCGCCAACGACCGGGCCCAGGCGGTGGCGATCGCCATCCGCAGCGGCATCGTCGAGTAGCCGCCCCGCTCAATCCCCGCGCTCGCCGGACGATACCTTGAGTGATGCCGCACACGCTCCTGCTCTGCGACTCAGCAGACGGTCTGTCCCAGCTCCAGTACGCGCTGATCAAGTCCGGCGGGGACCTCCAGACCGAGGCGGTGACCGACGGCTTCCGCGCTGTGGAGATCGCCGCCCGCATCCAGCCGCAGGTGGTCGTCGTCGAGATCGGCCTGGAGGGGCTCGCCGGCGCGGAGCTCGTCCGCCGCCTGATCGCGACGGTCCCCGAGACCAGGGTGGTCTGCTGGACCGGCGTGAGCTCCCCGTTCGCGGCCGCCGAGATGATCGACGCCGGAGCGACCGGCTACCTGCTCAAGGAGGACGGCCCCGACGCCGTCGTCCGCGCGATCGCCGCGGTGCTCCGCGGGAACGTGGTCCTCAGCCCGCGCGTGGCGACCCGGCTCGCCTCCCGGCTGGACGAGTCGGTTCGCAAGCAGCGAGAGCTCGAGGCCGCGCTGGCCGAGACGACCGAGCGCCTCGACCGGCTGACGACCGTGAAAGCCGATTTCCTCGCGAACGTGTCGCACGAGCTGCGGACTCCGGTGACCATCGCGAAGGGCATCGCGTACGTGCTCAAGAACCGCGGCATCCCGGAGGAGGAGCGGCGGGAGTTCCTGGACCAGCTCGAGTCCTCGCTCGAGCGGCTCATGCACATCGTCGACGAGCTCGTGACGATCGCGGAGATCGACCGGGGAACGATCTCGCTCAAGCTCTCGCAGACCGACCTCGCGCCGCTCCTTCGCCACGTCGTCGACGAGGTCCGGCGCCAGTACCCGGCCGTCGCGGTGGATCAGGAGATCCCGGCGGCGCTCCCATCGGTCGTGGACCCGGTCCGCATCTCCGAGGTGACCCGTCAGATCCTCGACAACGCCTGCCGGTACTCGCCGGAGGACCGCCCGGTCACCCTCCGCGCTCGCTCGATGGACGAGGGCGTCGTCGTCTCGGTCACGGACCACGGCCAGGGCATCGACCGCGGGCTCGTCACCCAGGTCTTCAACGAGCCCTTCTCGACCGGCGAGGAGATCCTGCGCAAGGAGCGCTCGGGCGTCGGGGTCGGGCTCCACATGGCACGTCAGCTCGTGCTGCAGCACGGCGGGATCATCTGGGCGGACCCGCTTCCCGCGGGCGGGACCCGCGTCTCGTTCTGCATCCCCGCCCAGGGGGCGGAGCCGCTCACCCGGCCACCCGATCTACCGGCGGAGGCCCCTCAGCCGACCGCGAGCTCCTCGTAGCCGGCCACCACCTCCGCGATCTCCCGCAGCGCGCTCCACAGCTCGGTCGCGCGCCCGCCGGTGAAGTCCCGCTCCGCGATCGGCACCTGCTCGAGCAGCACCGTGCGTACCCCCGACCGAGCCACCTCGAGGGCGAGGCGGAGGTTCTCCAGATTGCCGGGGCCGTAGGGCGCGTCGCACACGAGGACGAGCTCGGCCTCGAGCATCAGCCGGCGAGCTTCCCTTGCGCTGTCGGGGTCGATTTCGGAGAACGGGGGGACGCTCACGCGAAGCAGGTTCAGCCGCTCGGCCACCACGGCGTCGGTGTCGCTCGCGTGGAGCACTCCGACGCTGACGTCGAAGCCGGCTTCGGCCAGCCGGCGGATCAGCGGAGCCCCTCGCCCCGCGCCCCCAACCACGTGCGCCCGGCGCCCGTGCCCGCCGCCGGCGGGGCGCCACCCCCCGAGCCGAACCGACGGGCGTCCCGTGAGCTCGTCGGTCACGACGTCGAGCTCCACCTCGTACACGTCGCGAAGAAGGCCGCGCGTGACGACGCGATCCGGCACGCCTTCGGCGACGACCTCACCGCGGTGCAGGACCACGAGCCGGTCGCAGGTCGCGGCGGCGAGGTTCAGGTCGTGAAGGATGGCGAGCACCGCGGTGCCCCGGCGCTCGGCGAGCGACCGAACGATCCGCAGCAGGTCCAGGACGTGCCGGATGTCGAGGTGGGTCGTCGGCTCGTCCAGCAGCAGGACCGGCGCCCCCTGCGCGAGCGCCTGGGCGAGCACGACGCGCCGACGCTCGCCGCCCGAGAGCTCCTCGATCCACCGATCGGCCAGGTGCTGCACCGAGGTGGCCACCATCGCGTCCCTGGCCCGCGCCCAGTCCTCGGGGCCGCCACCTCCCCAGGGCGACAGGTACGGCGTGCGGCCCATCAGCACCATCTCGAGCGACGTGAAGGAGAAGGCGGGGGTCAGGTCCTGCGGCACCACCGCCGCGAGCCGTGCCGCCTCACGAGCCGGGACCGCGTACGGGTCGCGACCGGCCACGAGCACCGAGCCCGAGCGCGGGCGGAGCGCCCGGGAGGCCACGCGCACGACCGTCGTCTTGCCCGATCCGTTCGGCCCCACCAGACCGACCACCTCCCCGCGACGGACCTGCAGCCCGACGCCCCGCAGGACGGGGACGTCCCGGTACCCCGCCGTGACCGAGTCCAGGACGAGCGCCGGCTCACCCGACCGCACGCGCCCGCCTCCCCTCTCGGCGAAGCAGGAACAGGAAGAACGGGCCGCCGAGAAGCGCCGTGACCACGCCGACCGGCAGTTCCTGCGGCGCCAGCACCGTCCGGGCGACCAGGTCGGCGAGGATCAGGATGGTCGGGCCGGCCAGCAACACCGCGGGCAGCAGGCGGCGGTGATCGGCGCCGACAACCAGCCGCAGGAGGTGGGGAGTCATGAGCCCGACGAAGCCGATCACGCCGGCGACCGAGACCGCGCACGCCGCGAGCAGCGCGCCGATCGCCACCGCGCGGCGCTTCAACGCCCCGACCTCGACGCCGAGCTGCGCCGCCCGCTCCTCGCCGAGCGCCATGAGGTTGAGGTCGTGCGCGGTGAGCCCGGCCGCGATCACGCCGGCCGCCACGAGCGGCATCACGGCTTCGATCGAGCTCCACCCCTGTCCAACCAGGCCGCCGAGGAGCCAGGCGTAGATGTCCCGGACCTGATCCCCGGAGAACGACATCACGAGCGACATCACGCTCGAGATCACGGCGGCGACGGCGATCCCGGCCAGGAGGAGGGTCGCGACGTGGACGGCGGGGCCGATCCGGGCGAGCCGGTAGACGACGAGCGCGGTCAGCAGCGCGCCCGCGAACGCCGCGAGAGGGACGCCGAACGCTCCCAGCGCGCCCGACCCCAGGAACACGATCACGGCGACGGCGCCGAGGGCGGCGCCCGAGGAGACGCCGATGATGGCCGGGTCGGCGAGGGGATTTCGGAACAGGCCCTGGAACACCGCCCCGGAGGCCGCGAGCGCCGCCCCGACCACCCCGGCCAGCACCACCCGCGGCAGCCGGAGCTGGAAGAGAATCACCTCCGTCGACCGCGGCACGCCGTGCGGACGCGCCGTGAGGTGCAGCTTCCAGGCGAGCAGCCGAACCGTCGCCCACGGCGAGATCCACACGGCGCCCACCGCCACGGCGAGCAGGAACGACGCCGTCAGCACCATGGCGAGCACGGCCAGGGTGCGCCGGTACCGGCGGTTCATGCGAACGCGTCCGGATGGAGGGCGCGCGCCAGCGCGCGGAGGCCGTCGACGATCCGGGGGCCGGGGCGGCTCACGAGGTCCGAGTCGATCACCCGAACGTTCCCGCGGGCGATCGCCGCGATCGCGTCGAACCCGGGGCGGCGCGCCACGGCCGAGGCGCTCGCCCCCGACTCGGACGAGACCAAGTACACCTCGGGTGCCTCTCGAACGAGGTCGTCGACGGACCACTGCGGGTAGTCGCTCCTCGCGTGCTCGGACACGGAGCGACAGCCCGCCCGCCGGAGGAGATCGGCGATGAAGGTGTGCGGGCCCACCGTCGTAAGGGGCGGGTAGTACACCTCGAAGAAGCACGAGACGGGGGGCTCGCCCGCCACCTTCGCCTCGATGGCCTCGTCGCGGGCTCGGAGACGGGCGACCAGCGCCCGGGCGGCCTCCTCGGTTCCGGTCAGGCGGCCGACCGTCTCGATGTCGTGAAAGGTGTCCTCCAAGCTCGTCGAGTTAATGGTGAACACGGGGACGCCGAGCGCGCGCAGCCTGGCCTTCCACTGGTCGCCGCCCTCGATCGTGAGGAACAGGTCCGGCCGGAGGGCTACCACCTTCTCGATGTTCGGGTCGACGCCGAAGTCGCCCGCCCCGCCGACCTCCTCGATCCGCTTCGCGGCCGGCGGGTAGTCGTCGTAGGGGCCCGAGACGCCGACCAGCCGGTCGCCGAGCCCCAGGGCGAACACGATCTCGGTCGCCGAGGGCGCGAAGGTGACGATCCGGCGCGGGGGGGCCTGGAGCGTGACCGAGACGCCGTCGTCGTCCCGCATCGTGAGCGGAAAGGCCGTTCCCGAGGCGGACGACGAGGTGAGAGGAGCGCTCCTCGTGGCGGAGCTTCCGGCACAGCCCACGAGCGTGAGCGCGAGGATGAGGGCCACCGCGGCTCGGTGCGGTCGCATGCGCGTCTCCTTTCGTGCGAAGGACGACCGTCGCTCGCCTCCGGGGCAGGTCTCCTGACTTCCGGATCGCCGCTCCCCCGACCCTTCCCAGGGTTGCCCCCAGTGGTTGCGTCGGGTTCGCTCCCCGGTCACAGTGGCGCGACCGTGCCGGACTTGCACCGGCTTCCCTCTTCGCGGAGCTTTCGCCCCGCTCCGACCCCCGCCGGGACCACCGGCCGGGGTCGCCTCGAAGGCGGAACCTGATTCGGTTGTGGCGGGATTGTACTCGCGCGCGCGTCGAATCCGGAAGGGGTGGGAGTCCGGTGGCAAGACGGCGCAACCCGGTCTATGCTCGCGCCGGGAATCGGCGGGTGCGAAGGCTCATCGGCTACCTGGTCGTCGCGCTGGTCGCCGCGGGGTGTCGCGGTGCGACCGCCGAGTCCGCGCCGCACGCCGGCGAGCCCCTGCGGATCCGGGAGTCCCCCAGCCCGTTCACCGTGGTCACGGCGGGGGACGTGCGGGCGCTCATCCCCGACGCCTGGCGGCCCAGGCTCGCCGGGGGCGCCTCCGGTCCCGAGCGCGGGTTCATCGCCTCGCCGGACCTCGGCGACTGGGCTCGCTCCCGGGGACCCGTGGAGGGCATGGCCGCGGTCTGGATCGACGGCACCCGCGTTGGGGTTCCCTCCGACTACTACTACCTCGCGGCCACCGGGCCGGCGTTCGACCTGCTCGTGCACTCGCCCGAGTGCAGGGCCACGCGAAGCCGGGTCTTCGCCGACCACCGTCCCAGCTTCGCCAGCGGCCTCGCGGGATCGCCGGGCGACTACGTGGCGGTCGGCGAGGGGCGCTGCACCGTTCATCACACGCCCACACGCTGGGCCTACTTCGTCGCGGCCCCGGGCTACGGCCCGGTGCGGCGGGTCGGGATCCCCGGCTCCGGCCTCTACGTGGTGGTCGCGGTGCTCCGGGACTCGCCTCGGGCGCCCGCGCTCCTCGACAAGCTCCTGCTGCGCACGAGGTTCGGGGGGGCGTCCGTCTCGGAGCTGATCCGGGCCGCCAGCGTCTGACCCTCAGCGCGGGCTCCGGTCCACGAACGGCGGCGCGGCGATGCGGGCCGGGCCCCGGCGCCCGCGGACGTCCACCTCGACCGGCCGTCCCGGCTCGAAGCCGTCCGCCGGGCTGAGGTAGGCGAGCGCGATCCCGCGCTGCCGCAGCGGCGAGAACGAACCGCTCGTCACGCTACCGGCCTTTGATCCGTCGGCGAACACGGGGTAGTGAGGCCGCGGGATGTGGCGGCGGTCCTCCATCACGATCCCGCGCAGCCTGCTGGGGATCCCCTCCCGCAGCTGACGCTCGAGCGCCTCGCGGCCCCGGAACTCCCCCTTCTCGAACGCCACCGCCCACCGGAGCCCCGCCTCGAGCGGGGTTCGATCCGGCAGGAGGTCCTGCCCGTAGAGCGGATACCCCATCTCGAGCCGGAGCACGTCGCGCGCGCCGAGGCCGCACGGCTCGATCTGGAACGGCTCGCCCGCCGCCATGAGGGCCGACCACAGCGCGCCGGCGAGCGAGTCGTGGGCGAACAGCTCGTACCCCAGCTCTCCGGTGTAGCCGGAGCGCGTGAGGACCAGGCGCTCTCCGCCGTACCGCGTCTCGAGGCAGCTCATGAAGGAGAGGTCGGCGGACTCCGGGAACAGCGCTCCGACGACCTCGAGCGACCGCGGGCCCTGGACCCCCAGGAAGCACCAGTCGTCGTGGTGCACCACCTCGGCGCGCCCGGGCTCGCGGAGCATCGCGACCACCTTGTCGGTGTTCGCTGCGTTCGGGACGACGAACCATCGCTCGTCGGCCAGGCGGTAGACGATCAGGTCCTCCTCGACCCCCCCGGCGTCGTTCAGCACCAGGTTGTACCTGGCCCGTCCGGGCTGCACCCTGGAGAGATCGTTCGTGAGGATCCGCTGGAGCAGGTCGAGCGCCCCCGGGCCGGTTACCTCGACCTTGCCGAGATGCGTGAGGTCGAACAGGCCGACCCGCTCACGGACGGCCCGGTGCTCGGACAGGGTTCCGCCGTACTCGATCGGCATCGTCCAGCCGGCGAAGGGCCCCAGCTTGGCCCCGAGCGCCCGGTGCTCCGCCTCGAGCGGGGTGCGGCGCGTCACGCGTTCATCCTACGTACCGGAGGAGGGCGGTAACATGGCCGTTCGGATGTCCGATGACTATGACGTAGTCGTGATCGGAGCGGGGACGGGAGGTTACTCCTGCGCCCTGCGAGCCGCTCAACTCGGCAAGCGCGTCGCCCTCGTGGAACGCGACGAGCGCCTGGGCGGCACCTGTCTGCTCCGCGGCTGCATCCCCACCAAGGCCCTGCTCCAGTCGGCGGCCGTGCTCGATACCGTGAACCGTTCGAGCGAGTGGGGCGTGACGGCGAGCGGCGCGCTCGACTGGGAGGCCGTGAAAGCCTTCGAGCAGCGGGTCGTCGACAAGCTCGTCGCGGGCGTCGCGGGTCTGGTCAAGGCCCGCAAGGTCGACCTCGTCCAGGGCTCGGCGAGCCTCGCGCCCGGCCCGGCCGTCCGGGTCGGCGAGCGAACGCTCAGCGCCGCCGACGTGGTGATCGCCACCGGATCCGCCCCGAAGCTCCTCCCCGGCCTGTCGGTCGGCGAGCGAGTGATCACGAGCGACCAGGCGCTCTGGTACCCGACCGTGCCCGCCTCGGCGGTCGTGATCGGCGCCGGAGCGGTCGGCCTGGAGTTCGCCTCGCTCTACCGCTCGTTCGGGGCGGAGGTCACGCTGGTCGAGGCCCTTCCGCGGATCGCGCCGCTTGAGGACGAGGACGTGTCCAGAGAGCTCGCGCGCGCCTTCCGCCGCCGCGGGATCCAGGCGCACGCGGACGCCAGGGTCCAGGCCGTCGACGAGGTCCCCGAGGGTGTGAGGGTGGTGTTCGAGGCGGGGGGCGAGACCAGGGCCGTGACGGCCGACGTCTGCCTCGTGGCCGTCGGGCGAGGGCCGGTGACCGAGGGGCTCGGGCTCGAGAACGTCGGCGTGGAGCTCGACCGGGGCTTCGTGAAGGTCGACGGCCAGCTCCTCACCACCGCACCGCACGTCTGGGCCGTGGGGGACGTGGCCGCGACGCCGCTGCAGCTCGCGCACGTGGCCTTCACCGAGGGCATCGCCGTCGCCGAGCGGATCGCCGGTTGGTCGGTCCCCGACATCGACTACGCGGGTATCCCTCGCGTCACGTACTGCACCCCCGAGGTGGCCTCCGTCGGCCTGACCGAGGCGCAGGCCGTGGAGCGGGGCCACGAGATCAGGACCGAGAAGTTGAGCTTCCAGGGGATCGGCAAGGCGAACATCGTCGGCGAGAGCGGCGTGGTGAAGCTGGTGGCCGATCGGAACGGACCGGTGCTCGGCGTGCACATGGTGGGACCGCACGTGACCGACCTCGTCGCCGAGGCCATGCTCATCACCAACTGGGAGGCGCTCCCGGAGGAGGTGGCGGCTCTCATCCACCCGCACCCGACCCTGTCGGAGGCGATCGGCGAGGCGCATCTGGCCCTGGTCGGAAAGCCGTTGCACACGTAGGTGGGGGACATCGTGGTCACGAGCACACCCGAACGCGCGAGGACGCCCGGCGCCGACTGGCGCGTGGGCCTCTCCGACGACCAGCTCAAGGAGCTCCTCTACCTGCTGAAGCTCTGCCGGTACTTCGACGAGCGCATGGAGGCCCTGTACCGGCAGGGCCGCCTGCCGGGAGCGATCTACTCCGGTCGGGGCCAGGAGGGGACGCACGTCGGGGTCGCCTACGCGCTCCGCCCCGAGGACTCGCTGTTCCCGACCCACCGGGACCTGTCCGCCCAGCTCACCAAGGGCCTCGACCTCAAGCGCGTCATGGCGCAGTACTGGGGCCGGATCGACGGGTACACGCGGGGACGCGACGGCAACAGCCACGTGGGCGACTGGTTCGGGCACCGGACCTGGACCGTCATGTCGCACCTGCCGATCGCCTATCCGGTCGCCTGCGGGGCCGCGCTGGCGTACAAGCGACGCGGCGAGGCCCGGGTGGCGATGGGCATCTGCGGTGACGGCGCGACCTCCAACGGCAGGTGGCACGAGGCGTTGAACGTCTCGGCCATCCACCAGCTTCCGGTGGTCTGGGTGGTGAACAACAACCAGTACGCGTATTCGACCCCCAACCCGCTCGAGTTCCGGGTGCCGACGATCGCCGAGCGCGCGGCCGCGTACGGCATGCCCGGCGTGCGCGTGGACGCACAGGACGTGCTCGAGGTCTATCGGGTGGCGCGCGAAGCGGTCGAACGCGCCCGGGAGGGCGGAGGTCCGACGCTGATCGAGTGCGTCTCGCTCCGCTGGCGCGGTCACGCCGGACACGATCCGGCCAAGTACGTCCCGAAGGAGCTCCTCGAGCGGTACATGCGCGAGAAGGACCCGGTCGCCCGGTTCGCGAGCCTCCTGATCGAACGCGGCGTCGTTGACGAGGAGGAGGTCAAGCGGGTTCAGGAGCGGGTCGAGAACGAGTTCGACGAGGGCTACCGCTTCGCGCAGGCGTCCCCCTTCCCGGTCCCCGAGGACGTGACCAAGGGGCTGTTCACCGACGACGGCTACTGGGCCAGCGAGCCTTCGCGCGAGGGAGGGACCGGCTGATGGCGCAGACCGGGGTCGAATCCGCGGCCGCCGGACACGGCGCCGAGCCGCGAGGCAAACGGACCGAGGACGGGCAGGCCACCTACCTGGTCGCGATCGCCGAGGCCCTGTGGGAGGAGATGGAGCGCGACGAGCGGGTGTTCCTGCTCGGCGAGGACATCGGCGTCTACGGCGGGGCGTTCAAGGTCACCGAGGGCTTCATCGAGCGCTTCGGCCCCGAGCGCGTCATGGACACGCCGATCGCCGAGGAGACGATCGTCGGCCTCGCCCTCGGCGCCGCGATGGAGGGATTCCGTCCGGTCGCCGAGTTCCAGTACGCCGACTTCATGTCCTCCGGGTTCGACGAGATCACGACCGCGCTCGCCCGGTACCACTACCGAAGCGGCGTGCCGATCCCGGTCGTCCTGCGCGCGCCGTCCGGCGGTGGGGTCCGCGCGTCGAGCTTCCACTCGTTCAACCCCGAGCCGTGGTTCGCCCACACCCCCGGCCTGAAGGTGATCTGCCCCGCGTTCCCGTCGGACGCGAAGGGCCTGCTGAAGTCGGCCATCCGCGACGACAACCCGTGCGTGTTCCTCGAGCACAAGTGGATCTACCGCAGGATCAAGGAGCCCGTCTCGGAGGACCCGGACTTCCTCGTCCCGATCGGGAGCGCCAAGATCCAGCGCGAGGGCTCCGACGTGACGATCGTCACCTACGGCATGATGGTGCATCAGGCGCTCGAGGCCGCCGAGGACCTCGAGCAGAAGGGGATCTCGGCGGAGGTCGTCGACCTGCGCACGATCACGCCGCTCGACAAGGACACGATCCTGAGCTCGGTGGCCAAGACGAGCCGCGCGCTCGTCCTGTACGAGAGTCACCGGTTCCTCGGCGTCGGCGCCGAGGTCGGAGCGATGATCGCCGAGGAGGGGTTCGAGCACCTGGACGCCCCGGTGGTCCGCCTCGCCCCACCCAACGTGCCGGTCCCGTTCTCCCCGGTCCTCGAGGACGCCTACCTCCCTCAGGTCGCCGACATCGAGGCCGCCGTCGAGAAGCTCGCTGCGTGGTGACCAGGAGGGCCCACCCATGACCACCGTGACCATGCCCCAGCTCGGCGAGACCGTCGTCGAGGGAACGATCCTCAGGTGGCTGAAGCGCGAGGGGGAGACGGTCGCCCTCGACGAGCCCCTGCTCGAGATCTCGACCGACAAGGTCGACACGGAGGTCCCGTCCCCGGCGGCCGGCGTGCTCACCAAGATCCTCGTCCCGGAGGGCCACACGGTGGCCGTCAAGACCCCTCTTGCCGAGGTGGAGGAGGTGGGAGCGGGCGGTCAGACGGGGGAGGCGGTCGCCCCCTCGGGCGCCGCGCAGGTCGCTGCGGCCGGCGCTCCCGCCGACACGGCCGCCTCGGCGGGCGCCGGAGGCGCAGGGCCCGAGTCCGCGCCGGCCCCCGCGCCCGCCCCGATGACCCCGACCCCGGCCGCGACATCGGCCCCCCGGCCGGGTGGCTTGCCGGATCGCGGGCCGAGGTCGCAGATCCTGTCCCCGCTCGTCCGCCGGCTCGCGGAGGAGCACGGGGTCGACCTGTCGCAAGTCGTCGGAACGGGGACCGGGGGCCGGATCACCAAGAACGACGTGCTCGCCTACGCGGCCGCACGTCAGGCGGCACCGCCCGCACCCCCCGCACCCCCCGCACCCCCCCCGGCCGCCGCGGTCCCGCAGCCTGCCGCGACGGCGCCGCAACCGGCGCCCGTGCCGCCTGCCGCGCCGGCGCCGCAGCCGGCCGCTCCGGCGCCGGCCGTCGCGGGCCCGCGCGAGGAGGTCGTTCCGGTCTCGCACATCCGAAGGCTCATCGCAGAGCACATGACGAGGAGCCTCCAGGTCTCCGCCCGAGCGTGGAACGCCGTCGAGGTCGACATGGAGAACGTCGCCCGCCTGCGCGAGCGGGCGAAGGAGGCCTTCCGCGCCCGCGAGGGGTTCAACCTGACCTACCTCCCGTTCGTCGCCCGGGCCGTGTGCGACGCGCTGCTCGCCTTCCCGATGGTGAACGCCGAGATGCGCGGCGAGGAGATTGTGATCAAACGCTACGTGAACCTCGGGATCGCCGTCTCCTACGAGGAGGGCCTCATCGTCCCGAACGTGAAGGGCGCCGACTCGATGAACCTGGTGGGGCTCGCGCGTGCGATCAACGACGTGGCGGTCCGCGCCCGCGCGAAGCGGCTCACGCCGGACGAGGTCCACGGCGGCACGTTCACGATCACCAACCCCGGGCCGTTCGGCTCGCTGATCTCCGTGCCGATCATCAACCAGCCGGAGACCGCGATCCTGGCGTTCGACACCGTGGAGAAGCGACCCGTCGTGATCGACGACGCGATCGCGATCCGGCACCGCGTGTACCTGTCGCTCTCGTGGGACCACCGCGTGATCGACGGGGCGCTCGCTACGCAGTTCCTGGTCCGCATCAAGCAGAACCTCGAGACGTGGGACTTCGCCGAGGACCTCGGGCTGTAGGACCGTGACCGGTGAGGGCTGGCTCGTTCGCCCGCCCGGCCCGGTCCCCTACGACCGGGCCAACGAGGCCATGCACGCGCTCGCCGAGCGACGGCTCGCCGACGAGGTGCCGGACACGCTGATCCTGCTCGAGCATCCGCCCGTCTACACGGCCGGCCGCCGGTGGAGGCCCGAGCACATCGTATGGACCGAGGACCGCATCCGCGCGGCCGGGGCGGAGCTCCGGTTCATCGACCGGGGAGGCTCGCTCACGTTCCACGGCCCCGGACAGCTCGTCGGCTACCCCATCCTCGACCTCGGGCACAAGCCCGACGCCCTCGGCTACGTCCGCGGGCTCGAGGAGGTCGTGATCCGGGCCGCGGCCGACCTCGGCGTGGAGCTCCACCGCAGCGGCGTCCAGACCGGCGTCTGGTCGGGCGACCGCAAGGTGTGCGCGATCGGCGTTCGGCTGCTCCGCGCCAGGGTGACCCTGCACGGGTTCGCGCTCAACTGCACGACGGACCTCTCGTGGTTCGACGCGATCGTCCCGTGCGGCCTCGCGAACGAGGGGGTCGCCTCCCTCAGCGGTCTCGCCGGCCGCGAGGTGACGGTCGCCCAGGCCACGGTGCCGATCCTGCGGCACTTCGAGCGGGTCTTCGGCCTCACGCTCCAGCCCCGAGCCGACGAGGCCGATCGCTTCCTTCCCACCGCCGCCCTGCTACCCTGAGACCTCAGGCGTCGGCGACGAGCGCGTACCGGGGACGGTGCTCGAGCCAGCCAAGCACCGCAGGCTCGTGCAGCCGCGCCGCCCACTCGACGTCGAGGAGACGTCGGATGCGCACCGCGCGCCAGCCGGCCCGGTAGACCGCCTCGACGAGGGGAGCCGGCGACGGCAGCCGCGCCAGCGGGAGCTCGGCGAGCACGTCCTCGGGGTAGGGGGCGTGGTGGTCCGGAGGCGTTCGGGCCAGGCGGCGGATCGCCTCCGCGGCGGCGTCCCGTGCCCGGCGCAGCAGGCGGCGCTCACCCCAGACGCCCTCGAGCAGGACCAGCCGGCCCCCCGGAGCGACCGAGCGCCAGGCGCGGAGCGCGCGCTCGGGGTCCGGGAGCGTCCACAGCACGTGGCGCTCCATGACGGCGTCGAACGGACCGGGCGGAGGCGCCGTCGCCGAGCCCACCACGAACTCGATCTCGAGCCCTCGCTCCTTCGCCTTCCGCTCCGCTCGAGCCAGCATCCCCGGGGAGAGGTCGAGCGCGGTCGCCCGGTAGCCGAGCTCGGCCGCGAGCAAACTGAGCGCCCCCGTGCCCGCCCCCACGTCGAGCACCCTCGCGCCCGGGGGCGGCAGCGCCGCGCGCAGGGCGGACCGCCAAGCGGCCGCCTCGACGGGATCGGAGACCGCGTGCGAGCGGGCCCGGTCGTACGTGTGGGAGTCGCGGTCCCACCACTCGCGGAGCCGCTCGTGGACGTCGGCCATCAGAACAGCGCGTTGGCCAGCCGGCGCCGGTACTCAGGAACGAGCGGGTCGTCGTCGCCCAGGACCGCGAAGACGTCGAGCATCGCCCTCCGGGCCTCGTCGTCGTCGCGGAGCGCCCCGAGCATGCCGTCGAGCGCCTCCCGCCACTTCCCCTGCGCCGCGAGTCGCTTGGCCGAGGCCAGCGTGCCGGGCTCCGTCAGGTTCGCCCACGAGGAGACCTCGATGCCGGCGAGCAGCCGTTCGGCCTCGGCGTCGGGAAGGAGCGGCATGAGCGTCTGCCGCGCCTCGTCCAGGTCGCCCCGCTCCGCGAGGATCCGACCGAGCCCGAGCCGCGCGGCCCGGTTGCCCGGGTCGGACTCCAGCGCCTCGCGGTACCGCCGCTCGGCGTCGGCGACGTCACCCTCGGCCTCCTCCTGCATGGCCTCCCGGGCGGCCAGGTCGGCCTCGCTCGGCAGGATCCGGTCGATGAACTCGTTCACCACCGGCTCCGGGATCGCCCCGATGAACCCGTCGACCGGGCGTCCGTCGCGAAAGGCGATCACGGTCGGGATGCTCTGCACGCCGAACTGGCCGGCCGTGTAGGGGTTGGCGTCCACATCGAGCTTGGCGAGGAGGAACTCCCCGCCGCGCTGCTCGGCGACCCGCTCCAGGATCGGCCCGAGCGTGCGGCACGGCCCGCACCACGAGGCCCACAGGTCGACCACTACCGGACGGGTCTTGGACTCCTCCACCACCTTCTCGGCGAAGTCCGCATCGGTGACCTCGATCACGACCGCGCGCTGTTCCACCGTTTGCTCCATCTCCTCCACTCCTCTCAGGGTACCGGGTCGAGTGCGAACCGCTTGAGGCGCAGCGAGTTGGCGAGCACCGAGACCGACGACATCGCCATCGCCGCGCCGGCGATGATCGGGCTGAGAAGGCCGAACGCTGCGAGCGGGATCGCCGCCGCGTTGTAGCCGAACGCCCAGAACAGGTTCTCCGCGATCGTCCGGAACGTGCGCCTGGACAGACGGATCGCCGCGAGGACGCCGGTGAGGTCCCCCTTCATCAAGGTGATGTCGGAGGCCTCGATCGCCACGTCGGTCCCCGTGCCGATCGCGATCCCGAGGTCGGCCTGGGCAAGCGCCGGCCCGTCGTTGATCCCGTCACCGACCATCGCGACGACCTTGCCCTCGGCCTGCAGCCGGCGGATCTCCTCGACCTTGGCCTCCGGGTGAATGTCCGCGAGAACCCGGTCGATGTGCGCCTCGGCCGCGATTGCCTCAGCGGTCGTGCGGTTGTCGCCGGTGATCATCGCCACCTCGATGCCGAGCGCGTGCAGCGCGTCGACCACGGAGCGGGCGTCGGGCTTCAGCGTGTCCGCCACGGCGACCACGCCGGCGACGACACCGCCCCACCCCACCCACGAAACGCTCAGTCCACGCGACTCGAACTCGGCCGCGTACCGCTCGAGCGAGGGCGGGACCCGAAGTCCCTCGGCCTCGAGGAACGACCTGCGCCCCACGAGGACCTCCACCCCGTCGATCGTGGCCCGCGCGCCGCGGCCGGCGATCGAGCGGAAGTCCGCCGCCGCCGGAACCGGCACCCCGCGCTCGCGGGCGCCCTCGACGACCGCGCGCGCGATCGGGTGCTCGCTCCCGGCCTCGACCGCGGCCGCGCGCTCCAGGGTCTCCACGCATCCGGCGACCTCCACCAGGCGCATCCGCCCCTCGGTGAGCGTCCCGGTCTTGTCGAAGACGACCACGTCGATTCGGCGGGAGCGCTCGAGCACCTCGCCGCCGCGGATCAGGATCCCGAGCTGGGCCCCGCGACCGGTTCCGACCATGATGGCCGCCGGCGTCGCGAGCCCGAGCGCGCACGGGCAGGCGATGATGAGCACGGCCACCGCGGGGACGAGCGCCGAGCGAACGGTCCCGTCGACCAGGTACCAGCCGACGGCCGTGACCAGCGCGATCGCCATCACCACCGGGACGAAGATCCCGGCGACCCGATCGGCGAGCCGCTGGATCGGGGCCTTCGACCCCTGCGCCTCGGCCACGAGCCGCACGATCTGCGCCAGCGCGGTGTCGGCCCCGACGCGGGTGGCTTCGATCGTCAGGACCCCGTCGGTGTCGACGGTCGCCCCGGCCACCTCGTCGCCGGGGCCCTTTTGAACCGGGACCGACTCGCCGGTGAGCATCGACTCGTCCACCGCGGCCGTCCCCGCGACCACGCGCCCGTCGGTCGGGATCTTCTCCCCGGGCAGCACCCGGAGCAGCCAGCCGGGTTTGACGGCGTCCACCGGCACGCGGAGCTCCTTGTCGCCCCGGACGACCCGGGCTTCCTTGGCCCCGAGCTCGAGCAGCCGCTTGATGGCCTGCGACGCGCGGCCCCGGGCCCGGGCCTCGAGGTACTTGCCCAGGAGCAGGAACGCGATGATCACGGCCGCCGTGTCGAAGTAGAGGTCGCCCCCCTCGAACAGCGCCCAGATCGAGTACGCGTATGCCGCGAGCGTCCCGACCGCGATCAGCGTGTCCATGTTCGCCGTCAGCGCGCGGGCGCGCACCGCCGCCCCCCGCAGGAACGGCCATCCCGCGTAGAGCTGGACGGGCGTGGCGAGGGCGAACGCCGTCCACCTCGCCCAGTCGCGGTCCATGAACAGCAAGGACAGCGCCATCGTGGCCAGCCCGAGGGGCCAGGCGACCGCCAGCCGGACCAGCCAGGATCGGAGCTCGCGCCTGGTGGCCTCCTCGGCCTCGTCCCGATGCGGACGCAGGTCGTACCCGCGGGCCCGAACGGCCTCGCGGAGCACCTCGAACGCAGGTGCCTCCCCGGCGATGCGGACGACGGCCTCCCCGGTCGCGAAGTTCACCGAGGCCTCGACTCCGGGCTGTCGGTTGAGGGTCTTCTCCACGCGCGCCGCGCACGAGCCACAGGTCATCCCGATCACGTCGAGGCGCAGCTCGCGGACGGCCTCGGCGGTGTGCTCCATCGTGGCGCTCATGCCGGCCTCCCGGCGAACCGGGCGACCGCAGCCAGCAGCTCCTCGACCTTCTGGTCGCCGGTGCCCCGCTCGATGCTCTCCTTCACGCAGTGGCGAACGTGATCGTCGAGCAGGCCCATCCCGACGGCCCGCAGTGCCGCCGTCGCCGAGTTCACCTGGGTCAGGATGTCGATGCAGTACTGGTCCTCCTCCACCATGCGCTGGAGCCCTCGGATCTGGCCCTCGATCCTGCGCAGGCGGTCCAGGAGCGCCTTCTTGTCGCTCGAGTATCCGGCCATGGGATCCTCCTGAGGTCCTTCCGGGGCCCACTATACCCTAGGGGGGTATCCTATGACAAGGGCGACCTCTCCGGGATGGCCGGCGGCGCCCGGAGCGCGGCCCGCCCCGATCATCGGTTGCACCGATGCTAGACTCGCCACCCGAGGAGGGCGATGTGGCGACTCGGCTGAGCGACACCTCACACGAGGCCCTGGGCCTCTCCGGGGACGACCTCCTCTCCATGTACCGGACCATGGTCACGGCGCGCCTGTGCGACGAGGCCGCCTTCCGCTTGAACCGGCAGGGCAAGGCCCCGTTCGTGGTCCCGGTCTCCGGACACGAGGGCTGTCAGGTCGGCACGGCCTGGGCGCTCGAGCGGGGCCGCGACATCTGGCTCCCCTACTACCGCGACGTGGCGGTGGTGCTCGTCGCGGGCATGACGCCGAAGGACATCTTCCTCGGTCTGTTCGCGAAGGCCGACGACCCGTCCTCGGGCGGGAGGCAGATGCCCTCCCACTGGGGCTCCCGCCGGCTGTCGATCATCTCCCACTCCTCCCCGATCGGGACGCAGCTCCCGCACGCGGCCGGGATCGGCTACGCCGTGAAGTACCGCAAGGAGGACGCGGTCGTCGCGTGCTGGTTCGGCGAGGGCGCGACGAGCGAGGGCGACTGGCACGAGGGTCTGAACTTCGCCGGGATCCACCGCCTTCCGGTGGTCTTCGTCTGCGAGAACAACCACTACGCGATCTCGGTCGCTCAGACCAAGCAGATGGCCGTGGAGAACGTGGCCGACCGGGCGGCCGGCTACGGCTTCCCCGGCGTGATCGTGGACGGCAACGACGTCCTCGCGTGCTACCGGGTGATGAAGGAGGCCGTGGAGCGCGCGCGCGCCGGTGAGGGTCCCACCCTCATCGAGGCGAAGACGTACCGGTTCCAGCCCCACACGTCCGACGACGACGACCGGACCTATCGAACGCGCGAGGAGGTCGAGCGGGCCAGGCACAACGACCCGCTGATCCGGTTCGCCGGCTACCTGAAGGAGCACGGCCTGATCGACGATCCCGGTCTCCAGGCCGTCCAGGCCGAGCTGAAGGACGAGATCGACCGGCAGATCGACGAGGCCTGGAACGCGCCCGACCCCGACCCGTCCACCCTCACCCGCCACCTGTTCGCGGAGCCGTGACGTGACCGAGAAGAACGTCGTCACGGCGATCCACGACGCGCTCCACGACGAGATGAAGGCGGACGAGCGGGTGATCGTGCTCGGCGAGGACGTCGGCGCGCGCGGCGGCGTGTTCCGCATCACGCAGGGCTTCCTCGAGGAGTTCGGCGAGGAGCGCGTGATCGACACCCCGCTCGCCGAGTCCGCGATCGTCGGCGTCGCGATCGGGATGGCCCTGCACGGCCTGGTGCCCGTCGCGGAGATCGAGTTCGCCGACTTCATCCACCCGGCGTTCGACCAGCTCGTCTCCGAGGCGGCCCGCATGCGCTACCGGAGCAACGGCGACTACCACCTGCCGATGGTCGTGCGCGCCCCCTGGGGCGGCGGCGTCCACGGTGCCCTGTACCACTCGCAGTCGATCGAGGCGTTCTACGGCCACGTTCCGGGGCTGAAGGTGGTCGTGCCCTCCACGCCCTACGACGCCGCGGGGATGCTCCGCTCGGCCATCCACGATCCCGACCCGGTGCTGTTCCTGGAGCACAAGAAGACCTATCGCCTGGTCAAGGGAGAGGTGCCCGACGAGCCGTTCACGGTCCCCATCGGCACGGCCGAGGTCAAGCGGGAGGGAGAGGACCTGACCGTCGTCGCCTACGGGCTGATGCTGCACCTGTGCCTTGAGGCCGCCGAGCGCCTCCAGCAGGAGCACGGCCTGTCCGCCGAGGTCGTCGACGTCCGCACGATCCAGCCGCTCGACATGGACACGATCCTCGCCTCGGTGCGCAAGACCGCCAAGGCGATGGTGGTCTACGAGGACAACCGCACCTACGGCGCCGGGGCGGAGATCGTGGCCACGATCGCCGAGGAGTGCCTGTTCGACCTCGACGCGCCGCTCGTGCGCATCGGCGGTCCCGACGTGCCCGCGATGGGGTTCGCGGCCACGCTCGAGCACGCGTTCATGCCGGATGCGGAGCGCATCTACGGGCGGATGCTCGAGCTCGCGCGATATTGATCCGGGCGAACCCGTAGACTCGGTGGAATGCAGGGCCACAATCCGCGCGGGCGCCGTCTGTACCTGCCGATCGTCTCCACGACCTCCGCGGGCGTGAACGCCCCCGGCGCCCGCAAGCCGCCGTGGCTGAAGGTCAGGCTGCCGTCCGGGCCCAACTACACCGAGCTCAAGGACCTCATGCGGGGACTCTCGCTCCACACCGTCTGCGAGGAGGCCTCCTGCCCGAACATCGGCGAGTGCTGGGAGGAGCGGGAGGCCACCTTCCTGATCCTGGGGGATCGGTGCACCCGACGCTGCGGGTTCTGCGACGTGATGACGGCCCGGCCCGACCCGGTGGACGAGGGCGAGCCCGAGCGGATCGCCGAGGCGGTCCGCGCCATGGGGCTCCGGTACGTCGTCCTCACGGGCGTCGCGCGCGACGACCTGGGCGACGGCGGCGCCCGCATCTGGGCCGCGACGATCCGCGCCATTCGCGAGGCCGTGCCCGGCTGTGGGGTCGAGGTCCTGCCCTCGGACTTCAAGGGGGGCGAGCGCGACCTCGCCACCGTGATCGAGGCCGAGCCGGACGTGTTCGCCCACAACCTCGAGACGGTCCGCCGCCTCCATCCGCGCATCCGACCCGCGTTCGGCTACGACCGATCGCTCGAGGTGCTCCGACTCGCCAAGCGCCTGCGCGCCGGGCAGATCACCAAGTCCAACCTGATCCTCGGCATGGGCGAGCGACGCGAGGAGGTGAGCGACGCGCTCCGCGACCTCGCCGAGGTCGGCTGCGACCTCGTGACGATCGGTCAGTACCTGCAGCCCACGCAGCTCCACCTGCCGGTCGACCGGTGGGTCACCCCGGAGGAGTTCGCCGAGCACGCCCGCGAGGGCGAGTCGCTCGGCATCGCGCACGTCGAGGCCGGGCCGCTCGTGCGGAGCTCGTACCACGCCGGCAGGCAGCTCCGCCGCGCGCTGGCCGCGTCGCCGACGCTCGCCCGCAACTAGTCCGTCACAGACTAGTGAGGGCGTTCGCGACCCGTGCCCGGGTGGCATCGTGCAGCCGGCGGCCCCCGGACTCGAGACGGCGAGAGCCGGAGTGGGAGGAGCCGGCCTGTAAGCCGGATTCTGTGCCGGCCTTCGCGGGCCGGCGGCGACCATCTGTCTGGACCCTCGCGGGTCCCGGGGCCGAAGCCCTCGTGCGGCCTACCCGGGAGCTCGGACGGGCCGCCCTCGAACGCTCCCTGCTTGGCCTTGCTCCGGGTGGGGCTTGCCGAGCCGGACCGGTCACCCGG
>Ga0070741_10002469_pt1 | contig 49478 bp, 39 predicted proteins | sample Coa_R1_4_FD_66440 | JGI IMG/M metagenome (GOLD analysis project Ga0070741, IMG submission 66440) | Surface soil microbial communities from Centralia Pennsylvania, which are recovering from an underground coalmine fire - Coalmine... | ecosystem: Environmental > Terrestrial > Soil > Unclassified ... | reverse complement strand
TGCCATGAAGCATAGCATCTACGGAGCCCGCGGCCTCTGACCGCGCGGCCGATGGCGGCCGCGGCGCGCTCTGGCCTGAGGCCGGCTCGTAACCGAACACGAGCAAGACCGCGATCACTGCTGGCGACAAGCGCTTCGTCATGAAGACCTGCATGGCGCATACTGTCATTTGACGGCCGACAAGGACAAGAGAGAGGCAACGTGAAGGAGGGCTCCCGCGCGCTTCTGTCACGCTTCGTGGAGCAGCCATCCAGCGTGCAAAATTGATGCATGCGCGCACTGGCCGTCTCTGAAAATTCCCGCTTGCGCCGTCGGGCAAATCAATGGTTGTTCTTGGCGCGTCTCCTGCCCGATCAAGAGGGGCGTTTCGCGATCGTCACGAACGTTGGGGTAGGGATGCGATGGACGCGTTGGCGCCGCCGGACGAGCGACGACAGTGCGGACGGCGAAGTCGTGTGGTCCTGACATCCCGACGCTGATGTCAAGCGAGCGATGATGCTTTGCATCGCGCTGGCGACGGAGACAACAAAGCCCGGTCTCCGGGGAGAGCGCGAAGGAAGCCGTTAAAACCAATCGCGCAGGGAAGGCCGGATCGCTCCGGCGGACCTGTGGTGACTAACTCGTATGCTTTTTTCATCTGCATACGAGGCTACGGGTGCGCAAAAGCATCCGGCTTTCCCTGCGCCCTCTGTTTTTTGGAGGGAGCCATTTTTTCAAAAGCCCGGGCATGACGTGCCGCGGGAAGGCGGAACTGCGCGCAGATCGAAGCGTTTGCTGTTGGTTGCGGAGTGTGGCTGTTCAGAAGTTCGCATCATTTGTGCCGCGAGTTCGTAAATGCGAACTTCTGAACCAAAGCCACACTAGATCAATAGGTTTGCTAGTGTCCTTTCGATTCCGAAGTTCGAAACGTGGCTCCGTAAAAAGCTGCGAACTTCGGAATCGGGACACTAGCCACGCGTCGATTTTGTTGGCGCGCCCGTATAAAGTGATTCTCGCAACCGGAGATTTTGAGGGGACCACCTCGATATGAATCTGGCCCCCCAGGGTCATCCTGACTTCAAGGCGTTGTTCGAGGCGGCTCCGGGACTTTACCTGGTCCTGACACCCGAGCTCGTCATCGTCGCGGTCAGCGAAGCCTATCTGCAGGCGACCATGACCAGGCGCGCCGATATTCTCGGACGCCCTGTCTTTGAAGTCTTCCCCGACAATCCCGACGATCCTGCTTCCGACGGCGTGCGCAATCTCAACGCCTCGTTGCAGCGTGTGCTCCAGCACCGGCGCGCGGACGCCATGGCTGTGCAGAAATACGATATCCGCAAGCCCGAGATCGAGGGTGGCGGGTTCGAAGTGCGCTACTGGAGCCCGCGCAACTCGCCGGTGTTCGGAAGCGATGGGCGTCTCGCCTACATCATCCATCGCGTCGAGGACGTCACCGAATTCATCCGCCTGAAGCAGCAGGGTGTCGAGCAGGACAAGCTCGCCGAGCAATTGCGCGATCGCACGCGGCAGATGGAGGCTGAAGTCTTCCTGCGCGCGCGCGAGGTCGAAGAGGCCAGACAGAAGCTCGAGGACGAGCAAAAGCTGCGCCAGACCCAGAAGATGGAAGCGGTCGGCCATCTCACCGGCGGCATTGCGCACGACTTCAACAACATCCTCACTGTCATCATCGGCATGGCGGAAGTGCTGAGCGAAGAGCTGGCCGGCAACCCGGCCTCTCTCGCCTCTGTTCGCATGATCGCGGACGCGGCTCAGCGCGGCGCGGAAGTGACGCGGCATCTGCTGGCATTTTCCCGTCAGCAGCCGCTGCAACCGCGCGAGGCCGATCTGAACGAGCTGGTCGAAGACACCGTCAAATTGCTGCGGCCGACCCTGGGCGAGCAGGTGGAAATCCAGCTGGCGCTGGAAGATGACGCCTGGTCCGCGCTGGTCGATCCCAGCCATCTGACGACGGCCCTGCTCAATCTCGCCTTCAATGCGCGCGATGCGATGGCCGAAGGCGGCAAGCTCACGCTGGAAACCAGCAACGTCTATCTCGACGACGCCTATGCCGCAGCGAATGCCGACGTCCGGCCGGGCGAATATGTGATGGTTGCGGTCAGCGACACCGGTAGCGGCATTCCGGAGGCGATCCGCGACAAGGTGTTCGAGCCGTTCTTCACCACCAAGGAGACTGGCAAGGGAACGGGCCTCGGGCTTTCCATGGTCTATGGCTTCGTCAAGCAGTCCAACGGCCACCTCAAGATCTATTCGGAAGAGGGGCACGGCACCTCGATCAAGCTCTATCTGCCGCGCGCGATCGAGAAGTCCCAGGAGCGCGAACCGCTGGCCGCAGGCGAGCTCGGCGGCGGCGGCGAGACCATCCTGGTCGTCGAGGACGATCCCCTGGTGCGCCAATATGCCAGCGCTCAGCTCGCTCATTTGGGCTATCGGGCGATCGTCACCGCCAATGGGCCGGAGGCGCTGGCGGAAATCAAGAAAGGGATCGCGTTCGATCTGTTGTTCACCGATGTGATCATGCCGGGAGGCATGAACGGGCGGCAACTGGCCGATGTCGTCCGCGCGCTAAAGCCTGATATGCGGGTGCTGTTTTCGTCCGGCTATACGGAGGATGCGATCTTTCATCACGGCCGGCTCGACCCCGGCGTGCTGCTACTGCCAAAACCCTATCGGCGATCCGACCTCGCGCGGATGATCCGCCTCGCCCTGGAGCAGGAGGGGTGAAGAAGCGGGCGCGGCCCATCCTTCGAGACGCCGCTGCGCGGCTCCTCAAGGATGAGGCGGGAGCAAGCGGTGCGAGACCCTCATGGTGGGGAGATGCGAAGCATCGTCTCGAACCATGAGGCTGAAGGTATGCTGGAATTAAGAAATCGATGGCCTGCCTAACCGTAGCTCGCGGAACGCGAGCGAAGCTTGGTGCCCTGGCCGGCATTGAATAAAATTCGTAACCATTTGGGAATACGTCTGTTCTCAATCATGCAAAATATCGAATACCAAGGCGCGTACCAGACTCCAGTCGGCGCAATTCGGGTTCGAATCCGGATCGAGGACGTAACAGGGAATATATCAAATTTTTGTGCCAATGAGGCCGCCACAACACGTGGGACCGCCATCTAGCTGCGAGTGGATCCGGCGTGCCGATTACTCACGGTAAGACCATTCCTTTATCTCAGCAATCCGCCTGAACACACCGTGGAGACCACCCACAGTGGGATCTGCACGTTTGAGCCAGTCCTCCGCCCAGGTGAGCCAGTCGTCGAGGCTGCGACCGTCAATCTCGATCGATGGATCAACATCCATTGAACGCAGTGTGCTTAGGAAATCCCGTGCGGCGGCAAGCTCGCGCCAGTCCAGTGCTATTTCCCTGAAATGCCGCCAGCGGTTGGCGTCGCGTTTCCTTCTTTGTTGCTCCTCGTACCGGCGCCGCTCCGCGAGCTGGCGTTCTCGTTCAGCAGCTTCCCGTTCCCGTCGTTTCTGAACAAGCAGCGGACCAGCGGCAACGAATACGGCGACAATATCGGGCAACACGTTTTCGAGCGGCTGCTTGTCGGTGTCGATCCATTGCTGTTTTAGTCCGGCAGGTAGATAGGTCTTGATTTCAAAGGCAAGACGACCACTAGGCAAAAGTTCTTGTTTCCAGTCCTTATCACCCGCCATCCGCCAGCGTTGTTCATGTGCTGTCAGTGGACGCCGAGTCTGCTTGTGCTTCTCGCGGAGCTGGAATTCGACCTTTTCACCGGAGACTTCGGCAGAGAGCTCCCGTCGGTCGCCCTGCTTGATCTTGCCACTCTGGCGCTCGATTGCCTTGAACAGTGCATCGAGAAAGCGATGCCGTCGGCGATCGCTGTCGCTGAAGTTGCCCGGATCATGTAGTTTCTTTCGCCATGGATCGCGTTCTTGGCGAGCACGCCGCTTTCGCTCCTCGTGGTCTGCCAACCAAGTGGCAATAATAGCATGTGGCTTCACGAGGCGTTCGGAGACGACAATCGAGGACGCTTCCGCGTGAATGCCCTCCATTTGGCGGCGCACGTCGTGCGGCAGCTCAGGGGGCGGTTCTGGCAGCGGGGTCGGATAAATGGTGATTGGGCGGGAAGCTCGATCGGATTCAGGTAGCGGCGTACGCTCAGGCGCTTTTCCAGCGGCGTGCTTAGCCCAATAGCCCCGCGGCGGGTATGGAATGTCTTCCCGACGGCATATCTTGGCAAGGCCATTGTCGCTGATCCCGTACTGCTAACCTCGACATCGGCGTTTCCCACACAGCAGCATAGAGGGCTTCCCGAGTGACTGTCGTCGGCTGAGAAGGGCGAGGCGGCGCCGGTGTGGGTGGGGGCGAGGAAGCGGCCGGCGCGGATGTCGCCTCGAATTTGGGTTGAGCCGCGGGCTCGGCATTGCGCGGCGTAGTTTCGGGTCGTCGTGCGCGTGTCGTATCCGCATCGGTATCCAGCACCAAAGGCTCGGGACAGTCTGGAGGAGCTGGAGGCAGGGGCGGCTGAGGCACGGCTTTGCCAAACTCTCTCTTGATCCAGTAACCAGCCGGTGGCGTCGGGATGCCCGCGCGATGGACCAATGAGCTTAACCGGCTTGGAGTGGTGCCCAGCTGAGCAGCCACGCGCATCATCGGTGTTGACCAGATGCGGTCGTAAAGTTCTTGGCGCGTAAAACGGTGTTCCATCGGGTTCGTACAGTGACGGTAGATGTGTTCCACCAAAATAGCGGCTCATAACCTGAAAGGCCTAAAAGGTCACCCAGCCAATCCTGGCCTGCGACCCGGAAATATTCTGGGTCAGCCCATCGAGCAGCTGATCGCGGACTCGCGAAATAGGTTTGAGCTTCATCAGTGTTTTCGGCACAGGTGAAAGGGTCGTTTTTGCCGAGACGAAAATAAGAACGACATTGCCCTCGAGCTTGAGGAGGGGAAGCCGCTGGGCGTGATCGCCTGCGGGCTCCATCTTCGCGCAATCACCCGGCACGATGAGCATCATGGCGGCTCTCCGCAAGCCGCGCTTGTCGTTGGCGGCATCGCAGGCAGGCACGAGCTCCAGTAGTCCCCACTTCAACTGTCCATAGAACTCGGTGAGCAATACGTCGTCTGCCGGCATCGGCGGTGCGGCCTGATTTGGCAAGGCCGGAAAGGCAGCCTTCCTTCTGTCCTTCAGAACCTTGATGGCCTTTTCACGATTCAGAAAGTGGCCGAAGACCAGCGAGGTCAGCTCCGGGATCACCTTTTCCATCACGGCAGTCGGGACGATCGTAATCGCGCCACGATCGCCGATACCGGTGCTGGGATCGAGATGCACCGCGCTATTCAGGTCGGCACGATGCGTTTGCGACAGGGCGGTGCCCGTGGCCGCTGCGAAAGCCTGCTCCCAGATGCGCTTCTCGCCGGGGGAGACGCCGCGCCTGATCAGGCGGTCCTGAAGGACCGGTCCCACGGTCTGCATGACTTTCTCGACCGTATGAGGCTCTTTGGGATCAGTCGCCTTCGACAGCTCGACGAGCACCTGTGCGATCTCGGCCGGTGCGGCCGAGGGCGTCAGGGCGATGATCGACTGGGTTACGTCATGCGCCGCCTGCGAAGATCGCATTTCCAGATCAAGAATGGCGCCGGCCACCACATTCTCGGAGATGTGCTTGTCGATGGCCTGCGCGATTTTAGCAATCTTATAGACTCCCTTCGAGTCCGTGAACTTGGACTTCTCTAGCCCGATCGCGGTTATCGGAGCCCGTTCATTACCGAGTGAGTCCTTCAGTACGGCCTTGAGATCTTCGGTCTGGTCAGGCGCCGCCGTCCACGCGACCAGTATCCAGGGGCCGTTCTGGGGCGCGAGCAGTTCGCTGAGAATGGAAGCGACCCCCTGATGTTGCTGGTAGGGAAGCGCAGCGCTGGGCGCCATGTTGATGTCGGTAAAGACGACACGGATACCGGGTAGGCAAGTACGAAGCGAGTCAACTCCCCTGAATAGGATCGGAAGAACGCCGACTCCCTTCCTGTGCAAGGCCTGCGTGATGCCCTCCAGATCATCTGGGTTGTCATCGATTGCGATGACCCTCGCCCCCTGCAACATCCTCAAGCCCCCTTGAAGACAAACGCCAGCACAGCTCCCGTGGCCCAGTCAGGCAAATCCAGATCGGCCGGCTCCGGAAAGAGCAGCTTTCCGCCGCTCAACTCCATCGCAAGGTTCGCGTAATACAGGCCCAGACCCATCCCGCCAGGCCGTCGCGTCCAGAACGGCCTGATCAGATCATCGGGCGGATCGCGGAATCCCGGCCCATTGTCGGCAACGATCAGGGCAGGGTCTCCGAACTCGTCGCTCGTGCCGACCCAGATTTTTCGCTGTAGCTCGGTGGTTTCCTGTTCATCAGGCCAGCGTACGCGCGTCCAGAAAATGGCATTGTCGATGGCGTTCGACACGCCGCCGATCGCGAGGCCAAGCGAGGCACGAACGGTCACGTCAGGCTGGTCGCCCCTGCCGAGGGGGAAATCGATCGCTACGCGGTGCTTCTTGAACCGTAAATTGTTCAGAAATATTGCTTCGCGCGCAATCTTGGCAAGGCTCTGCTTGCGGGCCGGCTCCTTTTTCAGGACGGTCGCAAAACCTTCCAGCAGGTCCTTGAGATATTTCGTGCGCTCTTCGATATCCTCGATCTTCTCACGCTGCCTGATGGCCTCGTAAAGGCCGCGCACGCCGCGCTCCAGCTCGTGAATGATCAGGCTTAACTGCAAGCCGGCATTACCGGAGTTGAGCATGATTTCGCGCAACTGTTCGTACTCCCGGCCGATCTCGTCGACGAGGGGTAACAGGCGTTCGAGCTTGTTACCGGTCAGCTCGGTCTTCAGCCGGGCCACCGGCGTGTCGATGGAGATCGCAAGCGGTGATTTGACGCCGGTGAGCGCCGTGCGGATCGCCTCGCGGTGCGGGCGCCGCAGCCGGTCGAAAATCGTCATCGCGGACATGACGACTTCCTTCAGTCGCTCGAACGCGGAGTTCTCGACGAACCCCTCACGGTTGGTTTTTTCACGGAGCTGCTGGCTGCCGTCGAGTGTCAGGCTGATGCGGCCGAGAATCTGGTTGCGGCTCAAGCGATCGGTCGGCGAATTGACGCGCCGGAGGTCGAGGCCCAGCCAGTCGTCATCGGGCTCACCGTAGTTGTAAACCCGGATGCCGTCGCGATAGACCCGGACGCCACCATTGTTGGCGAGATATTCCGACATCACCTTTTTCTGGGCGAGGTAATTCCACGTCGCCCGATCGCGATCGAAAACGCTGAAGCTTCCCGACACCGGTCCGATTCCCGCGATTAGGTCCATGCCACCCACGACGTGCGTCTTGTCACGGGTTCGCAGCAGCGGCTCCGTGCCTGACTGGGACGAGGGCTCGACCTTGATTCCAGGGTAGGGCTTGAAGTCGTACGTCCAGGCAATCTCCGACCCGTTAAAGGTGAAGTCGAATTTCCACATGGCCTGCTCAAGCACGCTGCTGGCATCGAGCAGATCGGCCACGATGTGCTCGTGGCCTGGAATCTTGAGCTGGACCTGAAAGTCCGATGGACCACCGGTCGGGTCCGCGATCGACGTCAGGCTGCGATGAAGGTCGCGGATCGCACCGCGGGTCCACTCGCCACGCAATTCAGTCACGTCGATCTTGGTACCATGCGCGCTGCCCTTGAAAATCTTCGGCTTCCGCTCCTCGATCGGTATTTCGATCTCGTCCAGGAAATCGTGCTGCAGAAGTTCAGCCCAGTCGATCTCGACAACAACCTCGGGCTCGCCAGCCTGACGCGTGACCATCCTGATTTCGTTACCGAGCTTGTGGACGGCAAAACGGCCGAGGCCCTTCTCGCCCAGAGGGAGGCGTCCGAGCGACGAACGCTTGCCCGACTCGCGTTGTTTCCGCCGGTGATCGTTCGCCGGGGTGAGCCAAATGTTCTGGATGATATCTCCGGTCATGCCGGACCCGTTGTCGCGCACGGTTACTTTGGCTTCGTCCGTGTCGATGTCCGCGAGCGTCACGACCACCTTGGTCGCGTCAGCGTCGTAGGCGTTCTTGACTAGCTCGAAAACCGCGATGCGCGGGCTTCCGATCAACTCGTCGCCGAGGAGCTGAAGGATGCGGGCCTTTGGACGAAATGATGCAGATTTTGCCATTCGCTACGCCATTGTCCGCCCGATGCTGCGATCATCCCGCACTGCGGACCCGATCGGGTGTTACTCATTTTGTCGTCTAGTCCGGCAATATTGTGCGCCTGCCGTCAAGAGCGGTGCGCCCTTTTTGCCGCATTTCCCCTGAAAGAACCGTTGAGATGGCGGCCACGGGCGACTGCAAGACCCTCGGTTGGCTCAACCCGTTTGCTTGTGGCCGCTGTTCTGTTGACCAGTTGCGGACCGGCGCCGCTAACGTTCGGCGCCTGTCGACTGAAGCAGCAAATACGCATTTGCACGGATCCGCATCCGCGGCTAATTCCGCGGAGGTTCAATGCTGGCGCAGTGCGCTCATTTCAAGCCTTTGCTAACTCGTTTCTCGGCCGAGATCGGAATCTCACAGAATGCCTTCCTGGAAGCCAACCATTTTGCAACTTGTCTTGCTACCACGTCTGCACCTTCTGAATTGATTGTGCATTCCCAGACGATCGCGGCTCTCAAGCCCAGCTGATGCAAGGCCTCCAGATTGCGTGCGTCGCGTTTTACTGTCTCGGAAAATTTCGAGTTCCAGAATGCGACATTCGACGAGGGAGTGGTGGCGAACGAACACCCTTCGTGTCTGTGCCAGAAGCATCCCTGAATCTGAACGACAGCATGGTACCTTGGAAACACGATATCCGGCCTGCCTGGCAGACCCGAAGCATGCACGCGATATCGGAGACCAAGGCTATGAAGCGCGCGTCTAAGCGCCAGCTCAGGTTTGGTGTTCTTGCCCCTGATGCCCGACATCATGCGTGAGCGTGTTTTCCTGTCGACAATATCAGCCACAACGGTCTTTCCAAGCTTTCCTGGTGTTCGGTTCGAGATTGTTCAATTATGGTTTTCGCCAGCTGGTCTTGAGAAGGGGGGCGTTTTGACTGAATTCGCTGTCGTCGATCTGTTTGCAGGGCCAGGCGGGCTCGCCGAAGGCTTTACAAGCATTCGCGCAGCAAACGACACGCGGCCCTTTCGCATTGCGCTCTCCGTCGAGAAAGAGGATTCGGCCTTCGCCACTCTGCGGCTCCGCAGTTTCCTCCGACAATTCGAGGGAGGGTTTCCTGCAGAGTATTACCGCTTTCTCAATGGTGAAATCGAGGAGCCTGACTGGGGCGCGCTATACCCCACAGAATGGGCTCATGCGATTCAGGAGACCCTGCAACTCGAATTGGGATCGAAAGGGGCGTCCGCCGTGATCGACGAACGCCTGCGGCAAATAAGGAAGCGCTTCGGTGATGACGTGATCCTGATTGGGGGGCCGCCTTGCCAGGCCTACTCGCTCGTGGGCCGCGCCCGGAACAAGGGCACGGAAGGTTACGAAGCGCGCGAAGATCACCGCCACTTCCTCTACAAGGAATACATCCGGATACTGGAACGGTTGATGCCGGCTGTGTTCGTGATGGAGAACGTGAAGGGAATTCTTTCCTCATCGGTCGACGGCGAGCGGGTGTTTGACAAGGTACTTGATGATCTGAGTCGCGTTGGAGACGGCGCCTATCGGCTTGTCCCGTTGGCGCCACGATCGGGTGAAGTGCTGTTCGAGGGCGTGGGTCATCCTCCGGCTTCCGATTTCGTCGTGCGGGCCGAGGATCACGGCATTCCGCAGTGCCGGCATCGCGTCATCATCGTCGGAATCCGCGACGACATTGCGCAGCTTGTCGAGGATGACCTGGATGAAGCCCTGCTGCCGAAATCGGAGGACAAGGTTGCCGTCCAGGATGTGCTCAGGGGCATGCCGAAGCTGCGCAGCGGATTGAGCCGGGACGAGGACGACGAACAGAACTGGAAGAGCCAAGCCTCGCGCGTGATGAAACAGGTGGCTGACCTCGCCGTTCGTCTCAACGGAGACAAGGCCAAGGCCTTTCGCAAGCTGGGCACCAAGATAGGTGCAGCGCTGGCGAGGACGAACCGGAATTACCGCCGTTCAGGGGGCGCCTACTTTACTGTGGGAGCGCGCTGTCCACGAGGGCTCAAGCGCTGGCTTGTGGACACAAAGCTCAAGCGCTTTCCCAATCACGAGACGCGAGCCCACATGCTCACCGATCTCAAGCGGTATTTTTTTGCGGCCGTGTATGGCCGGGTCGCGGGCATCTCGCCGAAGGCAACCGATTTCCCGCGTGAACTGGCTCCCGACCACAAGAACTGGAAGTCAGGCAAGTTTGCCGACCGATTCCGGGTCCAAGTCTGGAAGCAGCCCGCGACCACGATCACCAGTCACATTTCCAAGGACGGTCACTATTTTATTCACCCCGATCCCGCCCAGTGCCGCAGCCTTACGGTTCGGGAGGCGGCGCGGCTTCAGACGTTCCCTGACAACTACTTCTTCAAGGGCAATCGCTCCGAGCAGTATATTCAGGTCGGCAATGCCGTTCCTCCGTTTCTGGCCCGCAAAATAGCCTCGGTCCTGCACGTCCTGCTCACCGATTCCATGCCCAACGAGAGCCGCGAACGGCTCAAAAAGGCGAGCTAGACCAAAGACTTTGCACCTTCGGTTGCGATTGGGCTACTGTGCACGGGTCCAAGGGCCAGTACCGGGCTTCCGGTGCCGGAGGGGGTTGATGAAAACAGTAAGTGCTGCACCCAAGGCAGCCATGCTCATCGAGAGCATGCGCGACATCGGCTATTCCCTTGAGACGGCGCTGGCTGACGTCGTCGATAATTCCATCACAGCGAAGGCAACCCGGATCGACATCCTCACCGATCTCGATGATCTTCGCATCGGCGTTCTCGACAACGGCCGGGGAATGACTGAGGCCGAGCTGTTCGCGGCCATGCGGCCGGGCAGCATCAATCCCCGTGACGACCGCAAATCCACCGACCTCGGCCGCTTTGGCCTCGGCCTCAAGACAGCCTCGTTCTCGCAATGCCGTCGCGTGACCGTGCTGACCCGCTCGGCGGGCAAGTTTTCCGCCGCGACTTGGGATCTCGACTTCGTTGCAGAAAAGGACGACTGGCTCGTGCAGGTCCCGGACGAGCCATCGAGCCTGCCCTGGGCCGACCATTTCGCGGAAAGTGGCACGCTCGTCATCTGGGAGAAGCTTGACCGCGTCCTCGAACAGGATAGCAGCGCGGTGGGCATCCAGCGTCTGGTCAAGCGTCTCGACGACGCACGCGAGCACCTTGAACTCGTGTTCCATCGGTTCCTCTCGGGTGAACCCGGACTGAAGCGGATCGAGATCAGGCTCAATGAGCGGCCACTCGTCCCCTTCGATCCGTTCCACAGCACGCACCCCGCGACAATCGCAGAGCCGCTCACGCCGGAAGGCATCAAGGTCGGCGATCACGTCGTGACCGTGCAGACCTTCACTTTGCCACATCACAAGAAGGTCACCCCGAGTGAATGGGAGCGTTACGCCGGCCGGGCGGGCTACGTGAAAAATCAGGGCTTCTATGTCTATCGCGGGAAGCGGCTGATCATCCACGGGACCTGGTTCGGTCTCGCGCGACAGACGGAATTGACGAAGCTGGCGCGCGTCCGGATCGACATGCCGAACGATCTGGACGCGGACTGGAAGATCGACGTCAAGAAGGCATCCGCCCAGCCGCCATATCAGGTCCGCGAGCGCCTGCGTCGCATCATCGAGACCATCGGAGCGACCTCGAAGCGCGTTTACACAAGCCGTGGCCGCGTGCTTGTGACCGATAGCCGGCTTCCGGTCTGGAATCGCGTGCAGGACAAGAATGAGATTTCCTACCAGATCAACCCGAGCCATCCGGTGGTGGCCGATTTCGTGGGTGATCTGTCCGAGGACCAGAAGCGTGCCTTCACGCGTGTCGTCGAGCTGTTTGGCTCATCGCTTCCCATGGACGCGCTATTTGCCGACCTTGGCGGATCGCCGGACAAGGTTACCGGCAACGAAGTTTCCGACGAGGCTCTGACGCACATGGTCACGACGACCATCGCGAAGCTCCTGGAGAGCGGTCTGCAGACGGATGTCGTCGTCGACATGCTGAGCGTTGCCGAACCATTCCGCTCGAACTGGGATCGAGCCGAAATCATTGCCCGCAATTATATTGCCGAGGAATACGCGCGTGGAGAACTTGAAAAATCTCGAAGTTGCGGTTGAAGGCTTTCTTGCCCGTGACCCATCGCCAACGCCCGAGAAGATTCGCGAACTGATTACGAATTTCCGGGCCATCCCGACCTGCGCCGTCAGTGACGCGGACGCCGAACGCTTGGCGCGCCAACTGGAAGCGCGCCATGACGTGACCATGACCATTGGCGCCATGCTGACCAGCCGCGACTTCGAGCCGTGGCTCGAAGCGCGCCGCAGCAGCGTCGACCCCTACTACTGGGGGCGCTACAAGCGGCTTCTCGCCGAAAAGAACTACTCGTCGCAGGTGCTTGCGACGATGGACAACGTTACCGACAGAATTCTTGGCCTGCTGGAAAATCCGGAAAAGAATGATCCCTGGGATCGGCGTGGCATGGTCGTCGGCCATGTGCAGTCCGGCAAGACAGCCAACTATATCGGACTCATCTGCAAGGCTGCCGATGCTGGATACAGACTGATCATTGTCATTGCCGGGATACACAACAATCTGCGCAACCAGACGCAGGCCCGGATCGATGAGGGGTTTGTGGGACGCGACAGCGCCTTGAAGGTCACGGATCGCGAGCGACGCATCATCGGTGTTGGCCGCTACGACAGCCGCCGTCAGCCATGGACATTCACCAATTCCGTGCGCGACTTCAACAAGGTCGGTGCCGAGCAGGTCGGCGGCCAGCTCTCTGATCTTCACGTGCCGGCTGTATTCGTCATCAAGAAGAACAGCAACACGTTGAAGAACCTCATCGAATGGCTGAAGGAATACAACGCTCGCGGGGGCGCTCGAACCATCGCCGCCCCCATGCTGCTCATCGATGACGAGGCGGACAACGCCTCCATCAACATCAAGCAGGACAAGGGTGAGATATCGCGGATCAACGGGCAGATCCGCGAGCTTTTGCATATCTTTGATCATAGCTGTTACGTCGGATACACAGCCACGCCTTTCGCCAACATCTTCATCAGTCCAGACACCGACCACGACATGCTCGGTGAAGACCTGTTCCCGCGGCACTTCATTGTTGGCCTTGATCCGCCGACCAACTACTTCGGTGCTTCACGCGTTTTCCTGGAGGACGCCGACTCGATCGTTTGCCATATCGACGACAACGAGGACTACCTCCCGCTGAAGCACGAGAAGAACTTCGCGGTCGCGTCTCTGCCGCCGAGCTTGATCGAGGCGATCAGGACCTTTGTTGTGGCGCGGGCAATCCGGCTGGTTCGCGGTCAGGTCAACCAGCACTGTTCCATGCTGGTCAATGCGTCCCGCTTCACCGACGTGCAGCGGCAGATACGCAACGAAATCCACGTCAGGCTTGAGGCTATCCAGGCGAGCTGCCGGGTTAATGGTGCTCTTCCGCTCGACAAGGCGCTGAAGGACCCCGAAATCCGCGAGCTTCATGCTGTCTGGGAGAAGCAGTACGGCGACACCGACACGGGCTGGCCGGAGGTGCAAAAGGCTCTGCATGAGGCCGCGTCGCCGATACGTGTCGTTGAAGTGAACAGCCGCTCCTCCGGAACACTCAACTACACGGAACACGAGAAGACTGGACTCAACGTGATCGCTGTCGGAGGGTTCTCGCTTTCGCGCGGACTGACACTCGAAGGCTTGATGGTCAGCTACTTCCTGCGCAATTCCATGATGTACGATACGTTGATGCAGATGGGCCGCTGGTTTGGCTATAGGCCGGACTACGAAGACCTCTGTCGAGTCTGGATGCCGGAAGAGGCGGAAAGCTGGTATCGCCACATCGCGCTTTCCATCGACGAGCTGCGCGAAGAAATGCGCAAGATGGAAGAGGCGAACGCGACGCCTGAACAGTTCGGCCTGAAGGTTCGCAGCCATCCAGACACATTGATTGTGACCGCACGCAACAAGATGGGCACCGGCGAGCAGGTCGTGGTCCGGATCGGTCTCGGCAACCGGTTCATCGAAACCACAGCGCTCAAGCGCGATCCGACCAGCCTCGACACAAATAGGAGCGCCGCGCGTTCGCTTGCGGATCGCCTCGGCGCAGCCGGGCGCCCGATCACTTCTGCGGAAAAACTGTCAAGCGGGTGGCTCGTGAAAAAGGCTCCTGTCGGGCCAATCCTCGAATTTCTTACCGAATTCCAGAACGACTCAGCCTCGCTTCTGACCGATCCAGGCCCGGTTCGCCGCTATATCGAGGAACGGGCTGGCAATGAGCTCGCACAGTGGGACGTCTTCTTTCCTAGTATTTCACGGCTTGATCATGTCCCACTGATTGACACGTCGCTTGGCATCGAGATCACATGTCAGCGCCGCAAGGCCGGGACGGCCGATGCCGGCAGGACCAATACCCTGCGTGTCACAGATAATCAGCGCGTTGCGTCGCGCGGCGTTGAAAAAATCGGACTCGAACCTGAATCCGTCGAGAAGGCAGAGGCGAACTTCCGTCGCGAGAAGAAAATTGCGGATGGAGGGGTCAAGAATTACCCCGACAATATCTACCGGGATGAACGCGCAAGGCCTCTGCTCGTCGTGCACCTGCTCTCCATCGGTGAGGTCGGCGAGGATCTGAGCAAGCAGAAGCCTGTCATCGCTTGGAGTATCAGTTTCCCGACGACCTCGCTTGCAGAAGACCGCGTCGAGTATGTGGTCAACACCACGTGGCTGCGTGAGAACTATCGGCAAGACCTCGACGAAGACGAGATGGCAGGCGACGATGAGTGACGACCCCTGGAAGGATATCGTTCCGCCAACCGTAGTTGATGCCTTCAAGGCCAAGCGGATCGATCCCGACCTTCCATGGAATTTTTTCTGGGGACGTGCTCTCGATCGCAAATGCCTGTTCGTTCTTGCTCACTCGCCTGAATCCCTGCCGCCAGGAAAGCTCCCCAATCTAAGGGGGATTGAGATCACGGACATGCCGCGAGGAGCGAGCGCCGATCGCGTACTGGTGTTCAAGCTGCTTGAGAATGCCCAACGCGACATATTCGAAAGACTGTGTCGGGATATCGTGGCGAGCGCCAGCCGTGCGGCGTCGGAGCCCGAAGCTCTCGCCCTCACGCTAGCGCGCACGTGGCGATGGCACCATCTTCTCCGCGGAGGACTTGACGGAAAGCTGAGCCCTGAAGAGCAGAAAGGACTGGCGGGGGAACTGCTGGTCATCGAACGCTTCCTGTTGCAGTGCCTTTCGCCAGCCGAAGCCCTGAACGCATGGCGCGGACCAACTGGTTCGCCAAAGGACTTCGAGATTGGCCGGCTGTCCATCGAGGCGAAGGCCCGTCGCGGAGCGGCCACCCCCCAAGTCGCCATCAGCTCTGCTGACCAGCTCGATACAGCGGGAGTGGACGAGCTCTACCTCTATGTGGTCGAGCTTGACCAAGCGCCGGCCGGCACCGCGCAGAGCTTTACCCTGACCGAGCTTGCCGCGCGGGTGCGCGACCGGATGCTGCACACTGATCCTGGCATCACCGATGGCCTGGATCGGCTGCTGGTCTCGGCTGGTTTCGACTGGCTCGACGACTATTCCGATTCGAGGTGGGTAGAGGGCGCAAGCAGGCTCTTCCGGGTTGCCGAGGGATTTCCGCGGATCAGCGCGAGCCTGTTGCCCTCCGGCATCGACAATGTCCGATATTCGGTTTCCCTGCAGGACTGTGTACCATTCCTGATTGATGAAAACGGCCTGGTCGAGGCTGTGAGAGCGAGGCGCAATGGCGGAGGAGCTTGAGAACTTCCACAAGGAGTTCTTTCAGAGCGTTCACGGTCTTGCCGATGCCGGTGGCCACTATGCGGAAGACGCCTTTTTCGAACTGTTCACGGCGCAGCTTGTCGAGGCCGGAGAACTCGAAACCGCCGATCGCGCGCCCAGCGGTTCTCCCCGCGGTATGCGCGTTGACGGCTATGGAGGTGATCCGGCATCGGCTGACGGCGTGCTCAGTCTGATCATTGCCGACTTCAATCAGTCCAACGGGATAGCTACCCTGACCGCATCCGAGATGGATGCCATCTTCAAGCGTCTTACCAATTTCCTGACGCGATCGCTCGACGCAACCCATCGCAACTCTCTTGAAGAAAGCGGCGCAGCGTTCGGACTGGCCGATCTGATTGCCAAACGCTGGTCGGTCGTGTCCAAGGTGAGGCTGTTCCTCATATCGAACCGCGTCCTGAGCAGCCGCGTCGATGGACGCGAGGCGGGTGAGTTCAAGGGCGTGCCTGTTACCTACAGCGTGTGGGATCTTGGCCGATTGCATCGCTTCGTCGCGACGGGGCGAGGCCGCGAGGAGATTCTCATCAATCTCGAAACAGAGTTCGGCGGCCCGCTGCCAGCCTTGCCGGCGCATCTGAACAACGCCGGCTACGAGGCGTATCTGATCGTCATTCCGGGCAAGCAGCTAGCTGAGATTTACGACAGATGGGGCGCGCGGCTTCTCGAACAGAACGTCCGCGTCTTCCTTCAGGCGCGTGGCGGCGTCAACAAGGGCATCAGGAATACCATCGAGAATGATCCCGGGATGTTTTTTGCCTACAACAACGGCATCACGGCCACTGCCGAGAAGGTCACGATCAAGATGTCTGATGCTGGCCTCGTCATCACGGAATTGAACAATCTTCAGATCGTCAATGGTGGCCAGACGACCGCTTCGATCCATGCGGCTAGTCGCAAGAAGGATGTCGATCTTTCGCGTGTGTTCGTCCAGATGAAGCTGTCGGTGGTCGAACCTGCCAAGGCAATCGAGGTCGTTCCGAAAATCTCGGAATACGCCAACAGCCAGAACAGGGTGAATGCCGCCGACTTCTTCGCGAACCATCCCTATCACGTTCAACTGGAGAAAATCTCTCGCAGCACGTTTGCGCCGTCGCCAGACGGCACCTTCCGCGAATCCAAATGGTTCTACGAACGGGCGAGGGGCCAGTACCAAGACGCACGCGCCCTGCTTAATCCGACGCAACGCAAGAAGTTCGACCTCGAATATCCAAAGGATCAGGTTTTCTCGAAGACCGATCTTGCGAAATTCTTGAACCTCTGGCTTGGTCACCCGGACATCGTGAGCCGCGGCGCCCAGAAGAACTTCGCACGCTTTGCCGAGACAATCGGCAAGGCATGGACCAAGAATCCCGACCAGTTCAACAAGCGCTACTACACGGACTCGGTCGCAAAGGCGATCGTGTTCCGTGAGGCCGAAAAGCTGGTCAGCGAGCAGCCGTGGTACCAGGGTGGCTATCGCGCCAACGTCGTCGCCTACGCGATCGCCAAGATCGCGCACGATGTCGAAGAGATGGACCGCGCTGTCAATTTCGACAGCATCTGGCGAAAGCAGAACATCTCCGACGCGTTCAAGGGGTCGCTGGTGCTGGCGGCGAAGGCGAGCCACGATGTGCTGGTTGATCCTCCGGCCGGAATGAGCAACGTGACGGAATGGGCGAAGCAGCAGGCCTGCTGGAGCCGGATTTCCGGGCTCGACATCCTGTGGCCAAGAGCCTTCGTGCAGGAGCTGGTGACGCATGAGGAGGAGCAGGAAGGCCGGTCCGATGCCGAGAAGGATCAGCGACTTCTGAATGGCATCGAGGCTCAGACAGTAGTCGTCCGCGCCGGCGGCTCGCTCTGGCGGACAGTCAAGGAGTGGGGTGTGTCGCGGCGGCTACTGACACCGACAGAGGCCGGCATCCTCGACGTTGCCGCCTCCATTCCCAATCGAGTGCCGAGTGAAAAGCAATGCCTGATTGCCATCGAGGCGCTGAAGAAGATGCACCAGGAGGGCTGCCAGATCGGACGTGACCTCCTAGGGTAGGCGGGGCGCTCTTTCACAGGTTAGTGAAGCGCTCGCCCAAGGTCCTTTGCAACTTACGATCAGAGACGTGCTGCATCCGGTATTTTAATACCGGAACTGCGTTTTATGCCGCGAGAAAGATACTAGCGCGCGCGTAGCAATGACCATGCCACTTTCCCCGCCACCAGGCTCCAATCTGGCTCATTCCCCTCCTTTACCAGGCCTCAACCTGGTTTTCGTACCATTTCCACCAGGCTTTGGCCTGGTTTTATGATTAGTTTCACCAGGCTTTGACCTGGTTTTATCTGGTTGCAAACCAGGCTATGGCCTGGTTTTGTGGAGCTATACACAGGTTATCGCCTGATATGAACTAACCATTGAAGTATATGGAAAATCCATGAAGCCCAATACTCGAAGTCGCGCCAGAAAGGTATTGGATGATCGCTTAGTGCAGGCTGACTCCCCCCGAGCTGAAACCAGGTACAAGCCCCCTCCGAAGGGATGGATACGGGCTATCCGTGACGCCTTGGGGATGAGTAGCGAGCAACTGGCCCGGAGAGTGTCTCTCCGTTCGCAAAGCATCGACGACTGGGAGAAAACGGAAGCCAACGGCTCAATTCAACTGGCTACACTGCGCCGTGCTGCCGACGCATTGGATTGCACCCTCGTCTATGCACTCATACCGAAGACCTCATTGGAGGCGACGGTGCAATCGCGCGCTCGCAGGATTGCCATGCGCGAGCTGAGGCGGGTGGCGCACACGATGAAGCTCGAAGATCAGGCAACCGACGATATCGATCAGAAAGAGCAGATCGCCGAATACATACGCGACCACGTGAAGGAACGAGACCTCTGGAAGGAGCCATGACCGATCTGTTTCAGGAACCCGACGACGCGACAGACCTGTCGCCGGATGATCGTAAGGCACTTCGGCAAACCTGGATCACTACTCGTGCCGACCTCAACAAGGCGGAAGCACAGAACATCCTGAACGGCGCGGCGTGGGCACGGCGACGCCGAAGAGAACCGGCCGATATATTGAATGATGAGTTTGCCAAGACACTGCATAAGCAGATGTTCGGCGAAGTCTGGAGCTGGGCCGGAAAGTATAGAGACGCGAATACCAACATTGGAGTGGACTACTATCTGATTTCTACCGAGCTTCCGAGCCTGTTCAGCAACGCTCGCTATTGGATGCAGCATAAATCGTATGAAACTGACGAACTCGCCACCCATCTCCATCACCGACTCGTCTTAATTCATCCCTTTCCAAACGGAAACGGCCGTCATAGTCGATTGATGGCTGATCTACTCGTTGAACGGCTCGGCGGCGAGCCATTCACATGGGGAGGTGGCAGTCTTATGGAAGTGAGCGAACTCCGCAAAACCTATATCGCGGCACTAAAGGCTGCCGACAAACATGATATCGAACCGTTGCTCCGTTTTGTTCGGTCATAACTGTTACAATGACGGCAGAAATCGCTAACCTGACAAACTTGAGCGAGCAACTCACCGCTCGGCTGACTTCAACGCAGCGTGATCTTGATCGTGCGTTTGCGCGCCGCGTTGCGGGGCAGGCTCTAGTGAACCGAGCCGCATGGCGTCTCGGCCATCAGGCTTCGATCCTCGCGCGATAATGTGTTGCTCGCCGGAGGCACTCGTGCGAAGGGCCCGCCTTCATTGCATTGCGGCGTCGCTATCACTGCCCGTCGCCCGGGTGCCTTGTTAACCGGTCTCGCAACTGCACTCGCTTTCGGGTCCCGCCGTTCCGGCGTCGCTATCACTGCCCCTCAGCGGGTGCCTCTTTCGCTTTGAAGAAGGGGCTGCGCCCCTCGGCCGTCAAGGCCAAGACGAGCGCCGCAGGCGGCGGCCTTAACTGCCTATCCCCGCTCATTGGCGCGGGCCTAGTCCGGTTGCATGAGCAACCGGAAGAAAGAGTGAAGAGCTGTCGGGGTAAAGTCTGATGCGCTACTCCCAAGGCGGCTTTTCTTTTGATTTTGGCCCCGGCCTGTGACGATCTCGACGCCGCTTCCGATGAGGCTGTCCGTGCTTTTTAGCCGCTGGTGAGGGTGTGCTGGATTTCCCCGGAGGTTTCGGATGCTCGACGGCGCTGGCCAATGGTTTACGGATGGCGAGCGCGGCGTTGATCTTGTTTTTCGCAGCTTCAACGTCGCGGATGACCAGGTCATAAACCGCGTCGAGAAGCAGCCCGTATCCTGACCCGACCCCACCTAGAGTGAGATTGAAGCGCTTCAGTTCCTTTGCCAGGCGCTCGTGCCTGTTGCTGGCCTTGTGACCCGCGAGAACGCGCAACTCATAGAGCGAAAAGAGACGTTCGATCGGTTGCGCTGGCTCTGTTCCGTCACGCTGAAGTCGTTGCCAGACTTCTTTTCCCTGACGCGGTAGCTCAAGGCCTTTCTGTTCAGAAAGCTGTGCCATGCATACAATAGAATCCAGCAGCTTCAGGGCACGCAGCTTTTCGAGCGGCTCCTCCGGAACGCCGAGCGCCCTCAGGACAAGACGAAGGCTTTTCTCGGACAAACCTTCCGTGACGAGCTTATTGAGGCCCATGCACCGATCGAGGAAGCCGTCCTCAGTGAGCGCCAGTGGAATGTGCCGGGCTATGGGTTCGATGTTATCGAAGGTCCACCAGCCGTGATATTCGAGCGCCTTCCTTCTCAGGCTGACGAAATCTTCTGGCGACAGGCCCGCCAAGGGGATCGCTTCGGTAAGACGGGACAGGCTCTCGCCCAGCGCGACGAGCGCGAACACTAACTGCTCCGCCCGAGTGCCGACATTGCGTTCCTTAGCCATGCGTTCGAGCGTGGTCTCTGAGGGGGGCGCGACGGCATGACGATGCCAATCCCTCGTGATGTGTGGGGGACACCCCTCATAAAGCTTCTTCAGCTCAAGCCTGATGAGATCGCGTCCGATCCTGTCACAGAACCCGATGCTCCACTGTGTCCCGAAGCCTACCGAGCCACTCTTCGGATTGACGCGAAACTCAGGCCTGCCTTCATATCCGGCAAGCACCGTGTCGCTGACGTAAACCATATCGATCACGCCCATCTGCATTGCCATGGCGTCCGTCACGGGCTCCTGGTAGCCCGGCCAGATCAGGCCGTCCTTTTCCAGTGCATTCTCGGAGATCGGCAATGCGCCCGGCTCCGCGATTACACGCGCTCCCCAGACCTGCGCCGCAATGACCGCTTTGTCGTCCCACGACCGGCGCAAAGCGTATCGGCGATCCGTGAGATCGATATTCACCCCTTCGGTACCTCCAAGCCTAGTCTCGATCGCCCCGTCAGTACGCCCCCAGCGCATTTCCCAGTAAACCTGCACCAATGCCATCTGGCGCAGGGTGAGATAATCCTGCAGATAGTCCCTTCTCACCGTAACACTCGCGGGCGTTCCCGATGGAAAATCCCAGACGGATGGAGCGGAGACGCTAGCGACGTCGTAGAGAGGGGCAGTCGGGTCATCCCAGCGCGTTTCTCCGTTGCCGAGGTGCCGTGGCACAAGGCCGTAGGTCATGGCGAAGCCGGGGTCGAGCTGAAGGACCGTCCTGTCGTGTGACCTCCAGCTCAGCACGAGCGGCTCGTACGTGCGTCTGGGCGTACCTTCTGCCTCGATCCAAAATTTCGGTGTGTAGGGATGACTGGGGCTTGCCGACGGGTGGGGACCACTCGTCTCAATGCCGTATTCAAATCGCGCGAGGTTGCTTTTGACTTCAGCCAGCTCCGCGACAGGAATGAGGGCGGAGAAGACGTGACGATGCCCGGTATGAGGAGCATCAGCAAAGCTACGGATTTCCGCGATCACGACATCGTTGTCGGCCCAGGGATCAATGTCCCGGACATGCGCGAGTGGTTTCGGCCACCAGTTTTCGCCTGTCTTCTCGTCGGTCATCAGAGCATTCCATCATCCCTTCACGCCGATCTTCCCGAGTTCTGCGATGTAGTCCGCTGGCGCCTTGATCCACTCGGCGCCGGAAATGATCCGTGCCAGATATTCCGGAGGCGGAAGAGGGTTGGGCTCGACGCGCTCGCATACCACATAGGTTTGCGCGGACGTTTCGCCAGCGGGATCGCCGTCCTTGAGGACCGTGACCGCGATCCGCTTATAGGCGTTCGTGGCCCGGCCTGGACGATAGCCTTCGATTTTATCCAGCGCCGGAATGTCCCGGTCGGCGATCTCAAACAACGCGCTCCATACGCTAGTTCCTCCATGGTTGGTACGTGATTTCGCTTTTCGATCCGCTCGACCAAGGAGAAAGTGAGACTATCGGGCGGTAAGGCCACCCGCATGCAATTGCCGTTAGGCTCAACCTTCAGACCGCGCGCATCAAGCGCCCGTGCGATGGAATCCAAAACGACGATGGTGCGTTCGAGACTTGCAGCGCCAACCTCGATCCCACAACAGCCATGCCCGCTCGCCGCGACAACTTCGTCCGCGCCCGGCTTTGCTTTGCGCAGAGCTTTTGCAGTTGCCGAGATTGCCGGGTGCACGTCCTGCGGCGGGACTGTCGGTGCTTCGGCGGGCGGGGCCGCCTTAGGCTTGCTCTTTCGACGTTGACGCTCTTGCTCCAAAACCTCGCGAAGCTCGGGGGCGCCAGATTGATGCGCGAACCGTGAATTACGACGTGCTCGTGTTGCGGATCTGACGTGCTGTGGAATTGAATCTGCTTTGTGGGTTTGCCCGCGTCCCGCCTTGCCCAATACCCGCGCGGGGGCGTGGGGACCCGATGCTTGTCACAAATCTTTTTCAGGCCGACGTCGGATATTCCCAAATCATGGGCGACCTTTGTCATCGGCCGGGACCACACAAGATCGTAATAGCGCGGCGGGTCAGTTCCTGCTCAGGCATTTTGAACTCGGACAATAGGGCAACCGAACAGAGGGCCTTGCTAGCGTGTCCTCTCCGCCGGAGTCGAGCCAACGGGCACCTCCCTGCCCAGTTTCACACAGGTTCCACGCGACCGTGTTCTCGCCATTAGGCAGCGTCGGAATATCAAATCGTGTTCGCCGGCCTGTTCACACTCAGCAGATGAAAGGCGCGACGAGCTTGACAAGTTTTCCGTCCAACGCGCTTCCGTCAGCCTGGAAACGACATTTCGAATACTGCTCGGCCGCAGCTCGTCTGCACATCGCCCGCGCTCGCGACGCAATCGCGGATTCGCAAATCTCTGGTCATCTAGACCGGTGGCTCAGGTCTGCGGGATGGGTCGAAGGTAAGAGATGACGGCGAGGGAGTGACGGCGAGATAAAGCGAACTGGCGTTCGCTGGCTCCCTTCGGTCGCAAAGGCTTGTCTGCACATTGGTTTTTGCAAGTTTTGGCGACGTCAAAACGGCACGTGGCAAGGTGTGCAGGTGCCGCCCTTCGTGCTTTCCCGATGAATTTCAATCCTCTCAGCGATGGCGCTCGCAATGTGCGTCGAGGAAGCACTCCGCCATTTCTTCGCTATCCTGCGCGTCAGTGTGATTTCATGCGATCGATGTCGGCGGCTCTTGTGTCGGCGCTCTCCGATGTCAATCGTCGCGTCATGGCGCGCGATGACAATGAGAATTTCCGGATCAGGCCTGGTCGGTCACGCTACGGTGGAGCACGCGTCAATCCGCGAACGCAACCGTTCCTCAAGCAGGTCCAGATCGCGGTCCGCAAGGCAGGTGGCGATCCCCAGCGGATAGGCTCGGGAGCGCGATCGGGCGACGGCCGGCAAGGAGGAAGGACGGGCCGGTTCAACGCGCGTGGCCGGGGCGCGAAGGTCGTGGCCTCGTTTGCGCGGCAGGGCGCGGACGGCGGATGGCAGAGAGATTCCGCAGGCCGCTTTCGAGCGCGGCGAGTGGTGGTCAAGGCGAGGGTAGTTCGACTCAATCCGCAAGCGAGGGGCGCACGGGGGCCGAAGATGCGCGGGACCATGAGCCGGGCCGTCGATGCCCATCTGCGTTACCTTGAACGGGATGGTGTTACGCGTGACGGCGATCGGGGCAAGGCCTATTCGGCGTTCGAGAACGAGGCCGATGGCAAGGCGTTTGTGGAGCGCGGCCGAGAAGATCGTCATCAGTTTCGCTTCATCGTGGCGCCGGAGGATGCTACCGAGATGGGCGACCTTCGCGGCTTCACGCGCGACCTCATGCGCCAGATGGAATTCGATCTCGAAACCCGCCTCGACTGGATCGCAGTCGATCATCACAACACTGGCCATCCCCACACCCACATCATCGTCCGCGGCGTGCTTGACGACGGCCGCATCCTCAATATTGCCGGCGACTACATCGCCCATGGCGTCCGTCACCGCGCCAGCGAACTGGTCACCCGGGAATTGGGGCACCAGAGCGAGATCGAGCTTCAGACAAAACTGCAGAACGAGGTCGAAGCCGAACGCGTGACTAGGCTCGACAAGATGCTGTTGGGCGAGCAGCAGGAGCAGGGCGTGATCGACCTGCGACCTGGGGAGGGCGCGACTTTCCTCGTCCGGGAGAACCGCAACCTCATGATTGGCCGGGTGCGGCACCTAGAGCGCTACGGAATAGCAACCGAGCTCGAGCCGGGACGATGGTCCCTTTCCGGCCGTGCGGAGCAAGTCCTGAAGGATCTGGACCACCGCAACGAGGCCATCAACGCGATCCATCGGGCGCTCACCAGGAATGATCTCACCGAGGAACGTGGCGTCGGCCAATTCGCCCTTCACGGCGAAGGCTTAGGCGAGAAGGTCGTCGGCCGGGTCCTGGCCAAAGGCCTGGCGGGAGACGAGATGGGCGAGCGCGTCTACCTGGTCGTCGACAGCATCGATGGCCGGGTCCATCACGTGGAGTTCAAGGACCCGAGCCGGATCGAGGAGGTCCAGCGGGACGTGATCGTCGAAGCGGCGCCAGTCGTCTCCGGTCCAAGACCTGCCGACCGCAACATCGCCAGCAATGTCGAGGAGCGCAACGACATCTACCGGCCGAGTCAGCACCTGGAGCGTATCCGCGACAGCTTTGAGCGGCAGGGCAAGGATCCCGAAGCTTTCGTGCGTTCCCACGTCCGCCGCCTGGAAGCACTGCGGCGGGCAGGCCTTGTCGAGCGGGTCGATGCCGATCATTGGAAGGTCCCGAAGGACATCGTTGAGCGCGGGCAGGCCTACGACCTCAGCCAGGGCGGCGACGGGCTGAGAATACGGACGCTCTCGGCCATCGGCCTCGACCGGCAGATTGCCAGCGATGGTGCGACTTGGCTCGACCGACAGATTATTGCCGAGGACCGCTCGGAAATCAGGGACAGCGGTTTTGGCAGGGAGGTCAACAAAGCCATCAGCGGTCGGGCTCGGCGACTTGTGGAGATGGGTCTCGCAACCGTCAAGGACGGCAAAATTCGCGTCCCTGTCGACACCGTGGCGACTCTTGAGCGACGGGAGATTGAGCGTGTCGGCCATCAGATGGCGAGAGAGCGCGGCCTAACCTACATGCCAGCAAACGCTGGCGAGTATGTCAACGGCCGCCTCGCTGGCGTCGCCAGTCTCGTCAGCGGACGCTTCGCCATGATCGACAACGGGCTCGGCTTTCAACTCGTGCCCTGGCAACCCCTTCTCGAGAAGCGCATCGGCCAGCATATTGGCGGCCTTATGCGCGACGACGGTGGCATAGAGTGGACATTTGGAAGGAACAGGGGCCTGAGTCTGTAGCGCCGCCGTCACACAACGCACAGGCCAGGTTTGAATTGCGAAGTCGCCTCACAATGCTCAAGCCCACCAAGGGGATGGGCCATCCCTCTCCGCCGCCGTCGCTCGCCAACGCTGCGCTCAGGCGAGCGAGCGACGGCGGCTCCGAGGGGATGGCTGAACGGTCCCCATAATCAATTTTGGAGCGCTTGGCCGGCAGTGCCATCATATGCTGGCACTGGCGTGAGTGGGGAGCCCAATCGTTTTCGCGGTCGCGCCCTCTCACAACAAAATCGAGGAAAATACCTTTTGCCACCTCTCGTGTCCGCGACTATCCGAATGACCGCCGACACGCGCCATCGTACGCTGTGGCCCTCGGGCGTCCGCATTGACGTTGTTCATCGCAAAGACAAGTTCTTGCCCTGTTGAGTTCTTTGCGAGCAGTTTCGGTCTATCAAGGTCGAGCATGCGCCTTAACCTCTGAGGGTTGACTGACGCTCCCTCCACCGCTGTACTGTTCTCCTTTGTATCCGATCGTTCGAACCGACAGCAAAAAAACAGTAGCGCTACAAGGGTTGTTGCGGCTAGTTCCGCGACGTTAGCCTAGGTAGCAGATCGTTCTAGCTCTCTTCTGAGATATTCGATCGGAAGTACTGGAACTGACTGCGCTACACCATAGAATTTTTCCACGTCCGTCACGTACGCGGTTGTCACGACGTAGTCTGGAGACAACGTTTGGTGCTGATACTGATAGACTCTTCTTCCCGTCGACAAAATCGACGCGGTGAGCCTGCGCAACTGCAATTCAGTATTGAGGCCTTCCGACGTTATCGGCGGCAATTCGGTGACTTGCGTTGGTAGCCATTCTAGATCGACATCTCTGATACGCCGTAGGATCGGATAGTTTTCGGAAAATGGAATCATTTCCTCGAAAAAGTGTTCGAAACTTCCTGTCATCATTTGAAGGCATTCAGTCACGCTTCGATAAATCGCAAGATCGCGCGACAGAGACGAGCCTGCTCCCCACACTTTTAAGAGCTTAGAATTGTGAGTGAGAGACGCAACGGTAAAGCAGAAGAAAGCATCAAACTCAGTCATGAGTAAAACGCTGGCAACCGAAGAGACGCCTGGACGACTCTTTATCAGGTCTGCGTATGCCCTCACTTCGTCATTGAAGGAGTAATCTGAAAATAGAGCATATTTTCTCCCCGTCTCTTCGAGATTGATCAAAGACATGAACAGCCTGGAAATCTCATGTCGTTCTATTATTTCTAGAATGGCGTGCAATAGCGCGTCGTCTGCAGAAAATCCAAACGCCGTACCAGAAGATGATGCGTATCGGCTGAAAAATTTTTCCGCTCGCGAGCTTCTTTCTAAATTTCGACAATAGAAAACATTCACTAGTGCTGTGGGTAGCAGAGTGACACGTTCGTCTCCCACTGACCTAAACTCGATACTTGAGATGGGCTTGTCGTCTGACTTGTATTTCAGCCCGGTTCTTACAACGACATCTTCTTCCGTAATTTGTGCTTTCAAAGCTAACGTTTCATGGCTTGAGACATCTTCCGCTGTTTGCAGGATATGCAAATGCTCAAGACATTCGCCGAACGCACCCACCCTAGCATGCGCGCCTTTTCCGAGCCCAAATGTTATTTGTTCGCCGCTACGATTGAGCGCGACGAACGCGTTTTCCTCGTTTCTTTCAACTAAATTGATGCCTCTTTGGGAACTCAGCGCTCTGCTGATTGATTCTATGCGTTCTGTTGCCGTCTCAATCGAAACGCCTCGCTCAAAATCCGGCAGCGTGTGCAAGCTATCGCTCCACCAATTGGGGGCACAGACCCAATTCGACTAAGTTGACGGGCCCCCAAATGAGCCTAGCAACTTCCACATGCCTTCGTCGCGAATCCAGGTCTGGGCGTACAGTCCGTCTTCCCTCTTCAGGATTTCTGACCCGGCATCGGTGAATTCCCAAGCATAATTGAAAATGGCGAAGGCGGTATCACCGACAATGTTACATGCTCGCCCGACGATCCGAATCGAAAGCGTACTCCGGAAAGCCAATCCGCCCGCGATATGAAACCTCTCGCTTTCCTTATCATTCAAAAGCCGATTATCGTCAGTTCCTATTCCGCAGTATTGTTCATGAAGCAGATCATGCCCTTCCCCTGCGAAGCAGGCTTTCTCCCAAAAGTCTCGAATTGCATTCCAGACCTCGGAAGTATCCGCCTCGCCTCGGGGAGACGAAACAAAGACTCTAGATCGCAGAGCTTTATAAAAACCAATTTCTACAGGCAAAAGCCGGTCATCTGGCCCCGCTTCGCCGAACTGAGAAGGCTTTATTCCAAGCTTCGTCTGTACGCCCATGCGAAAGCCTCCAATTAAACCGTCCTGATAAACTGTATTGAATCTAGCGGCTAACAACCCTCGCGGTGCGGCGGCGCTATTGTCTGCACCGCAGCTTGAGATAGTGTCATCGAAATACTGCTAGTTGCAATCATTTTGAGGGCGTAAATTTGACCGATGCCCCCACAGTTCTGGTCTCAATGCCGTTTTACCCGGCCTTGCGTCCTTGCCTTCAGATCGGCTTGCTCGCAGCGATCGGTCGCAAGCGCGGCTTCACTGTGAAGACCCTCCATTTGAACCTCGATCTAATGGCTCAAATAGGCGTCGACCTTTATGAGGCTTTGGTTACAAGCCGAGAGTTAGAAATAGGAAATTGGCTTTTCGCAAAGGACGCGTTCCGAGATGAACTGATTGAGCTGACCGAAACTCAATTATTCTGTCATCCAAAAATGGCCTCTTTGTTTGATGCGTTCGAAATTGATCGTTCGACCCTCTACAGGATGCGTCAAGATGTGATCCCTGAATTTCTACGACGCGCAGAAAACGCTATAGATTGGTCGCGGTACCGGATCGTCGGCTTTACCTCGACATTTCAACAAAATACGGCATCACTTGCTTTGGCTCGTCGCTTAAAGGAACGATTCCCCAAGGTGGTTATCCTTTTCGGGGGCGCAAATTTCGAAGGAGAAATGGGAAGCGAGCTCGTCCGAGCGTGTGATTGGATCGACTTGGCCGTAGATGGAGAGGCCGATGAAGTATTTCCCGAAATACTAGAGGCTGTCGCGCGCGGGGAAGATCCAACTGCAATACCAGGTGTCGTTTCACGCAAAGGCGTTGTGGCGGTCCCGCGCAAACCGTTTACTGGATTGAACGACTTGCCCATTCCGGACTTTGATGAATTTTTTGAGCGTGCCGAAAAGCTCGCCGTGCTGGAACCGACCGAGCGCAACAAGATTCGGCTTCCATTCGAGACTTCGCGCGGATGTTGGTGGGGTCAAAAGCATCACTGTACATTCTGCGGTCTCAATGGCGGTTCGATGGACTATCGACACAAGAGTGCTGAGCGGATCATCCTTGAACTCAAGGAACAAGCCAAACGGTACCAGACGACCTGCTTTGATGCCGTCGATAACATAATGCCGCTATCGGCATTCAAGAATTTGATTCCCTCCCTGATCTCAGATGGCAGTCCATACTCCATTTTCTTTGAGGTGAAGGCCAATCTGTCGCGACAGCAAGTAAAAGCGCTCGGTGATGCCGGAATACGTCACATCCAACCGGGAATCGAATCGATGAGTACCCGGGTGCTCAAGCTAATGAAGAAGGGATCTACCGCTACTCAGAACGTCAACCTCTTGCGTTGGGCTTTGTATTACGGAATCGATGTCCAGTGGAATTTACTATGGGGATTTCCTGGCGAGCACAGCGAAGATTACGTAAAGCAAGCTGATTTGTGTCAGCACCTCGTTCATTTGCAACCACCGGCTGCCTACTGTCGAATATGGCTAGAGAGGTTCAGTCCACTTTTCAAGAACGACGGGCGCCAACCCATGAGGAAGTTGGAGCCTGTCAATAGTCTCTCGTTCATCTATCCCGAGTACGTTGATCTTCGACGAGTCGCCTATTTTTTTGATCATGAGTTTGAGGACGAACTCTCGCACGGCGAGTATCTCGGGATGATCGCTGCGCTTAGCAAATGGCAGCTGGCGTGGAAGGACGAGTTCCGGCCCAAATTAACATACCGCATTTCGGGCATGGACTTGGTCGTGGAAGATCACAGGAAGCCAGGGGCCGATCGAGTGCTAACCTTCGGGCCCTCGCAGGCCTATATTTACCAGGCAATTAGTGAGCGACCACTAAGCGTTGCAGGCATCGAACAGCAAGCTTGCTCATGTCTGACCCCGAGAGAAATTGCCAACGCACTTGAACATTTCATTGATTGCGGCCTCGTTATGCAAGATGGAGATATCTATCTCGCATTGGCGGTCCCTTCTGCCGACGGGGAGTTGATCGTCCAATGACACCACCAGGGATGACCCGTATCCCGTGCGTGTTGTGTCTGACTTCGTCGAAATGCCAATGCAGTCCCTGCAAATTTGACCAGCCTCTTTGAATAGCCTCGCTTAGACGGCTTCGCTGTCGCCTTTGTTGTTGCGAAAAAATCTTTCGCCCCCGCTGGTGTCCGCGACTATCCGAATGACCGTCGACGCGCGCTATCGTGCGCTGTGACCCTCGGACGTCCGCATTGACGCTGCTCATCGCAAAGACAAGTCTGGCCCCTGTCGAGTTCTTTGCGAGCAGGAGAATCCATGAGGCGCAAGCGACGAGAGAACGACGAAATAGAAGAGTTGGAGATTACTTCATCCGCTCCGGAAGCCGTGAGGTCGCAGACGGTTCCATTCGTCCAGAAGCTCACCTGCACGATTAACGAAGCATGTGAGATGACAGGCCTCGGCCGCACGAAGCTCTACGAGCTGATAGGTGATGGACATCTTGCGACGACAACCGTCGGACGCCGCCGATTGGTGGTGGTGCGCTCACTTCTGTCGCTGCTTGAGTCGAACACCTCGGTGTGACGGTGTGCGCCTCAAGTGCGAGTAATTCCGCTTTCCACGTTTTCTTCGTCAGGCGCTCATTTTTATGACGCGGCCCAGCTCTTTCATCCGATCGAGCTCATCCGCCCACCAGCGCATCATCCGCACGCGCTCCTGCCAGAACTCGGCGGCATGGGTGTACGCGCCACGGATTTCATTCGCCTCCTGATGGGCAAGCTGACGTTCGATCGCATCCGCGTGCCATTTGCCGCTTTCGTTCAGGAGCGTTGACGCGGTGGATCGCAGACCGTGAATGGTCAATTCTGTCTTGTCATATCCGAGACGGCGCAAGGCCGCGTTCAGCGTGTTGTCGCTGATCGGGCGATGCCAGGATCGCACCGACGGAAAGAGATATTTTGATCCACCCGTTATTTGCTGGAGGTCGCGAAGAATAGCGAGCGCTTGATGCGCCAGCGGCACCCGGTGCGGTCGTCTCATCTTCATCTTTTTGGCGGGTATGCGCCATTCAGCGCCAGCCAAGTCGAACTCGGCCCATTCGGCCTGGCGAAGCTCGCCAGGTCGCACAAAAACCAACGGTGCCAGCTTTAGGGCGTATCTCGTGATGGCGTGCCCCTCAAAGCCATCGATTGCCCGCAGCAACGCACCGACAGCTTTTGGTTCGACGATCGTAGCCCGGTGAGTCACCGTCGGGGTGATCAGCGCGCCGCGTAGGTCCGCTGTTGGATCCCGTTCAGCGCGACCCGTTGCAATGGCGAAACGGAACACGGCACCAATAGTGCCGCGCGCGCGGGTGGCGGTTTCGTGTCGCCCGCGCTTCTCGATCTTCCGCAAGGCATCAAGGATTTCCGGCGCCTTGATTTCCGCGATCGGCCGCTTGCCGAATTCCTTGTTGGCGAAATCAAGCAGCCACTGCTTTTTCTTCAGCGTCTTCGGGGCATCGCCCTCTGCCTCGGATTTGTCCATGAGTTCTTTGGCTACGGCCTCAAAGGTGTTGGCCCGCGCCATTCGCGCATTGCGGCGCTCTTCCTTTCGGTTGACGGAGGGGTCGATCCCTTCGCCAAGTAGCCTCTTGGCATCATCGCGCTTGATGCGCGCGTCCGCGAGAGACGTGACGGGATACTGGCCTAACGCAAGCAGCTTCTGCTTGGAGTCAAAGTTGTACGCGTAGCGCCAGAGCTTTGATCCGGTCTTGGTGATGAGCATGAAGAGGCCGCCGCTGTCGGATCGCTTGTAGTCTTTTTCGCCAGCTTTCAGGTGCCGAAAATAGGTGTCGTTCTTGACCGGCATCGGTTCGATTCCACCCAAAAGTCGCGATACCATGACCCCAACGATCTACCATGGAAGATACCATGAAAGTCGCCGGATACCATGAGATTGGGGCGAACGACCGCGAAGCCGAAAATGCGACTTGTGCCCGTCGTTATTGAGGAAAGTGAACGTTGGCGGATGAGAGCGGACGGTAGGATGGTGCCCCTGGCCGGAATCGAACCAGCACTCCTTGCGGAACTCGATTTTGAGTCGAGCGCGTCTACCAGTTCCGCCACAGGGGCGCTCAGTCGGCCGTAGCCGGCCTGACGAAGCCGGCGGAATATAGCGGCCGGCGAGGGCCGGTCAACCCGCTGTGAAGAGGGGCTCCTCGACAGGGGCGCGACTCCGCGATACGAGCCGTTGGAAGGCAGGAAGCTTGAAGATGTCGAATATGACGGCCGTGTCCCCGATACCGCGCAAGTCCTCGCCGGCGCTCCTTGCAGCGTTTGCGATCCTGGTGATCGCGGCGGCGACGCTTGCCGGCGCCTGGTATTTCCAGCTCGTGCTTGGCCTTCAGCCCTGTCCGCTCTGCCTCGAGCAGCGCTATGCCTATTACCTGGCGATCCCGGTTGCGGCGCTGACGGCGCTCGCCGCCGGTCAAAACGCGCCGCGCGGGCTTGTGATCGGCGGGCTGATCATTCTGGCGCTGGCCGCGCTCGCCAACGCCGTGCTCGCCGGCTATCACGCCGGCGTGGAATGGAAGTTCTGGCCGGGGCCGTCGGACTGCACCGGTCCGGTCGGCAATCTCGGCAGCGCGGGCTCGCTGCTGGACCGGCTCGACAAGGTCAAGGTCGTCATGTGCGACGAGGTGCAGTGGACATTTCTCGGCCTCTCGCTCGCCGGCTACAACGTGCTGATCTCCCTTTTGATGGCGGCGATTGGGCTTTGGGGCGCCGCGAGGACAGCGAGGCACTAGCTGCTTCCCCTCATGGTGAGGAGGTGCGCAGCACCGTCTCGAACCATGAGGCCATCCTTCGAGACGCGGCCTTTATTTGCGCCGTTCGCGACGGCCTCGCTATGGCTCGGCCTGCTCGGGCGCGGCCGCTCCTCAGGATGAGGTTGTTCTAATCGTCCACATCCTCCTGCGGGCGTCCGAATAGATGGACGATGCCGGGCGTTGCGATCGTGACGAAGACGAATCGCGACAGGTGATGGGCGCCGACGAAGATCGGGTCGATGTGCAGGGTCAGCGCCAGCGCCAGCATCGCGTCCATGGCGCCCGGCGCATAGGCCACCAGGATGTCGGAAAACCGCACATGGGTGGTCCAGGCGACGATGGCGACGAAGATGCCGGTAATCATAATCGCAATTGCAAACGAGCCGAGGCCGGCGGTGAGGTGGCGGAGCAAGGTGCTGAGCCGCATGCGCGAAAAGCGTGAGCCGATCAGCGTGCCGATGCCGACCAGCGCGATCCCCCGTACGATCGGCGGCAGGCCGCCGTCGATCCATCCCATGCCATGCATTACGCTTGATCCTACCATCGCGCCGAACAGCCAGCTTGCCGGAAATTTCGCGAAACGGAGCAGCAGAGAGACCGCGACCGAAGCGCCGATCAGGCCGACAAGCCCGAGCGGCGAAGCGACCGCCGTCGGCAGTGCCGGCGCGGACGCGGACGTCAGGCCGGTCAGCACCAGGATCAGCGGCAGGGCCGCGGTGAGAATGATCACGCGCAGGGTCTGCACCACCGCGATCGGGCCCATGTCGACGCCTCTTTCGATCGCGAGGATCGCGATCTGCGACAGCGCGCCCGGAGTTGCGGCGAGAAAGGCCATGGTGCGTTCCCAGCCGTGGACGCGCTGGAGATAGTAGCTCGAGCCGAACGTGGTGCAGAACGTCGCGAGCGCCAGAAGGCCGACCGTGAGGGGGTAGTCGCCGACATGCTGCAGCAATTGCTTCGACATCAGCGAGCCCAGCGAGATGCCGAGCATCACCAGCACCGCTTGGGTGAGGTGGGCCGGCACTGCCATCGACCGGCCCAGCATCGCGGCAATGCCGACCGCCAGCATGGCGCCCGAGATCAATCCGCCCGGCAGGCCAGTGACGAGAAACAGCACGCCGCCGACCGTGCCGATCGACAGCGTTTCGAGGAATTGGAGGGTCTTCTTGCGGGTGGGGAGGGCGTCCGCCATCCATTGCGGGATCTGGCTCACGGCGCCTTATGGCAAATCCGTGTGCGCTCCACAAATGCGCCAGCCCAATCGCTGCAATGCACGCTGGACCGATCTCGGCAGGAGGTCGCTGGTCTGGCCGACGAAGCGAATCAAGAGTAGCAGGCTCCCATCCCGCCGGTCAGCAGGATGGGAGCCATCGAGGGGATTACTGCTTCGACTTGCTCATCGCTTCTTTCTTGCACTCGGAGCGGAATTTCTTGCGCTCCTTGCCATGAAGCCCCTTGGCGTCCGCTTCCTTCGAGCATTCGAGCGACTCGGCGCTGCGGGGCTTTGAGGTCTTTGCCATCGGCGCCGTATCCGATTTGGCGGCGGGCGTTTGGGCCAAGACGGGGGTGGCGAAAAGCAGGAAGGATGCGCCGATGGCGGCGGCCAGGCGAGAGGAGATGGTCATGAGATGGTCCTCGGTTCGAGAATGGGCGGGCACGGTTGCGCCGTCATGCTGAACCTCGCATGAATGAAGGGCGCCTGTGCCGCCTATTTGAAGTTCATGCGGTGCAGGCTGCAAGCTCCTTCGTGAATTTCAAATAGAAAAGCGGCACTGGAATCATGGGTTTGCTAGTGCCCACGACTTTCCGAAGTTCGTGACGGTGGGTGCTGCGATGGAGCACGAGCTTCGGAAAGAGAGCACTGGCGCATTTTCGCGGCGCGATATTTCTGCGCAACCCTGCATGGCCGTTGTCACATGTCTCGACTACGCTAGGATAGGGAACTTCGGACCAACGATCCCCAAAAAGGGGAAAGTTAAGGGAGACCAAGGATGACCATGAGAGCCAAACTGTTGTGTGCCGTTGCGGTTTGCGGTTTTGTCGCCGCAGTCGCCAGCGCACCCGCGCAGGCCCTGACCATGCAGGAATGCAGCGCGAAATATCAGGCCGCCAAGTCGGGCGGCACCCTCAACGGCCAGAAGTGGAATGACTTCCGCAAGACCCAGTGCGGCGCGGACGCCACCGCAACGCCGGCCGCAGCTCCGGCTGCTCCGCCTCCGCCGCCTGTCACCGAGGCCAAGCCGAAGGCCGCTCCGGCGGCGCCGGTTGCGACCGGCAATGCGGTTTTCCCGATGGCGGTCGATCCGAAATTCGCCAACGAGAAACCCCACATGCAGCGCATGCACACCTGTGCCGCGCAGTGGCAGATGAACAAGGCCAACAACACCACCGGCGGCATGAAGTGGAATCAGAAGGGCGGCGGCGGTTTCTACTCCGTCTGCAACAGCCGTCTCAAGGGCGAAGGCTGATCGTCAAAGCAAGGTCCGGGCTGCATCGGCCCGGGCCTTTTCCTTGCTCGTGCATGCCGGGAACGTTGTGCTAGGCTTTCCGCGGCGGAATTCGCTGGAGCAGGGCATGAGAAAATCCGAACTGGCCGCGATGGCGGCACTTGGGCTTTTGTTTCCGATGTTGTCAGCGGCGACCGCCGGTCCTGCCTCTTCGGTTCTCATTGCCCAGGCCGAAACGCAGCCCGCGACGACCCCGGCGCCCGGGCAACCGCCCGCGGCGGGTAGTCAGCAGAGACCGGCGACGACGGTTGCTCCGGCCGAAAAAGGCGCGTTGTCGACGCCGGCATGCTCGGTGAAATATCTGGAAGCGAAAGTCGCCGGCAAACTGGCCGGCCGCAAATGGGTCGACTTCCGCCGCGACGAGTGCGGCAAGAAGGAGACCACCGCCGTCTTCCCGACCGAGATTTCGCCGAAATATGCCAACGACAAGGATCTCGACAAGGCCCGCACCAAGACCTGCGCCGATCAGTTCACGGCCAACAAGGCCACCAACGCCAATGGCGGGCTGGTGTGGATCGAGAAGGACGGCGGCTATTATGCCGAATGCGTCATTCGCTTGAAGGGGTGATGCGACTCGACCATACGGCTTTTGGGTTGCCATGATCGCGAGCCTCAGCCTTGTTCTTTTTTGAGGTGACTTTTTGATAATCTCCGCAATGCAAGCGGGGCTCGGTATCGCGTCGGGCGCGCTGGTTGGATTTTCGCTGGGCCTGATCGGCGGCGGCGGATCGATCCTGGCGGTGCCGCTGATGGTTTATGTGGTCGGCGTCACCGATGCCCACATCGCCATCGGAACAAGCGCCATCGCGGTCGCGGTCAATGCGGCCATCAACCTGTCAAATCACGCCCGCGGCGGCACGGTGCGGTGGTCGGTCGCCCTGCCGTTTGCGGCGGCCGGAATTGCCGGCGCACTGGTGGGCTCGATTTTCGGCAAGCTGCTCGATGGCCAGAAGCTGCTTGCATTGTTTGCGCTGTTGATGCTGGTGATCGCGGTGCTGATGCTCAGGACACGCGCGCGCGAAGGCGTGCCGAACGTGCAAAGCAGCCGCGACAATATGCCGGCAATCCTCGGGCTTGGACTGGCGACCGGCGTGCTATCCGGCTTCTTCGGCATCGGCGGCGGCTTTCTGATCGTACCGGCGCTGATGCTGGCGACGGGCATGCCGATCATCAATGCGGTCTCTTCCTCGCTGGTCGCCGTGACGGCGTTCGGCCTGTCCACGGCCGCAAGCTATGCCTGGTCGGGGCTGGTGTCGTGGCAGCTCGCGGGCCTGTTCATCGCCGGTGGACTGGCCGGCGGCCTGTTCGGCACCGGCCTTGCCAAGTCGCTGTCGGCGCAGCGCGGGGCGCTCAATATCGTGTTCGCCTCTGTCATTATCCTGGTGGCGCTTTATATGCTCACGCGTAACTTATTCGCATTCTGAGCACAGTTTGTGGCATAGGCGGCGAGGCCGAAAAACGAACCGGCCTGGAGACAACAATGAAGAGTTCGATCGATCCGTTTCAGCCGAGCCGGCGGCAAGCCTTCAGCCTGCTCGGCGGAGCCGCCGCGGCGCTCGGCACGAGCACCTTGCCGGCGCGCGCGATAGAAGAAGATGTCCTGACTGAAGCGCTGGTGCTGCGCGATCCGGATATTCCGGTGGCGGGGAATGCTTCGGGCGACATCTCGATCATCGAATATTTCGATTATCAGTGTCCGTATTGCCGCAAGGTCGAACCGGAGTTGCGGCAGGTGGTCCATGACGACGGCAAGGTCCGCCTGGTCTGGAAGGACTGGCCTATACTGGGGCCGATGTCGGTGACGGCATCACGAATGGCGCTGGCAAGCCGGTATCAGGACAAGTTCATTCCGGCTCATGATGCGCTGATCTCGATCAACTCCAAGCTGACTGAGGCGAAGATTCGCGAGGCGCTCGCGGGCGCCGGCGTCGACATGGACCGTCTCGATCGCGATCTTGCAGGCCAGGCAAGTGCCATCGATGCGACATTGGCCCGCAACAACGATCAGGCGAGCGCATTCGAATTTCGCGGCACGCCCTCATTCATCGTCGGTAAATTCCGTGTGCCCGGCGTTTTGACCATGGCGCAATTCAATCAGGCCATCTCTGATGCGCGAAAGGCGGCCGCGGCAAGGAAATAGCGCCGCAGCCGCCTCACGCGATGACCTCGCGTTATCGTGACGACAGCTTGATCCAGTCTTCGTGGGCGCGCGTCTTCAGGACGTGCCAATCGGCAGAGACGACGTCCCAATTGACGATGGTGCGGTTGGTGGCCGCATTCTGGCCATTCGCGACGGTCGAAGTTGCTTGTGAATCGTAGATATAGACGCCGGCGACGAGCAGAACGGCGCCCAGGATGATCCCTAAGATAAACTGCATCGCTCCACCTCCGAAATTGTTGGCGCGATAACGTGCAGGGATAAGGATGGTTCCGCGGAGGAACTTATGCGGTGACGCCGAGCCAGTGCAGGATTTCCGCGTTCATCTCGCGTGGATAGGTGTGGCTGAGATTGTCGATCTCGCGGTAGGTGACGTCGGCGCCGGCAGCCGTCAGCACGTCGCGGGTTTGCCGCGCGGTCTCGACCGGAAACATCCAGTCGAGCGCACCGTGCACGATATGGATCGGCAAGCCGCGCAACCGATCGGCGTCGGCGATTTGCGCCATCAACGGATGGAACGTCGCTGCGACCGGCGCGAGGTGGGTGAAGGGCGAGGTGCTTTCGAGCCCGGTGACATAGCTGAACGTGCCGCCATCGCTCATTCCCGTCAGCAGCAATTTTTGCGGGTCGATATTCCAGCGGCCGCGCAAGGATTCGAGTATGCGCGCGAGGTTTGCCGTATCGGCGTCTTCGCCCATCAACGCCCATGTGGCGCCAAGCGCGGTCGGCGTAACGAGGATTGCGCCCAGGCTGCGGGCATCGCGCAGCCAGCGCCACAGGAAGCCGCGGCCGTTGCCGTTGCCGCCATGCAGCGCCATCACCAGCGGCCAGGCGCGACCTTCCGAGTAATATTCCGGCACGTAAAGCGAGAAGCCGCCGCGGCTCTTCGGCTCGTTGTTGTCGTGGATGACGCCGGTCGTCTCCGTGGCGGGCACAGACACGCGGGCCAGCAGACCTTCATCGTCGCAGAGCTCGGGATTGAGAAAGAAGCTGCTCACCGGCGGAAATTTTGCCGCCAGCGGATAGAGCGCCTCTTCCGCGCGCGGCAACTGGCGCAGCGCGCGAAACGCAAACGTGATGTCGCCCTGACCGGCCTGCACCGCGCGAAGTCCGGAAAACGCCGACAGTGCCGCATCGCTTGCGGTCTCGATAGAAATCCGAATGGGGGCGAATTCGGCGGGCCAGTCGGAAAGCTTCGAGCGAGCCGCGCTCAAATCCTTGTCCGGATCGCCGGCGGTTCTCATCACGCGGTCGAAAGAGGGCGGATGAAAATTCCGCGCGATGAAGCCGAGCGCTTCGAGCGATTGCAACAGCGGCGGCAACACCGCCACCACATCGTCGATCACGGCCTCGCTCATCGGCCCGGCGGCCTTAGTGGAGCCGCGGCGCTTTCAGCAGCCGCGCGCGGTCGGTCGAGGCCAGCACGACATCGAAGGTGACGCCCTCATGATGCACCGTCAGTGGCACGTCGACGCCGGCAGATCCCAGCGCCCAGAGCTTGCGGTAGAAGCTCGCCTGCGAGGTGATCTTGTCGCCGTTGATGGCGAGGATCACGTCGCCGGCCTTGAGTTCGGCGCCGGCTGCAGGCCCCTTCGCTGAGACGCCGACGATGACGACGCGGTTGTCGATCTCGGTCGAATACATCCCGAGCCAGGGACGCGCCGGCTTGTTGACACGGCCAAACTTGCGCAAGTCGTCGACGACCGGCTTCAGGAGATCAATCGGCACCACCATGTTGACGTGCTCGGGCTTGCCTTCGCGCTCGCGCTCGAGCTGAAGCGAGCCGATGCCGATCAGCTCGCCGCGTTCGGAAATCAATCCGGTGCCGCCCCAATTGGGATGTGCGGGGTGGGTGAAGATCGCTTCATCCAGCATGTATTCCCAGTAGCCGGCAAATTCCTGCTTGGCGACGATCTGGCTCGCCACCGAGCGGGTGCGCCCGCCGACGCCGCCCATCACCACGCGATCGCCGACCTTGATGGACGCCGACGAGCCGATCGGCAGGGGATCGAGATCAAGGTTGCCGAGCGCCTGCACGAGGCCGAAACCGGTCTCGGAATCAAACCCGAGGGCGTGGCCTTGCACCACGCGCCCGTCGCCGGTGTGCAGCCAGACGGCATCGGCCTCGGTGATGAGATAGCCGATGGTCAGCACCAGGCCGTCATCGATGATGACGCCATTACCGGCGCGCTCGGTGCCGAGCGTATCGGCGAGGAATGCATCGGAGGGAATGATCGAGTGCAGGCCGACCACCGAGGCGAGTGCGCGGTCGAGATCAAAGCCGTAGTCGCTCGCACGGGGCTGGTAGGCTGGTGGCACCTTCCATTCAGTGAGGGCGGGCATGAAAAATCTCCTTAGGGCGCGCGGCGAATTCGACGCGTAGCGTCAAACCTGCGGCTTGATCCAACTGCATCCGAAGGCATCGCCTCGGCGGCGATTGGGAGCCTGCGAAGAACCGGCAAGCAATCTTATGCCGCAAATTTTCTTGGGAAAAGGCCTTGATCCGGCTGTATTTCCGCCCCGACGGACCCCTGCCGCGTGTTGCGATCGAGAAGGAGATCGGCGTGACGCATGACCTTGTTAAGCTTTCGATCAATTAACGATGTGCTGCAAGCTTGCATAAAGAGTTGGCAACTAGCGTGCGCCCCGGAATTTCACGCAAATTTTTTTTATCAGGGGTCAATAATGCATAACATCACAGACATCAAAATCTCTGCTGAAGCCGTTTCGGCTGTTGCGGCTGCGCGCAACATCCTCATCGTCAATACATTGGGGGTCGTGTGCGGTCTCGCTCTGGTCGTGTTTGCCTGCATCGCGACCGGCGGCCTCGACATGAGCGCCGGCTTCTTCTGATCGTATCTTAATTACATTCAAAAACGAAATCTCGGCGCGGAGGCTTCTCGCTTCCGCGCCGAATTCGTTTTGCCAGTAAGCTGGACGTTCGTGGAGCGCCGCTTCCAAAGTGTCAGCCGTGAGCAGGCGACTCGGGCGCTTACGGATCGAGCTCGGTGTCCCAATAGAGATAGTCGAGCCAGCTATCGTGCAGATAGTTCGGTGGGAACAGCCGCCCGTTGCGATGGAGTTGATGCACTGTCGGCGCGAACGGCTGCTGCTTCGGAAACATCCGCGCCTGCTGCGGCGTCAGATTTCCCTTCCGTAAGTTGCACGGCGAGCATGCGGCGACGACATTTTCCCACGTGGTCTGGCCGCCCTTGCTGCGCGGGATGATGTGATCGAAGGTGAGATCGTCGGCCGACAAACAGTATTGGCAAACGAAACGATCGCGCAGGAAAACGTTGAAGCGGGTGAAGGCAGGATGCGTGGTCGGCTTGACGAAGGACTTCAGCGACACCACGCTGGGCAATTGGATCTCGAAGGTCGGGCTGCGGACAGCGCGATCGTAATGTTCGACGATGTTGACGCGGTCGAGAAACACCGCCTTGATCGCGTCCTGCCACGACCACAGCGAGAGCGGATAGTAACTCAGCGGCCGGAAATCCGCGTTCAACACCAACACCGGCCAACCGCCTTGCGAGACATGTGCGTTCAAGTAACGCTCCTGGCCTCCATCTAGCTGCGAAGCAGCATACACAGACATACTACATGCAGCGTGACGGGATTGTGAAGAGCATAGATGGGGTTGTCTGCTGTTCGCTTTATTGTGGCCGGATCGTGGAGGCACTGCCAAGATCGCCGCTGGGCCACGGAACGAGGTGCTGTTGACACGCTATGGACACGGCAAAATGAACACCAAGACCCCTTACCTCGAAGCGCCGCGGCGGCTTCGGGCCTTCGTCCGGGCCCACGAGACCAGCCTCGTCATTCTGGCGGCCCTGGTCGGCGCGGTCGGCGGATTGGTGGTCGCTGCCATGAGCGCGGCGGTGAATGAGCTTCACACCCTGCTCTTCAACATCAGTTCCGGGGATCGCCTTTCCAGCCAGATCTCGATCGATCCCATGCGCGCGCTGCTGGTGCCAAGCATTGGCGGGTTTCTGCTGGGAATAGCATTCCTGCTGCTGGCGCGGGTGCGGCCCGCGCGCGAAATCGACCCGATCGAGGCCAATGCGTTGCATGGTGGACGGATGTCGTTTCGCGGCAGCGTGATTGTGGCGCTGCAGACGATCTGGTCCAGCGGTGTCGGCGCTTCGGTCGGGCTCGAGGCCGGATACACCCAGCTTTCAAGCGGGCTTGCGGCCTCGCTCGGCCGTGGATTTCATCTGCGTCGCGCCGACCAGCGGCTGATGGTGGGATGCGGCACGGCGGCCGCGATCGCCGGCGCCTTCAACGCGCCGCTGGCTGGCGCGTTCTACGCCTTCGAACTCGTGCTCGGCGGCTATACGCCGGCGAGCCTCACGCCGGTCGGAGTTGCGTCCGTGGTCGGCTATTTCGTCGCCCACGCCTTTGCACCGCTGTCGCTCGGCGTCCCCTCGGGTCCGGTGGTCGGTATTGTCGTTGGACGCGATCTCGCGGTTGCCGCACTGCTCGGCGTGTTCGCCGCGCTGTTCGGGATAGCGATCATGCGCGGCGCGGGGCTGTGCGAAGCGCTGTTGTCGAAAATCATCGCCTGGCCGCCGCTGCGCCCTGCATTGGGCGGTCTCGCGGTGGGGCTCCTGGCGCTGCAGACACCACAGGTGTTGTCGTCAGGGCACGGCGCCCTGCACTTCAACGGCATTGTCACCATGCCGCTGGCGTTCATCGGCATGGTGTTCATCCTGAAGGCAACGGCGTCGGTGATCTCGCTCGGCTCCGGCTTTCGCGGCGGCCTGTTTTTCGCCACGCTCTTTCTCGGCGCCATCGGTGGCCGGCTCTTCGCCGAAGGCTTTGACGGCATCTTTCCGGGCCTGCGCCTCGAATCCAACATCTACGCCATCATCGGCATGAGCGCGTTGTCGGCTTCCGTAATCGGCGGGCCGCTGACGATGTCTTTCATCGCGCTGGAGTCGACCGGCGACCTCTGGCTCACCACCGCGGTGCTTGTTGCCGTGCTCATCTCGACGCAGATTACCCGCGAACTGTTCGGTTATTCCTTTGCAACCTGGCGGCTGCACCTGCGCGGCGAAACCATCCGCAGCGCCGCCGATGTCGGCTGGATCCGCGATCTCACCGTGCGGCGGCTGATGCGGCCCGATGTGCTGACGGTGAACGCCGCGACGTCGATCGCCGAGTTTCGCACCAAATTCCCGCCGGGATCGAAGACGCAGGTCGTCGCGGTCGACGATGCCGGCCATTATGCCGGAATGGTGTTCATATCGGATGCGCACGCTGCGGATATCGACGCCAAGAAGAACCTGAACAGCATCGTGCACTATCCCCGCGTCGTGCTGCATCCCGGCATGAATATCCGCGAGGCGATTGCGGCGTTCGACATGACGGAGGCTGAATCGCTCACCGTGGTCGAAAGCGGCGACCAGCGGCCGATCGGTATTTTGACAGAAGCGCATGCGATGCGGCGCTATGCGGAAGAATCCGAACGGCGGCGAAAAGAGGTCGTTGGCGATGTCTGATTTGTTCATTCGCCCGTTTGAACTGCGCCATTGGCGCAAATGGCTTTTCGCGATGGCGGCCGCTGTCGTCGCTTTCGGATCGGGCGGGCCACTCGCCGCGCAATCCTATCCGCAGCGGCCCATCACCGTGATCGTGCCATTCCCGGCGGGAGGCGCGACCGACACGCTGGCGCGATATCTCGGCGAAAACATGCGCCAGCGCCTCGGTCAGCCCATCATCATCGAAAATGTCGGCGGCGCTGCCGGGACGATCGGCGTCGGCCGCATGGTCCGTTCGCCCGCCGACGGCTATACGCTCTCTATCGGCACCTCGACCACGCATATGCTGACCGGCGGCCTCTATACGCTGCCGTTCGATCTGTTGAAGGATATCGAGCCCGTCATCTATATCGGCAGCGAGCCGCTGTTGCTCGCGGCGCGGAAGGATTTTCCGGCTGATAATTTGAAAGGCCTGATCGCTTACCTCAAAGCCAATCCCGACAAGGCATCGGTGGGCATCGCAGGCGTCGGCGCACAAGGACATCTGGCAGGCATCGAGTTCCAGAAGATCACGGGTACAAGATTCACGTTCGTGCCCTATCGCGGCAACGCGCCGGCGATGCAGGATCTTTTGGCAGGGCAGATCGATTTCATGATGGAGCCGTCGTCCAACTTCAAATCGCTGATCGCAACCGGCAGCATCAAGCCGATCGCGGTGACCGGCAAGGCGCGATTGCCGGCCTCGCCCAATATTCCGACGATCGAGGAGGCGGGCCTGCCGGGCTTTACCGCCTCGCTCTGGTACGCGCTCTGGGCGCCGAAGGATACGCCGAAGGACATCGTCGAGAAGCTGAACACGGCCTTGCGCGCGGTACTCGCTGACGCCACTGTCAAGAAGCGGCTCGACGATCTCGGCATCGAGATATCGCCGCGCGACCAGCAATCCCCGCAGGCGCTGCGGGCGTTTCAGAAGGCCGAGGCCGAGCGCTGGTGGCCGGTGATCAAGGCGTCCAACTCAAGGCGGAGTAAGACTTAAAGCTTCTCCAGCTTCTGCAGGCAGCGCGCCCGGCCGACTTCCGCCGGCATCGGGGCGTCACCGAAGCTGGTTTTCCAGTTGGTCACGCCGACTTCGCCGACATAGATGTCGCCCTTTGAATCTAGCGCTACGCCGTGCGGGGCAAGGAATTTGCCGGCCTCGAGGCCCGGACCATGCTCGCCGCCGAGCCGCGCGACACGCTGGCCTTTGGAATCGACGATGGTCAGCCGTGGCCCGAGATTGGGCACCTTGAGATTGACCGGCATGCCCGGACCTAATTCGCCGATGATGAAGTTCGGCGACTTGCCGCCGCAGCAATGCAGCGCGCAGGGCCGATGCAGATTGTTCCACTGCGCCTCGTATTTGCCGTTGCCGTCGAACACCTGCACGCGGTGGTTCTCGCGGTCGGCGACATAGATCCAGCCGTCGGCGTCGGTCGAAATATTGTGGACGATGTTGAACTGGCCGGGGTCGCTGCCCGGTTCGCCCCAGCTTTTGATCAGTCGGCCGTCGGGCGTGTATTTGTGGACGCGGGCATTGCCGTAGCCATCGGAGACGTAGATGTCGCCTTTGGGCGAGAGCGCCGTGTGCGTGCAGCGATGGAACGGCTCACCGCTCATGAATGGCGCGGGCTTCTCCGGGATGCCGATGGTCAGCAGCACCTTGCCGTCGGTGGTGCATTTGCGCACGGTGTGGTCGCCGTCGTCCGTGCAATAGAGATTGTCCTGGGTGTCGATGTGTAATCCATGGGGACGGTGAAAGAGACCTTCGCCCCAGCTCCTGACGAAGTTGCCGGTGGAATCGAAGACGATCATCGGATGAGCGCCCCGATTGAAGACATAGACGCGATCCTTGCTGTCGACGGCCACGGAGGCGACATCTGACAACATCCAGCCGTCCGGCAGCTTTGCCCAGTTTTCCACGACGCGATAGCGATGTTCACCCGAGCCGAGGATGGCTGGCATAGAGTTCTCCGTTTCTTTCCCTCTCCCCCTGCGGGAGAGGGTGGATCGAATGAGCGCAGCTCATTCGAGACGGGTGAGGGGTTTCTTGTTGATCGAAGAAAGGCGCCCCCTCATCCGGCAGCCTTCGGCTGCCACCTTCTCCCGCAAGGGGAGAAGGGAAGAAAGCTAGCTCGATGCTCGCGGCAGAATGCCTTCCTCGATCGCCTTGATCTGCAGCGCGAGATATTTCGAGTTGATGCGGCATTGTGCGAGGCTGCCGGCGATGAACCAGAGGCCATCCTGGCCGGTGCGCGTATACATGTTGCGCAGCTCCTGCCCGTCGCCAAAACCCCAGATTGGACCGGCGCGCGTGGCGATCTCCTCGCCGAACAATTGCTTCACCAGAACTTCCTGCGGCTTGTAGCCGGTCGCGAGCATGATGAGGTCGGCGGCAAGCACATCGCCGTTCTTCATCCGCGCGCCTTCGGAGACGAAAGCGTCAATGTCAGCGAACTGTCGAAGCGCGATCTCGCGCCGTGCGACCAGATCCGAGCAGCCGACGTTGAAATAGTAGCCGCCGCCACGGGTAAGATATTTGAACTGCCAGCCGGTATCATCCTCGCCGTAGTCGAGCTTGAAGCCGACCGCCTTCAGCCCATCGAGCAATTCCTTGTCGAACGCCTTGGATTGCTCGGTGATCATCTGGTGCGACTTTCTCGCAAGCCGCAGCGGCATCGAGGCCGCGATCAGGTCGTTATCCTCCAGCGTGCCTTCGTTATAGGCTGCATAAGCGAGCTGCGCCGAAGGTTCGATATTGGTAATCAGCGTTGGGCTGCGCTGCACCAGCGTTACGTTTGCGCCGCTCGAATAAAGGTCCTGCGCGATGTCGTGACCGCTATTGCCGGTGCCGATCACGATGGTGCGCTTGCCCTTCCAGTTCTCGCCGTCGTCGTAGCGGCTGGAATGCAGCACCGAGCCGGCAAAATTCTTCAGCGTCGGGATGTCCGGGATGTTCGGAATGCCGCTGACGCCGGTCGCCATCACGACATGGCGCGGGTGCATCGTGCGCTTGCTGCCGTCGGAACGCCGAAGCACCACCGACCAGCGGCCGGCCGCCACGTCATAGTCGCCGCTCTCCAGGGCAGTGCCGGTCCAGAAGTTCAGCTCCATGGCGTCGACGTAAGCTTCGAACCAGTTGGCGAGCTTGTCCTTGGGGATATAGACCGGCCAGTTCGGCGGAAACGGCATGTAGGGCAGGTGATTGACCTGCACCTGGTTGTGCAGCGTCAGCGCGTGGTAGCGCTTGCGCCAGTTGTCGCCGATCCGGTTCTCGCGGTCGACGATCAGCGCGTCGATGGAGAGCTGCTTCAGGCGCGCTGCGATCGAAAGCCCGGCCTGTCCGCCGCCGACCACGAGCACGGTCGGCTCGCGATCTTCGTAGGCCAGCGATGCCTGGCGCTGGTCGAGCCAGTTGGGTCCGCGAAAATCGCGCGAATAGGATTGGCCGCGCGGCCGCGCCGAGCCGACCGCCTCCTCAAATCCCTTCAATTCCTCGAGCGCGGTGAGCAGCGTCCACGCCTTCAGGCGATGGCCCTCATCGGCATCCGGAATCAGGCGGACAATGCCGTGGCCGCGGCCGTCATTGGTCTCAAAAGAAAAGATCGCTTCGATTGCCTCGGTGCCCGCGCGCTTGACGCGGCGCGGCGCGGCGCGCGCGGGATCGATCTTGAAGTGGCGCGGCGCCGTGCGACCGGCGAGAACGGGAAGTTCGTCCAAGATCGCTTCGAGGCCGTTCAGCGTTTGCAGATTCCAGCTCAGCGCCAGCACGTCGCGCCAATAGCTGTCGGTATGGAGCAGCGGTCGAAGCACGCGGTCATCGGGATGTTCGAGCGCGCGCTCGAATTCCGTCAGCCAGTTTTCGACTGACGCTGAAATATCCTGGGTTCGATCGAGCATGCGTTGGCCTCGGCTCGGCCGTCTGTGCGGCGTTTCCTCTCGCAAAGGCTATACTGTTTGGGACCAGGTCAAAAGCGGCTTAGCCAATAAGCGACAGAATATGGCCCTGCGTAGCCGGAATACGCCCGTTCACTGTGTCGAGATAATCGAACGGCCGCGGGCCCACGGCCGCCGACTTCGGCAGTTGTGTGCGCGACCTTTGCAGCCCACCTACGATCGTTTGGCAACAGGGACATTGCTTGAAGCTGCGTTCGAGGTTTCGCCTTCCCCGATCACGCCTTCGCGTTTCTTGAGCGCGCGATAGTAGCTCCACCACAAATGCGCCGCCGCGCCACGCATCGGCCGCCAGGGTTCCGCAAGGGGAATCATCTCCTTTGGCGTCGGCCGCGTCTTCAATCCGAGTCCGATCTTCACCGCCTCCTGCACGGCGAGGTCGCCGGCGGGCCACGCATCGCCATGGCCGAGGCAGAATAAAAGATACACGTCGGCGGTCCACGGGCCGATGCCGTGCAGCGAGATCAACGTATGATGCGCGGCGTCGGCGTCCTCGTTGGCGAGCACATCGAGATTGAGGCGTTCGGCCGCGATCTCGCGCGCGAGATTCTTCAAGGTCTTGATTTTCGCCGCTGACAGGCCGAGCCGGCCCAGGCGATCGGCGCGGGCGCGGCGAACCGCGTTGTCGTCGAACGGATCGAACGCTTTCGTGAGACGGGCCCAGATCGCTGAAGCGCTGGCGGTCGAAAGCTGCTGGCCGCAGACGATGTGCGCAAGGCCGACGAAGCCCGGCTCGCGCCGCCGCAGCGCCGGCATGCCGGCAACGGCGAAGACCGGCTGAAGGCGCGGGTCAAGTTTGAGAAGCGCGTGGATTGCGTCTTCGAGATCGGCCTGGCTGTTGAGGTGGAGGGTCATTCTGTTGGTCAACTCGCACGGTTCGTCATGCGCGGGCATAGCCGTTCGAAGAACGGCGTCGCTTCAGCTTGCCTGTGCCCGCGCATCCATCTCATATCGTAAAAAGGTATCCTTTAGGGATGGATTGCCGGGTCAAGCCCGGCAATGACAACGTGCGAGAGATCAATGCCGCCACCCGTTTTCCGTTTTGCGCCGTCTCCGAACGGCTATCTGCATCTCGGCCACGCCTTTTCGGCGCTGCTGAATGCCGATCTGGCGCGCGAGTCCGGCGGCGGCTTCCTGCTGCGCATCGAGGATATCGACCCCGCGCGCTGCCGCCCCGAATTCGAAACCGCGATTGACGAAGACCTCGCCTGGCTCGGCCTGTCCTGGGAGAAGCCGGTCCGCCGCCAGTCGGAACATTTCGCGGAATACCGCGCCGCCCTTGAGGAGCTCACCGCACTCGGGCTTGTCTATCCGTCCTTCGAAAGCCGCACTGAGGTCGCCCGTCTCATCGCCGAGCGCGAGAAGGAGGCGCCATGGCCGCGCGACCCCGATGGCGCGCCGCTTTATCCGGGATCGGCGCGTTTGCTTTCGGCAGAGGAGCGGCAGCGATTGTTGAAATCCGGCGCTCCTTTCGCGCTACGGCTCGATATGGCGGCCGCGTGCGCCCGTGTGGGTAAGCTCTGCTGGACCGAGCGCGGTGAAGGTCCCGCAGGCGAGGCAGGAACGATCACGGCCGATCCCGCCGCATGGGGCGACGTCATCATCGCGCGCAAGGAGACGCCGACCAGCTATCACCTCAGTGTGGTGGTCGACGATGCGCTGCAAGGCATCACCGAGGTTGTGCGCGGACAGGACCTATTCTGGGCCACCAGCGTCCACCGGCTGTTGCAGGAGCTGCTCGCCTTGCCGCAGCCCACCTTCCGGCACCATCGCCTTATTCGCGACGCGGCAGGGCAAAAGCTGTCGAAATCGACTGATGCCACCGGCCTTCGCGAATTGAGGGCCAGGGGCGTGACGGCGGCCGAGATTCGCCGCCGGGTCGGTCTCGCCTGAACGCTTTACGCACATTGTTAGGGACGAATTCCGCTTCGGCGTGACTCTGTCGCCCCGGGCATGCCATGCTGAGACCAGCCAGGATTGGGGGAATCATGGCAACGAGTTCGCGCCTTCAGCGCAGTGAGCGGCGGTTGAAAAAGACCCGGCCGAAAAAGCGTAAGAGAACTGCGGCAGCCGGCAGGCCGCGCCGGGCCGTTACAAGCGCGGCCAGCAAGAAGGCCGCCCCCGGCATGGTCGAGACGGCGCTCGCTACCTTCGCGCATGAGGTTCGCACGCCGCTAACCGGCATTCTGGCCATCAGCGATCTGCTCGCGACATCCGGCCTCGACGAGCGGGAGCGGCGCTGGGTCGACACCATCAAGGCCGGCGCCGAGCACCTGGCGAGCCTTGCGACGCTATTCGTCGATGCCGCCCGCAGCGGACGCTCCGGTTTTGGCGTCCGCCAGGATTTTTTCGATCTGCGGACGCTCGCCCAAAGCATCGGCGATTCGCTGGCCGGCCGGGCGACCGCCAAGGGCCTGCAGGCGCGGATCGACATCTCCGACAAGCTGCCGAGGTTCGTCACCGGCGATCCCATTCGCCTGCGGGCGGCGCTGGAAAACCTGATCGACAACGCCACCAAGTTCACCGAACACGGCGGCGTCGCCCTGAGCGTGCGGCCGACCGGCGAGGCGAAGGGCAGGATCGCCATCGCCTTTGC
>Ga0070741_10002468_pt1 | contig 49499 bp, 36 predicted proteins | sample Coa_R1_4_FD_66440 | JGI IMG/M metagenome (GOLD analysis project Ga0070741, IMG submission 66440) | Surface soil microbial communities from Centralia Pennsylvania, which are recovering from an underground coalmine fire - Coalmine... | ecosystem: Environmental > Terrestrial > Soil > Unclassified ... | reverse complement strand
GTGGCGGCAGGAGTGGGAAGCCGAGTTGCAGTACCGCGAACGGCTGCTCGCCGAGTGGGACCAGCTCAACTGGCGAACAAAACTCGATTTGCTCTGGCACAGCGCGGGCGCTTTCGTGGATGCGCTCTGGCTGCAGCCGAAAAGACTGGAGGACGAAATGTTTCAGGACCTGCGTTACGGCATCCGCATGCTGCTCAAACACAAAGGCTTCACCCTCGTCGCCGTGCTGTCACTGGCGCTGGGCATCGGCGCGAACACGGCGCTCTTCAGCGTCGTGGACGCTGTGCTGCTCAGGACCCTGCCGGTCGCTGAGCCTGAAGCGTTGGTGGTGTTTGCCTGGTATGCCGGACTCCCGTACAGGGTAGGTGGCATGAGCGGCACCTCAAACGTGCCTTTGCCGCCGGGCACACGCGGGCTTTCGCTGTTTCGCTACGATGTCTTTGACAAGATGCGCCAGGCACGCGCCGCTCGGCCGGACAGCCCGCTCAGCGATCTCTTCGCCTTCGCTCCGCTGCCGGAATTGACTGTAGCGGTGGGCGAGCAGGCGGAGATCATCAACGGACAGGCTGTGACCGGCGGCTATTTCGCCGGACTGAAATTGCAACCGAGTCCGGGGCGCGCGATCACTGACGAAGACGACCAGCCGGGCGCAGCGCCGGTCGTCGTACTCAGCCATCAATTTTGGCAGGAGCGATTCGGCGCGAATCCTGCCGTCATCGGCGGGCAGCTCAAACTCAACAAGCAAACATTCACCATCATCGGCGTGACGCCGCCCGCCTTCACCGGCACCTTGCAGGTGGATTACCACCCCGCCGTCACAGTCCCGCTCACCCAGGAGCCGTTGCTGCGGGGCGAGCGCAGCCGTTTGGGCACGGCGAAAGTGTCGGGCTTCTGGTGGCTGAACCTGATGGGACGGCTCAACCCGGGCGCGACTTACGAACAGGCGCGCGACAGTTTGGATGGCGCTTTCCAGGCCGCCGCGCTGGAGGTCATGCCGCCGCCGCGCAAAGAGAATGAACCCGCGCAACTCGAACCGAAAGATTACCCGCGCCTGATTGCGGAATCCGGCAGCCGTGGGATGTTGGACCGGCGCAGACGTTATTCGACCACCATCTACGGGCTGTTCATCGTGGTGGCGCTCGTGCTGCTGATTGCGTGCGCCAACGTGGCGAACCTGCTGCTCGCGCGCGCGGCCTTGCGCGGCGCAGAGATCAGCGTGCGGCTCGCGGTCGGCGCGGGGCGCTGGCGGCTGGTGCGGCAACTGCTGACCGAAAGCGTGTTGCTCGCCGGCTGCGGCGGCGCGGTCGGTGTGTTCTTCGCCTTCTGGGGCAAGGGCGCGCTCACGGCGCTGGCGGACAGGGACACGGGCATCCTGCCCAACGAGGTTGACCTCAGTCTGAATTGGCGCGTACTCGTCTTCACGCTGGCCGTCTCGCTGCTCGTCGGCGTGCTATTCGGCCTGGCGCCCGCGTGGCGCGCGACCAGGCTGGATTTAGCGACTTCGCTCAAACAAAGCCGCCGCACGACGGGCGCGGTATCGCGTTTGAGCAGAGGGTTGATCGTCGCGCAGGTCGCGCTCTCGTTGTTGCTGTTGGTCGGCGCGGGTCTGTTCATCCGCACGCTCTACAACCTCGAACACGTCAACCTGGGCTTCAATCAGGAGAATCTGTTGCTCTTCCGCTTGCAGCCACAACAGGCCGGGTACAAAGACGAGCGGCTGTTGCAATTCTATCAGCAACTCTTTGCGCGGCTGGATCACCTGCCGGGCGTGCGCGCGGCGACGTTTGGGCGTGTCTCGCTCATCGCGGCTGACAACTGGATGAACGCCATCCTGCTGCCCGGCGAGACGGAAAAGGCCGCGGAGGATCACAGCGTTAACCGGCAGATGGCGCGCGAGAACTATTTCGCGACGATGGAAATCCCGCTGCTGCGCGGGCGCGGCTTCACGGCGCAGGACGATCAGCGTGCGCCCCAGGTCGGCATCGTCAATCAAACCTTCGCCCAGGAGTTTTTCCCCAACGATGACGTACTCGGCAAGCGCGTGACATTGACACGTGGCAAACGTGAAGTCGAGATCATCGGCGTGGTGGCTGATACCAAATACATGAGCCAGCGCGAGGAGATCAAGCCGCTGCTTTACACGCCGTGGCAGCAGGAAGGCCCCGTGATCGGCGAGATGCATTTCGCCTTGCGCACGGCTGGCGAAACGATGGCGCTCGCCGCCGCGGTGCGCCAGGTCGTGCGCGAACTCGACAGCAATCTGCCGGTCACTGAAGTCAGCACGCAAACGGCCCGCGCACAGGCGACGCTCGGACAGGAACGCCTGTCGGCGCGGCTCCTGAGTTTCTTTGGCGCCCTGGCGCTCCTGCTCGCGGCCATCGGGCTGTCGGGCGTCCTGGCTTATTCGGTCAATCAACGCACGAACGAGATCGGCATCCGCATGGCGCTCGGCGCGCAAGCCCTTGACGTGTTGCGGCTGGTCATCTGGCAGGGGATGAAGCTGGTGCTGCTGGGGCTGGCGGCGGGCGCAGCATGTGGTTACGCCTTACAGCGCCTGCTGGCCAGCCAATATTTCGCGAGCAGCGCCTGGCAGCGCCAGATGGCCGATCAGCTTTACGGCGTGAAGGGGGCTGATCCAATGACCTTTGCCGTCATCGCGTCGCTGCTGACACTGGTCGCGCTGATTGCCTGCTGGCTGCCCGCGCGCAAGGCAGCACAGACAGACCCGCTCGAGGCGCTGCGCCAGGAGTAGTGAGGGGCAGGCGTGAAACCTCATCTCCGGTTCATTCGTTTCATCGGCCTGATCGTTCCGCGCCGCCTGCGCGCGGACTGGCGGCAGGAGTGGGAGGCCGAGTTGCGTTACCGCGAAACGCTGCTCGCCGAGTGGGATCAGCTCAACTGGCGGCCCGCAAAACTTCCCTATGACGTTCATCTTCAAACAGGCGGGCGAGAAGCTGACCGGCACTCAGTCCGGCGCGTCAGGCGAGCCCAAAGTCACCGGCACAGTGAAAGGGAATAAGGTGGTGATCAACGTCGAGGGCAAAAACCGGGGCGGGGCCCCTTATAAAAACACCTGCACCGGCACGATTGAATCCCCCGACAAAGATGTCAGGAACCTGCGAATTTCCCAAAGGGCCGGGCGGGTGGACCGCGACCAGGAAGTGATGCGATATGGCGACCGCCAGTGAGCGGCAGGCTGATGACTCGAATGCACAGCCAAGGAAGTCAGACTGCGATTTCGATCAATGAGCCTCTCCATCATTGATCCTTTCACCTGCCGGGTGACGCTGTACATTCTTAGCCGTGCATTCGGGCTAATGACGTGCGTCGCTCACTGGTGGTCGCCGTATCGTATCTCCCCGCCTCCCGCCTGAGCATATTCTGGAGTCCTTACAAAATCCGGCCTGACGCACGCCGAATCCCCGCAACTTTCCCGCCCTTGCACCCCCTCCCCTGCACAATCCGACTTGACACCGCCTCCCTATGTAGTAATCTATCACCACCGCAATAGATTACTACATAGGGAGGCGGAAGGCGTGGACCATGGGATCAAGCTCAGTTACACGACGGCGGTTATCCTGCAGGCGCTCGACAACGGCTACCAGTACGGCTTCGACATCATTGACGTGACGGGGCTGCCGAGCGGCACCGTCTACCCGGCGCTGCGCCGGTTCGAGGAGGTCGGGGTGGTCACCTCGCGCTGGGAGGCGGAAGAGGTCGCCGAACGCGAGCAGCGCTCGCCGCGCCGTTATTACGAATTGACGAAAGCGGGGCGCTCGGCGCTCGCCGAGGCGCGCGAGCGTTACCGCGCGCTCGGGGACCTCTTCGCCGGCGCGAAGAAGCCGCGGCCGTCAGACGCTTAAAGAATGGTGTCAGGCCGCAAGCTCTTCAGCAGGAACGGTAGTCATGCCCGGTCACGACAAACAACGCCCCGCTTCCCTGCCGCAGCGCCTGATCGCCTTCATCGGTGTGATCGTGCCGCGCCGATTCCGCGCCCGCTTCCGGCAGGAATGGGAAGCCGAGCTGCAATACCGCGAAGCACTGCTCGCACGCTGGGAGAGGCTCGACTGGCGCAATAAATTTGAATTGCTCTGGCGCAGCGCGGGCGCGTTCCGCGACGCGCTCTGGCTGCAACAACTCAGGTGGGAGGATGAGATGATTCAGGACCTGCGCTTCGGTTTACGAATGCTGTGGAAAAATCCCGGCTTCACCCTGACTGCCGTCGTCACGCTCGCTCTGGGCATCGGGGCGAACACGGGCGTCTTCAGCGTGGTCAATGCGCTCGTGTTGCGACCGCTCCCCTTTCCTGACTCGGAACGACTCGTCTGGGTGGAAGAAGTCTCGAAGCAGACGAGTACCAGCAACCCGGCTTGGGGCGGGCACTTCCTCGCCTGGCAGGAGCAGAGCCGGGCGCTGGCAGGTATCGCGGCCATTGATAGCGGCACGCGGACGCTTGTCGGCGCGGGCGAGCCGGAGAGGGTGGAGGTCGGCGCAGTCTCGGCAGGCTGCCTGCCAGTACTCGGCGTCGAGCCGCTCCCCGGGGGGCGCAACTTCACCGCCGCGGAAGACAAGCCCGGCGGCGAGCGCGTCGCCATCCTCAGTCACGGTTTGTGGCAGCGGCGTTTCGGCGGCGAGCCGAACATCGTCGGCCATACCGTCACGCTCAACGACGCCGCCTTCACTGTGATCGGCGTGTTGCCGGCGAACTTCCGCTTCCTTTACCGCTTCGACGTGCTGGTGCCCCTGGCGCTCGATCCACAACAGCAGCTCGCAGGCGAGAAACGTTATTACGGGACGACCGTGGCCAGACTCAGGCCCGGAGTGCCCCTCGAGCAGGCGCAGGCGGAGATGGATACGGTGCAGCAACATTACGAAATGAGCAGGCCGGAAGGCAGTCAGCGCATTGAGGGCCGGACGCGACTCGTCCCCCTGCAGGAGTATCTCCTCGGCGAGCGGCGGCGCCCGCTGCTCGTGTTGCTGGGTGCGGTCGCGCTGGTCCTGCTGATCGCCTGCGCGAATGTGGCCAATCTGCTGCTGGCGCGCGCGGCCACGCGGCAGAAAGAGCTGGCGATTCGCGTGGCGCTCGGCGCGGGCCGTCTGCGCCTCGTGCGCCAGATGCTGACCGAATGCCTGCTGCTGGCCGCGGGCGGCGGCGCGACCGGATTACTGCTCGCTTACTGGCTCGTGAGTCTGCTCGGTTCACTCAATTCAACCGACACCTTCGGCGAGTTGGGTCGGCTCTCGGCCATCACGATTGACCGCCGCGTACTCGGTTTTACCCTGCTCACCTCGCTCGCTACGGGGGTGCTTTTCGGCCTCCTGCCGGCGCTGCGACTCTCACGCCCGGATGTCCACACCTCACTCAAGGAAGGCGGGCGCGGCGGCGGTATTCACGGGCGCGGCTTGCGCAGCGCGCTGATGGTGAGCGAGGTCGCGCTGGCTATTGTCCTGCTCGTCGGCGCGGGTCTGCTCATCCGCAGCTTCGTCAAACTGCTCAGGGTTGATCCGGGCTACCGGGCTGAGAACCTGTTGACGGCGCGGCTGGCACTCCCGCCGCGTTACAGCAACGATGCGCAGCGCGTGCAATTCTACGAACGAATCCTGCAACGCCTGGCCGCGCTTCCCGGCGTCGCTTCAGTTGGCGCCACCACCCATCTGCCGCTGACCGGTTACAACATGGGCGCCGGGCTGCATGTCGAAGGCCGCCCGCCACGGGCAGGGGAAACGGAACCGTCCGCGCCCGTGGCCAGAGTCAATCCAGACTACTTCCGCACGATGGGCATACCTTTGCGTGCCGGGCGGCTCTTGAGCGACGGCGACACTGAGCGCGCGCCCGGCGTCGCCGTACTCAGCGAAACGCTGGCGCGCAGGCTCTTCCCCGACGAAGACCCGCTCGGCAAACGGATCACAACAGGTGGCGGCCCCGGCACGACCATCATCGGTGTGGTCGGCGACATCCGTTACACAGGCCTGGATGGAGAGATCGAACAGGCGGTCTACCTCAGTTATCGGCAATTGCCGCGCGCCGGGATGGCGCTCCTCGTGCGCAGCACGGTCGAGCCCGCGAGCCTTGCGCCCGCGCTGCGCAACGCCGTCCACGAGATTGATCCGGCGCTGCCGGTGTACGACGTGATGACGATGGATGAACGGCTCTCCAGGTCGGTCGCCGCGCGCCGCTTCAATCTGCTGCTGCTCGGCGGCTTTGCCGCGCTGGCACTCGTACTCGCCGGCGTCGGCGTCTACGGGGTGATCGCTTATCTGGTCACCAGGCGCACGCACGAGGTCGGCATCCGCCTGGCGCTCGGCGCGCAGAGCGCTGATGTGGTGCGGCTGTTTATCAGGCAGGGGATGGCGCTCGTCGCGTTCGGCGTAGCGCTCGGTCTTGTAGGCGCCTTCGCTTTGACGCGCGTCATGAAGAGTCTGTTATTCGGCGTGGGCGCCGGCGACCCGCTGACCTTTGCGGGCGTCGCGCTGCTGCTCTCGCTCGTCGCGCTCGCGGCCTGCTGGCTGCCGGCGCGCCGCGCCGCGCGCACCTCTCCGCTCGTGGCGCTGCGACACGAATAGTACGAATGGCTGATCTGAAGAACACAACGCGCTTCCGCTTCTGGCGCTGGCTGATCGCGTTCATCGGCGTGATCGTGCCGCGCCGCTTCCGCACGCGCTTCCGGCAGGAGTGGGAAGCCGAGTTGCAATACCGCGAGGAACTGCTCGCACGCTGGGACAGGCTCGACTGGACGAACAAACTCGAACTGATCTGGCGCAGCCTCGGCGCGTTTTGGGACGCGCTCTGGCTGCAACGTCAACGATTGGAGGACGAAATGTTTCAGGACTTACGGTTTGGCGTGCGAATGCTGCTCAAGCAGCCAGGCTTCTCACTGATAGCCGTACTGACGCTGGCTCTGGGCATTGGCGCGAACACGGCGATCTTTAGCGTGGTCAATGCCGTGTTGTTGCGCCCGCTGCCCTACCCGGAGGGCGAGCGACTAACCATCGTCGCGCACCGCAACACGAAGCGGGGCTTCAATTTTGAACTCACTCCGGCCAGCTATTTCGATCTGCGCCAGCAGAGCAAATCTTTCGCGCAACTCGCCGTCTACTCTTCGCGCGACTTCAATCTGACGGGCGCGGGTGAGCCGGAACGTTTGCGCGGCCAGATTGTTTCAGCGGCGCTCTTCTCTTTGCTCAAAGTGTCGCCCCTTGTTGGGCGCGTTTTTACTGACGCCGAGACCCAGGCGGGCGCGGCGCCCGTCGTGATCCTGAGCCATCGGTTGTGGCAGCGCCGTTTTGGCGCGCAAGCCGACCTCATCGGCCAGACGCTCAGGCTCGACGAGCAAAGCTACATGGTCGCAGGTGTGATGCCGCCCGACTTCGATTTCCCGGACAAAGAGACGGAACTCTGGGCGCCGCTCGCATTCGCTGCGAGTGCAGCGAATGATCGCGATTCTTTCTTCCTGAGCGGCATCGCGCGGCTCAATCCCGGCGTGACGCTCACGGCGGCGCAGAGCGAGTTAGATGGCATCGCGCAAAACCTGATCCGCGCTTTCCCGCGCAGCAACACCGACCTCGGCTTTAGCGTGGTGTCGCTGCACGAAAGTCAGGTGAGCGGTTCCAGGCAGGCTCTCTTCGTGCTGCTGGGCGCGGTGCTGTTTGTGCTGCTGATCGCCTGCGTCAACGTCGCCAACCTGCTGCTCGCGCGCGCGGCGGTGCGCGAGAAGGAGCTGGCAGTGCGCGCGGCACTGGGGGCGGGACGCCAGCGTTTGCTGAGGCAGTTGTTGACCGAAAGTACACTGCTCGCCTTGTGTGGCGCCACCGGCGGGCTGCTGCTCGCGGTCTGGGGCATCAAGCTCTTGAAGCTCATCAATCCGGGCACGATTGCGCGCCTGGATGAAGTCAGTCTGGACTTCCGCGTACTTGGTTTCACGCTTGGCGTCGCCTGTCTGACCGGCCTGCTCTTCGGGCTGGCTCCGGCGCTGCAAATTTCCAGGCCTGATTTGCAGCACGCGCTCAAGGAAGGCGGGCGCGGTTTTACGGGCGCGCGCGGGCAGCGGTTGCGCGGGCTGCTGGTCGTTACCGAAATCGCGTTGTCACTGGTGCTGCTCATCGGCGCGGGTTTGCTCATCCGCAGCTTCGTCCGCTTGCGGAATGTTGATGTGGGTTTCAACCCCGCGGGCCTGCTGACGCTGCGTGTCGAGATGTCGGAAAGCAAGGCGCAGGATTTAGCGCGCCGGGTGAGCTTCTATCAGGCAGTACTCGAACGCGTGCAAGCCCTGCCCGGTGTGGAAGCAGCCGGCGTCGTCAATGCCGCGCCCATCATCACGCCGGGAATTCGTAACTCCCTCGTCCTCGAAGACAAACCCGACCCGCCGCCGGGCCAGCCGCAACACGCCAACAATCGCGTCGTCAGCCCCGACTACTTCCGCACGCTGGGCGTCCCGCTGCTCCGGGGCCGCCCGCTGTCAGCGCAGGACAATGCCGAAGCCCCCGCAGTCGTCCTGATCAACCAGGCGATGGCGCGCCGTTACTGGAACGATGAAGACCCGGTCGGCAAACGTTTCAAGCTTGGCGAGAGCGCGTCAAACCTGCCCTGGCTGACGGTGGTGGGCGTAGTCGGCGACATTCGTCAGGCAGGTTTGGACAATGCGCCACTGCCGGAGTTTTACATGCCATTCACACAACAGCATGCGCGCTGGGCCAAACCGCGCCTGCTCTTCATCCGCACGGCGGGCGATCCGCTCAGTCTGGTCGCGGCGGTGAAAGGGCAAATCCGGGCGGTGGACAAAGACCAGACGGTCTGGGCCGTGCGCACGATGGAAGAGATTGTCGCGCAGTGGCTGGCGCCGCGCCGCTTCAACCTGTGGCTGCTCGGCGCATTTGCGGCGCTGGCGCTCGTGCTGGCGAGTGTGGGGATTTACGGCGTTATCTCGTATGCAGTCAGCCAGCGCACGCGCGAGATCGGCATTCGCCTGGCCCTTGGAGCCGAGCCGCGCGCCGTGCTGCGGATGGTGGTCAGGCAGGGAATGAGCCTGACGCTCGTCGGCGTAGTGCTGGGGCTGGCGGCGGCACTGGCTCTGACGCGTGTGATGAAGGAACTGCTCTTCGGCGTCAGCACGACCGATCCGGCGACCTTCGCGCTCATCACTTTGCTGCTGGTCGTAGTCGCCCTGATTGCCAGCTGCATTCCGGCGCGAAGAGCGACAAAGGTTGATCCGCTGGCAGCCTTGCGGCACGAATAGTACCCGATGGCTGATGCGACAAACACAACCCGGTTTCGCTTCTGGCGCTGGCTGATCCGCCTGATCGGCGTGATCGTCCCGCGCCGCTTCCGCTCGCGCTGGCGGCGGGAGTGGGAAGCGGAGTTGCAATACCGCGAAGCGCTGCTCGCCAAATGGGACAAGCTGGATTGGCGCAACAAACTGGAGCTGCTACAGCGCAGTCTCGGCGCGTTTTGGGACGCGCTGCTCTTACAACCACAACGACTGGAGGACGAAATGTTTCAAGACCTGCGTTACGGCATACGGATACTACTGAAGAATCCCGGCTTTACGTTGATTGCCGTACTCTCGCTGGCGCTCGGCATTGGAGCCAATACGGCCATCTTCAGTTTGCTGGATGTGGTACTGCTCAAATCGCTGCCTGTGCAGGAGCCGGACAAGTTAGTACTCTTTGGTAAGGGCGAAGAGACGGGCCTCAACACGGGCTTCCCGAACAAAAGCTGGGATCTCTTCTCTTATCCTTTCTATCAGGAGATGCGGCAACGCCAGGAAGTCTTTACCGAGGTGGCGGCAATTCTGAACAACCCCCGGGGGCCCTATGGCGTCGTGAACATAAGGGGGGCGAGCGGCGAGGCGGAAAAGCTGAACCTTCAATTGGTCTCCGGCACTTATTTCTCGGTGTTGGGGGTGAATGCCAGTTTGGGGCGCACCTTCACCGACGCGGATGAGCAGACAGGGGGTGGGCCTCCGGTCGCAGTCGTCAGCTACGATTGGTGGCAACGCCGCCTGGGTGGCGATCCGGCGGTGGTCGGCGCAACTATCACGGCACGCCAGACGGTTTACACCATCATCGGCGTCGCTCCACGAGAGTTTTTCGGCACGACGGTGGGCCGGGCGCCGGACCTGTGGGTGCCGCTGGCGCTGGAAGAACAGTCGTCGTCTTCGCTCTGGAGTGGGACTCATAACCAGGAACATCAAATGCTCTACCTCATCGCCCGGTTGAAAAATGGCGTGCGTGCGGAACAGGCGAGCGCCGCCGTCAATTTGCTCTTCAAACAATCCTTGCAGGAAAGGGCTGGTGCGCAACCCTCGCCGGAGCGGTTGCAGGCGATCGAGCGCGCCAGCATTGAATTGACGCCAGTGGGGCGGGGGCTTTCGACACTACGCCGGGAGTTTTCCCTTTCGTTGCGCATCCTGATGGCAGTGGTCGGACTGGTGCTGCTGATTGCCTGCGCCAATGTAGCCAATTTGTTGTTGGCCCGCGCAGCCGTGCGGCAGAAAGAGTTTGCCGTGCGCCTGGCCGTTGGGGCAGGCCCCGCGCGCCTGATTCGTCAGATGCTCACCGAAAGCCTGCTGCTCGCCAGTCTCGGTGGGATCGCGGGCGTCCTGCTGGCGTGGTGGGGCAGTCGCCTGCATTTGCTAATGGCTTCCGCTCCTGCTCAAGCCTTGCCGCTCGATGTCACGCCGAATGCTCGCATCCTGGGCTTCACGCTGCTGGCCTCGTTGCTTTCCGCCGTGATCTTTGGCATCGCCCCAGCCTTGCGTGCCGCCCGGATTGAACCGAACGCGGCGCTCAAAGGCGGGAAAGGTGCGGCGCAAACGACCTCACAGAGTCCGTTCGGCAAGGCGCTTGTGGTCGCGCAAGTCGCGCTCTCGCTGGTCTTGCTGGTCGGAGCGGGCTTGTTTGTAGGCACGCTGATCAATTTGCAAAACCAACCCACAGGCTTCAGGCAGGAAAACGTCATGCTCTTTCAGCTTTACACCTTTATGCTGGGTTATGAGGACGCGCAATACGCTCCGCTGATGCGCGAGATAGAAGAGAAGGTGAAAGCCGTGCCAGGCGTACAGGCGGCTTCATTTTCAACTTTCGTTTTCAATCAGGGCCAATGGGCAAGCCGCGTCTTCACCGACGGGCCAGAACAACCCGAAGGACAGCGCAGCGTCAGGCAAAGTCTGGTGGGCACGGATTATTTCACGACGATGGGCATTCCACTGATCGCCGGTCGCAGCTTCAGCCCGCACGACACTGCCACCTCGCAAAAAGTCGCCGTCATCAGTGAAACAATGGCCGCGCGGTTCTTCCCGAATGGCTCTCCGCTCGGAAAACGCTTTGGCACGTCTGAGAGACCACAGAAGGAATTTGAAATCGTCGGCGTCGTGAAAGACGCGAAGTATGGGGCTGTGGCCGAGCAAATGCGACCGATGGCCTACTACCCATACGCGCAGAACCCCCAGCCGCTCGAAAACTTTGTCGTGCGCTTCTCCGGCACGCCGGAAGCAATCGTCCCGCAAGTGCGGCAGGCGATCAAGCAAGTCAATCGCGACCTCCCCGTTGATGAAGTCGTGAGCTTGTCCGAATTCATTGGCCGCTCGCTCACGCAGCAGCGGCTGGTGGCGCAGCTTGCGTCCCTCTTCGGGCTGCTCGCGCTGCTGCTCGCCTGTGTCGGGCTATACGGCGTCCTGTCCTACGCCGTCGCGCGGCGCACGAATGAAATCGGCATCCGTGTAGCGTTAGGCGCGCAAAGGCGCGATGTACTCTGGCTGGTGCTGCGTGAAGCGCTAACACTCGTGCTGATCGGCGTCGTCATCGGGTTGCTGACCTCGTTGGCAGCGACGCAAACGGCCTCGACCCTGCTCTTTGGCTTGAAGCCGAACGATCCATTGACAATTGGGCTGGCGACGCTGCTGTTGCTGATGGTCGCAACCGTAGCGGGCTATCTGCCGGCACGCCGCGCGGCACGAGTTGATCCAATGGCGGCGTTAAGAGATGAGTGAGACTCATGGCCAATGCACACTCGCAACTCGCTTTCGTTTCAGGCGCTGGCTGATCACGTTCATCGGCGTGATCGTGCCGCGCCGCTTCCGCACGCGCTGGCACTGAGAGTGGGAAGCGGAACTGGAATACCGCGAAGAGATGCCGGCCCGGCGGGACAGGCTCGACTGGCGCCACAAAAAGGCGGTGTTCAGCCTTGTGCGCTCTCTGATCTGGAGGTGTGCGTTCCTGACGATGCGCGGAGATGAACTCCGTACTTCAGCTTATTTCTCCCCTCTGCTACCAACCGACGAAGGCAGATTTCTGTCACAAATCGCTCCCCGGCGGTGTTTTCAGATTGAGAAGCAATGATGGATGGAGCGGAGCTAATCCTGATGGACTGCCAATCGGAGGCGACCCCGGAGTCGGTCGTGACCGTTCGCCTGAGCTTTGATCAGGCTTTCGTCGCGCACCATCGGGTGGTGTATCGCTACGCCTGTGCGCTCACGCGCGACCCGGGGCTGGCCGAAGATGTCGTGCAGGAGGTGTTCCTGCGACTCTACCGGAACCTTGACGCGGCGCAGCGCGACGGCTTGCTCCGCGCCTGGCTCCTGCGTGTGACGGCGAACGAGTCTCGCAACCTGCTGCGCGGCATGAGCCGCGCCCGTTCGCGCGATGAGACTTTCGTCGCGCGCCTGCTCCAGGCGACGCGGGTCACCGGGCCGGACGAAGAGCTGTTGCGCCAGGCCGAAATCACCGAGACCCAGCGCGCGCTGGGGAAGATCAGGGAGCCGATGCGCAGTTGCCTGCTGCTCAGGCATGAAGGCTTGTCTTATAAGGAAATCGCCGCCGCACTGGGTGTCAGCGAATCCAGCGTCGGAAGTCTGATCGCGCGGGCGCGGCGCGAATTCCTCAGAGTGTACGGAAAGGTCGGGAAGCCATGACCCCCTGTTTGAGTGAAGAGAGTTTGCAGGCTTACCTCGACGGCGAGCAGGCGGCTGACGCGGGCATGGTGTTCGCTCATCTGGCCGAGTGCGCTCGTTGCGCGGCGCTCGCGCGTGAAGCGGAGCAGGAGTTGGCTGCACTCAATGACGCGCTCGATGACGAATTGCCGGCTGTCATTCCGACGACCAGATTGCGTGCCCGTATCGAATCTGCGGTGGCGGAAAGCTCGACGCCGCAGTACACACTGGCGTCTCTTTTCCGGCACGTCGGCCAGAGAAGGGCCGCCTGGATCGCCGCGTCTGTGCTGGCCGTCGCGTGCGTCATCGGGTGGTTCGCTTTTGTCACACGCTCTGCGACGATTCCCAGGCCGGCTCGGCAGCACGAAGTACGGGGAGGGTTGCCTGCGCCATCGGTTACGCCTGGCCCTCAAACACCTTTGCCGATGCCGCGAGCGTTTGAGCGTGACCGCGAGGTGGCTCAGCAGCCGGCGACTCACCGCCCACGGCGGCGAGTGCATCAGCAGGCGTCCGGGAACAACCCGGATGAGGCTGAAGTGGTCACTCAGTTTTTCCCATTGAGGGAGGGAGAAGATCCTGCCTCCCTGGAGAGTGTTCGACTGGTGCGCGTTGAATTGCCCGGCTCGGCGCTCGTTGAGGTTGGCTTTCCGGTTGATCGCGAAACGGCGAGTGAGCCTGTCAAAGCTGATGTGTTACTGGGGCAGGATGGCCTGGCGCGCGCGATCCGTTTCGTTCGCTGAGGTCGCTGCCTGACAACCGGTACTTGTGAGCTACATACTGGCGGAGTACCCGGTCGCTGCCGCTCCCTGTACCGACCCGGTTGAAGGAGAACGTTATGAAAAGGATGGTGACACGGCTGCTGATCATAAGCTGTCTGCTCGCCGCAGGCGGCATCAACTCAGTCGCCCAGGAGAAGAAACCCCGGCCGGATGAACCGGGGCCTCAGAAACCGGGGCCGGGTGATTTGAAGGCCCCGGCCGACGGCACATTCAAAGTCCTGGCGTCCAAATTCACCTCCGGCAGGGTGGTGAAGGGCGCGCCATATTCGGCGACGGCCACCACGGAGCATATCCAGACGCTCAGCGACGGCAATCAGATTATCCGCAGGAATCAGTCGAAGCTTTATCGCGACGGCGAAGGGCGCACCCGGATTGAGCAGACGCTGGAGACGATTGGCAGGTGGGCGGCGGACGGCGAAGCCCGGCAGGGCATTTTCATCAATGACCCGGTGGCTGGCGTTTCCTGGAGCCTCGACCCGCGCACACATACCGCACACAAGAATATTACCGCGCAAAAAATGTCACCGGCGGAGGCGGCACAGAGCAAAGCCTTCGCGGCCATTGAAGCGGCGAAGGAGAAAAAGCTGAGGGCTCAGGGGGAACCGCTGCCGAAGCCGGGAAAGGAAGCTCCGAACGAACCCGCATTGGAAAAGAAGTTCGAGATGCTGCAGCAAGGTAAAATGGGCGCTGCCCAGACGAAAAAAGAATCGCTCGGGACTCAGACAATTGAAGGTGTGACCGCCGAGGGCACGCGCTCAACACTCACGATTCCCGCGGGCGAGATCGGCAACACCCTGCCCATCGAAGTCGTTGACGAAAACTGGTACTCACCCGAGTTGCAGATCATGGTGATGACCCGGCGCCGCGACCCGCGCTCCGGTGAGACGACTTACCGGCTGATCAATATCAGCCGCAGCGAACCCGACCGCTCACTGTTTGAAGTCCCCGCCGACCATACCGTCAGGGAGAACAAAATCCCCCTCAAACCGAAGCCGATAAAAGAGGAGCAGTAAACGGCCGGGCAGCATTTCGGTTTTCAGTTCGGGCTGAAGGCCGGGGATTGCCTGCCCGGCGCCTCGGATCCAGGCCAGCCACACTCAGAAAGGGGTCCGGAAGTATGCGTAGCATCCTGTCAGCTATCGCATTAGCCATCAGTGTGTCTTCAGGCACACTGGCTCAGCAAACGGCGGCTGCCGCCACTGAAGCGCAATCTTCGCGCGCCCAATCCGCCGCCTCTTACCTCGACCGCGGAAACGGCTGGCTCAGGCAGGGCGAATTCGAGCGCGCCATCACCGATTACTCGCTCGCCATCGCCTTTGACGCCGGACACTCAGGCGCTTACTACAACCGCGGGGTGGCCCGGGCAGGTAAAGGCGACCTCGATGGCGCGCTCCGGGATTTCGACAAGGCGCTCGCGCTCAACCCGCGCCTCGCCGAGGCTCTGATCAGCCGCGGGCTGGCGCGCTGTCACAAGGGTGAAGTCGCGGCCGGGATCGCAGACTTCAGCCGCGCCATCGAACTCAACCCGCGCGCCGCCGATGCCTGGAGCAATCGCGGGGTGGCGCGCCAGCGACTGGGCGATTTTGACGCCGCGCTGGCCGACTACGCTGAGGCCGTCAGACTGGAGCCCCGCCTCGCCGATGCCTGGAGCAACCGCTGCAGCGCGCGCTACAGCAGGGGTGAGTTGAATGCCGCGCTCGGCGACTGCGAGCAGGCGCTCAGGCTCGATCCGCGCCACGCCACGGCGCTCAACAACCGCGCCAACATCCTGGCTGCCAAAGGCGATGTTGACGGCGCGCTCGCCGATCCTGACCGGGCTATCACACTCGACCCGGGGCGCGGCCACTTCTACATCAATCGCGCCAAGGTGTGGCTCCACAAGGGAGACGCCGGACGCGCGCTCAGTGACATTGACGAAGCCATCAGGCTTGATGCGGGCGACGCCCAGGCCTGGCTGACGCGCGGCGTGATCCGGGCCGGAGAGCAGGATTACGCGCGCGCCCTGGCTGATTTCGACGAGGCCGTCAGGCTCGCCCCGCGCCTTGCTGAAGCATGGTACAACCGCGCCGTCACGCTGCTGCGGCTGGAGAGATTGCCGGAAGCCGAAGCCGACGTCGCGCGCTTCCGCGAATTGGGCGGGAGGCTCAAACCCGAAGCGGAGCAGTTGTGGCGTGAGGTGAAAGAGCGGCCCAGGTAGAAGCAGGCGCCTTCGGACCGGGATACCTGCTTTGCCCCTGTCGACACGAATGTCCGGATAAGGCCTCAATGCGGATCGCCGACCAGCACGAAGGCTGCCCAGTAGTAAGGATGATGCCACGCCTGCTGCCGCCCGCGGATCAGTTCCAGCTTCGCCTGGCGCAGCGCTTCGTCCCGGGCGAGGCCCCGTCTGAGGTTTTTGTAGAAGCCCTTCATGAGCGTAGCCGTGGCGATGTCGTTGACGTTCCACAGACTGACCACCACGCTCTCGGCGCCGGCGTAAAGGAAGGCCCGCGTCAGCCCGATGATGCCTTCGCCGTTGAGCAGCCGGCCGAGGCCCGTGCGGCAGGCCGAGAGCGTGACCAGATCGGCATTGAGCCTGAGCCGCATCACTTCGCTCATCTGCAGCGCGCCGTCCTCTTTGGAATCGGCGGCGGCGGAGAGGACGATCATCGAGCGGGCCGGATACTCTTCGTCAATCAGTGCGTGGGTGGCGAAATGCACGTAACGGTACCGGGTGAGCGGCTCGGTTTTGACGCTCTGTTCCTGCGCCGCCGTGCCAAGGAAGACGCGGCGCTCGGCGGGCGGAAAGAGCGCGGCGATCTCATTCACTTCGGTGCGCGTGTATGGCAATCGCCGGAAATCATAGCCGCGCTCAGCCTGGCCGGCGTTTGCGGGTGCCGCCTCACCCGAATCGCTTCCGACGTAGACCGGGTCGCCAAACGCGACGATCCCTTTCGCTTCGGCGGCATTTTGCCTGAGCGCGCGCAGCGCGGCCAGGGCCGAGGCCGAGGGCGCGTAGCTGATGGCAAAGCGTTCGATCAGGTAAGGCGCCACGGCGGCCGGATGTTTCGGCTCGCCGGCCAGCGCTTCAAAAGGCAGCCAGGCGAGCGCCCCGTCGGGCACGATGATGAGCTGGCGCGCCGCCACGAGGTACGGTTCGAGCGGCTGAAAGAGCTTTTGATAAAGCGGCTGGCTCTGAGCTTTCAATTTCGCAATCGCCTGCGCCGCCGCCTGCGAAGAGACTTTGCCCGCGGCGGCCGTGCGGTACGCCGCGACCGCTTCGGTCAGTTCACTGCCCGGCGCCAGCCTGACGGATGAGACCCTGCCCCGGAAAACAACCCAGGCGAATGATTGTTTGTCGCCGAGCACGTATTCGACGAGCGCCGTCTCCGAGTCGAGTACCTCGGCGGCGACGCGCTCGTGCGGGAGCGGTGGCGGCGCTTTCGCGCGGGCGTAACGCGGGTCGGCGCGGCGCTGTTCGAGGCGGAAAAGTTCGAGCGCGTTCTCGGCCTCGGCCAGCTGGCGTTCCAGCTGTTCTTCCCTTTCGGCCGTGACCTCCGGCTGCCAGAGTTCTTTCTGGATGCCTGAGATCCGGTCGAAGAGCTGATCCTCCTGCGCCTGCTCGGCCGGATTCAATTCATTCATGGAATCCAGCCCGGCCTCGGCCAGCACGTCGAGAAAGGCGCGCGCGTGGTAGGACTCCGCGACGTCAAAGGCTTCCTCCGGGCGCGCGAGCGAGAGCAGCAGCTCAATCGCCCCGGCGAAGACCTGCTGGCGGCTGGCGACGATGCCGGCGCGGGAAATCTCTGTCGGGATCGAGAGGGCGCGCGCCTGTTCGAGCGCCGCGAGCGCTGCGCGGTAACTGGTCAGGGCTTCTTCCTTCTGCCCGAGCGCGCGCTGCGCTTCGGCCAGCGTGGCCCATAAGCGCGATTCCAGATGTTTGTTGCCCCCACTGCGCCGCAGCATGTCGAGCGCCTGCGCGGCCGAATCGCGCGCCGCCACGGCATCACCTGATTTGAGCTGCGTCGCGGCAAAATCGCCGAGGATGAATGCTGCGGGTCGCGGCCTCTTCAGCTCGCGGGCGAGTTTGAGCGCCTGCTCGAACAGCTCCGCCGCCTTCTGCTGCCGGTCGAGCGCGGCGTAGACGGTGCCGAGCTGATAGAGCAGTTCCATGCCGCCTGCCGAGCGCACCGGCCGGCGCGTCAGCGCGAGCGCCCGCTCGCCGAACTGCAATGCGGCGTCGGGCGCGCCGCGGCCTTTCTCGACGAGCATCAGCTGGCGCAGGATGCCGGACTCGGCCACCCTGTCGGCCTGCGCCTGCGCGAGCGGCAGGGCCTCGTGCAAATACTGCGTTGCTTTCGCGTAGTCGGCGGTCTCGGCGTAGACCTTGCCGAGCTGGCCGAGCAGTCGCACTTCACCCGCCTGATCTTTCTGCTGACGAGACAGCCGCAACCCATGCTGGAAAAAGAAGAGCGCGTCCTCGTAGCGCCCGCTGATGAGCAGCAGGGCGCCAGTGCGGCTGAGCGCGTTGATTTGAAGCGCCCCGACACCATCCGCCGCGTCGGCGGCCGGCAGGGCCCGCTTGAAAAAATTGATCGCCCTGCTCGTCCGCCCCGTGTAGAACGACGCGACGGCCAGCAGGTTCGTGGCGCGCGCCTCCCGCGCCTTGTCGCCGCGCTGCCGGCTCAGAAAGAGCGCCTGGCTGGCGGTCTGGTGGGCCGGCTCAAACTGCCGGCTCTCCAGCTGTGAGGCGGCGGTTTTGAGCAGCTCTTCGATGCGCGCCGGTCTTTGCGGCGTCGTCTGTGGGACATAGCCCTGAGTCAGTACCGCGAGCGGTAGCGAGCGTGCCTCCCGGAGACGGCCCAGGTCCGGTAGCACGCTCGCTACCGCTCGCGGTACTGACTCCCGGGTCTGCGCCGGGTCAGCGGATTGAGTTGGCGGGACACTCCCAAGGGCTTGGGCAAAGCATGTCGGCGGCACCATCAATGTCAGCGCGAGCAGGATTACTTGCATAGCTTTCAGTACGGCGTTGATTCGTTCTATTGCTGCTCCACTACGCGGTAGCTGCGCCGCGCGCGCACCACGAGGCCCGGGCGCGCGACCTCGACCCGCAGGCTGTGCGTGCTGCCCGGCGGGTGATCGGGCGGATAGAATCCCAGCCGGTATTGATGGCGCAGCTCATCGGCGATCAGGCCGAAGGTCTTTTTCAGATTGGTCACCTCGCTCCGGTAATAACGACCGGCTGAAGCCTCGGCCAGGGCCTGCAAAAAATCAACCGCCACTTCGTTACGCGCCTCGACCCGGCGCTCGCGGCGCTCACGCCGCTCCCGTTGTTCGGGGCTCGAGGCCAGGACGCCGCCGCGTCGCCCCATGCGCATACGCTCCCGCTCCTGCGACAGCCCGGTAGTATAAAAGACCGTATAGATCAGCGTGTCGGCCTCGGTAACCGTCTCCAGCAGCGGCTGCGGGCCGATGCGGCTGCCGGCGTCCTTGCCGTCGGTCAGCAGGATGATCGCCTTGCGGCCTTTGAGCGATTTGAACTCACCGCGCAGCACCTGATCAACCGCGGCCCGCAGGACGGTGCCGAGTTGTTCGCCGATGCGGGCCTCCTTCACCGCGCGTTCGAGCGCCTTGCGGTCGCCGGTCAGCGGGCTGAGAGTGTTGACCCGCCAGTCAAAGCTTACGACCATCGCGCGGTCCTGCGGGCGCAATTGCCTGATGAAATCGCGCGCCGCGTCCCTGATGTCGTCGAGTACGTTGCGCGCGCTGAAGCTGGTATCGAGCAGCAGGGCCACGTTGAGCGGCTCCTCGACCGCCGCGAAGAAATCAACCTGCTGTTTGAGGCGGTTTTCGTAGAGCGCGAAGTCCGCGGCCTGCAGGCCCGGGACATAACGGCCCTGCGAGTCGGAGACGATGACGGGCACGCTGACGAGCGTGGTCTCGATCTTGAGCGTCTCGGACTTTTCCGTCTCCTGCGCCGCCGTAACAGCACAGCAGCAGATCAGAAAAACACCCGGCAACAGCAGTCGTAAACGGGTCACGATCAGCCCGGCGCTGGCGGCGAATGAGTGATCGAGCTTCATAAAACCTCCGGGGCAAACGGAAATGAACGGGGGAACTGATTTCGGACGCCATTTAGAGACGTGAACGGGCTGAGAGTCGGGAAAAGTTTTTCGTCAGCCTGTCGGCCCGTTTACTCAGGTGACTCAAAGCCTGCGCACATGCAGATCGTATTCACCGACCAGTTCGCGCCGGCCGTCCCGCACGCCGTAACACCTGACCAGATACTTTCCATTCTGCAATTGCCCGGCCGGGATGCGGGCGGTGACGACCCCGCGCGCGCTGGCCCTGCCGCTCGCGGCGGTCGCGACCAGACGGCGCGCGCTGTCATAGACCTGAAACTGAAAGCTGCCGACCGTGCTGCCCGGCTCGACCTCGATGCGCAGGATGGCGCTGCCGACGCCAGCCGGAAGCGTGAGCTGATTGCTGCCCGCACTGGCGTCGCGCGACGATTCCAGCAGAACTGACGGCGTCCGGCCGGGCATCTCTTCAGGCGGGTGATTTCGCGCCTGCAGGTCGGGCTCAACCTGCTGTTTCGGGCGCTCGTTTCTTTGGGGTGATGGCGACGGCGTGGGACTCGGCGTGGCGCCCTGTGCCGGCGTGCTGGTCTGTGCGGGCGTCGGACTCGGCTGCCCGTCGCGCGCCATCTCCTGAGGCGGGGCTTGTCTGAACACGAGCCAGCCCACAACTACGATCAATACCAGCGCCGTCGCGAGGGCCAGACCGAACGCGGGTCTGAACAGACTCGCCCACCACGCAGCCGGCTCCGCTACGCCTTCGGCCAGCACTCCCCGGCGCGAGGCCTCCCGCGCGCCGGCGACGAAGCGCGCCGTCGTCTGCACCTGCTCGAAGCATTCATCACACGCGAAAAAATGCTCCTGAAAGGCGCGCCGCTCCTCGGGCGCGAGCTGGTGCCGCACGTAGCGTTCGACGAACTCACTCTCTTGTATCTCCTCGTGTGTCATCTTTTTTTTGCGGGCTCCTGTCGAATAGTGCAGCCGCGGGCCATTTTGTATCAGCGCTTCGTCATTTTTTTGTAAATCTCCCGGAACTGTTGCAACGCGCGCGATTTGATCAGCCGCAGCCGTTCCACTTTGATGCCCAGTTTGCGTGCGATCTCTTCCTTCGGCAGCTCTTCGTAATAGTACATCCGCAAAAACTGCTGCTCTCTCGGTTTCAACTGCCGCGCCGCCTCTTCCAGCGCGCGGCCCGTCTCGGCGTCCAGAAAGGCCGCTTCGAGCGAGTCGTCGCTGGCGACGTCGTATTCGTAATCTTCGAGTGAATCGGCCCGGTATTTCTGGCGGACGAGTTCGCGGATCACATTGAGCGTGATGCCGACGATGAAGGAAGGCAGCGAGTCGGCGGAACGCAGCTTGTCCTGCCGCAGCGCCTGGATGACGCGCAGGAAGGTCTCGGCCCGCACGTCTTCGGCATCGTCCTTTGAATGGGTTTCGCTGAGCGCCGTGAAATAGACCCGCTCGGAGAACTTCTCATACAACAGCGCTTCCGCTTCCGCGTCGCCCCGCCGAATGCGCGCGACCAGTTCCTGGTTGGACAGGAATTCCATGCTGGGTCGCATACCGGCGGGAATTGTACTGGCATCGTCGAAAAACCGGAACGGGAGGCACCCCCGAAAAGAAAAAGCCGGAAGAGCCAAAATAGATTGATACAACCGGCGACCGGCCTGCACTACTTACCGAAACCGAAACGCTGGCGCACAGCAGGCGCTGGCAGAGAATGACGAACAGCAGCTTGATCAAAAGGAGAAACGAAATGAAAAAGATGAAGAGTTTGAAGCAGCACATGATGACAGTGTTCAGCCTGGCACTGGCAGTGATGACCATCGCAGTGTGCGGGCCCGATCAGGCCCTGGCCAATGGCAGGGGACGGGCGGGCGCCGCGGCCAATGTCCAGCAACAGAGTAATGCCCGCCAGAGGGGAGTAATAATGGCGAACACATCAGGTGCCAAAGCCCCGCGTCGAATAACGTTATCTTCAGAAGCGTTCGAAGTTTTTGTCAATCACACGCCCCGGTCTGCCAGAGCCCAACGTCAAAATAACTTTACCGTCAACCGGGGTGACGGGCATGACAAGTTCCAGGCTGCTGCCGCCTCAGGAAATCAGCGCAGGATCTCCTCTTGTGGTGCTGGTTGTGCCTACGCGCTGCTGATACCTTAAGCAATCAGGCAACGAAGTAGTTGGGGCGGATTTCAACTGCGTGTACGATTCGTAGTACCAGTAGCCGGCAGCGCTCGGCACGGAAGACTTCCGGCCGCAAGCGGTACTACGAGCTGCCGTACACCCGGTTGAACCCGATCCAGGGTCCAACCTGTGTCCTGACTCGCGAGCAGGCTCTGACACGGCCCACCGCTTGCACCTCAAAAAGATCACAAGCCAAAAAAAGATTGATACACCCGGCGACCTCGCTGCACTACTTACCGAGACGCCAGCGAACAGATGTTCTGGCAGGAGATGGCAAACGCAGCAGTCTGAGAAGAAGGAGAACCGCGATGAATAAGATGACCACGGCGCTCGCCCTGATCGCAGCAACAGTCATGCTTTCGACGATGGCCTTTGGCCAGACCACGAAGAGAAACAGGCACGGCAATCCCGGGATTCAGGGCTGCGTCGCAGGGGGACGGAACTTCGACATCTCCGGCACCCTCAAATCATCAGGCGCCAGGCAAAGGAATAGTTTCCAAGGCGGCGACCCCGATCGGCCGGTCGTCATCGGGCGCGCTGCTGCCAGTGCCCGGCAACGGAATTTTGTCTCCGGGTTGTATCACGACGCCGTCGCCGCCACGCCGGCGGGCGGGAATTATACATTCGCCAGATCGCGTGGCCGGCAGGGCCGCTGAACGGAAAGGAGATTTTATGATGAAGAGTTCGCTACAGCAGCTGACATTGGCAATTGCCGTGGCCGTTATGATGTTCGGCCTCACACTGAGCGCCTCCGCACAGAACAGGCGTGATTACAGGCCGCGTGCAACGACGAATTTGCCGCAGACGCAGGGCCGGTCGGTGGTGTTTGAGCCGAATAACGAGCCCTTGTGGCTGAAGAGCAGGCGCGGCATTGTGTCCCCCAGAGACCTCGCCAGCGGCCAGTCCACAGGCAGGCGAAGCAGACCGTCCCGGGCCACCTCAGTCGTATACATCGGAGGCAGTCGAGGATTCCGAAAAACGACCGCCGCCGGCAGGCCCTTTGACCGCGGTTACATCTCGCCCTACTGAGTCGGGCGGCGCCGTAAACAGGCGCATTTCATCCACTGACAAATCAGCGCCTGCCCGGCAGTCGCCGACCGGCTGCCTGCGGTCGGCGTGCGCTCATCTGACAGCTGAGAGCAGTGACAAGAGAAGGAGAAAGCAAATGAAACCCATTTTGAATCTGTTGGCCGTCATCGGTCTGGCGCTCGCGTTTTCGGCCGGCGCCCGGAGTGAAACCATAAGTAATGATGACGTCGGGAAGCGAACTATCAGCTTCCGCGTCGAGGGCGTCATGCGCGAGGTCATAGTCTACCGTCCGGCGCACCTGCCCGCCGACAGACAGACGCCCGTCGTCTTCGTCTTTCACGGCACGGGCGGGTCGGGCGAACACTTTTACGAAGAGTCGGGCTGGAAGGAGAAGGCCGACAGCGAAGGCTTCATGGTCGTCTACCCGACGGCGCTCAAATACCACACCTTTCAGGAGACGCTGGTCAAACACGGCCAGGTGCTGCACGACGTGTCGCGGTTCGTCACGAAGTGGAATTTCTTCGGGCTGGAGATGCTACTCGATCCCGCTTACCCGGATCAGCACTTGTACGATGACGTGAGGTTCGTGCAGGCCATCGTCGGGCTGCTCAGACGGAATTACGCGGTGGACGAAACGCGGTTCTACGTCACGGGCTTTTCCAATGGCGGGCAGTTCGCCGGGCGGCTGGCGGTGCAGATGTCCGATGTCTTTGCGGCCTTCACGACCTGCGCCATCGGGCGGGCGTTCAATGAAGAGCAGGCCGCGCTCACGAACGTCTACACGAACGCCCCGTTCCAGCCGCGGCCCGTCATGCAGGTCATCGGCGAACTCGATCCGAAGCTGACCTACGCCGCCGGCGTCGAAGCCTTCCCGCTCGACGAATCGGCCGCCGCGCCCGGCACGTGGGCGAAAGATTACGTCATCAACTCGTGGCTCGGGCTGCTCGGGCTGCCGGACCAGTACCAGTTCACCCGCACGCCCGCGGCCTCGCTCTTCACCTTCAACGGGCAGGCCGCCGCGGGAATCGTCGCGTCGCCCGAATACCGCCTTGTCATCGTCAAAGGCATGAAGCACGTCTACCCCAACGGCGAGAACTTCGGCTTCGACGTGGTGGATTACTTCTGGCCGTTTATGCAGCGATATCGGCGCTAATGAGCCGCCGTCGCAAAAATCACCGACCAGACAGAGGGGCAGCTATGGTTGATCAGGGCCGGCGCAATGACCTTAACGCTAATGCAGGAAGTGGGAATGATAGGCCCAACTTTCTGTAGGGCTGATTACTGAGTTTTACAAAAAAAATAAATATATGAGGGTACAGATCATGAGGAACAGCAGAACGTCTTCGAGCAGAAAACAAGCCATTGTGATTGCGGTGCTTGCTATTGCTTTTTTTGCACCCGGAGCATTTGGGCAACAGCCAACCGTAACCCTTGATGCAACCTACTCATGCTTTCAAGGCGCAGCCACTTATCCGGGTAGGCAAAATCCTGACGGGTTAAACTCAACGTGTTACGAGTACTCAGTTGATTGCGCTGATGGGCTGGGGTCTCGCAAAGTGATTGTGAAACAAAGCCTGCCCACAATTAACGAAACAGGGACCGTGTTCTTCACGACAGGCAGTTATGGCACGGGGGTTTATAGCGACTCTGACCCGGATAGAAAAGCTACAGTCGAGTTCATGAGGGGTCTCGGATACAGAACCCTGGAAATAGCCTGGGGAAGACAAAACCCGGGAAATGCTCCGTGGAACAGATTAGACAATCGGGACGGCTGGGTGGTGAGTGGTGGCGGGTGGAGACAAAACCTCCACGCATTCAGTGTGCTTGCTCGTTACCTGCATGACCAGATTGTTCTCGTTGAAGGTAAACCCGATTTGATGCTGGCTCAGGGAAATAGTGGAGGGAGCGCACAAATTGCTGCAGACTTGATTGCCTGGCAGGGTGAAACTATGTGGGATCATGTGATTCTCTCAGGTGGTCCTCCCGTTACCAACAACTATGATCGTTGCTTTGGCTCTGAATACGATTCGGTGACTAACCCCAATGGTCTGGGGATTCCCTGGAATCAAACCGATACTCGGGAGCTGATTGATAAATTAATGGGCTGGTATGACCCGAATGCTAACAATCCTGACAAGAATTGGTGTGTACGGCATACTCTTCCGCCTCTTGCTGAGCAGGTACGAGCCTACAATATGAGTTTAATGCCGGCCCTGCATCCGGGTGTCCCTGCCGGGCCCGGCCTGGACACAGATGGAACGGCGTACAACAACGTTTTGGATTACGCAGACTATAACTACACAGATGGATTATTCCAATCCAGTCCCATTACTGCTAAAAGAACACTTGTAACTTTTATCTACGCTCAACAGGATCCCCAGGGATCGCAGAACTCAGCAGGAAAAATGATCGATGCGGTAGCCGCCCAGGTTGGAATAAACTGGAATAAGCTCCAGGCCTATTCCGTCAACCATGCCAGCGAACTTGTCCATCATGGCACACTGCAAGGCACACCCTTACGTTCGACCGTACCCTCTCCTCTCGACCCCGGATGCGATAGCAACATCCATAATATTGACGCTACTTTGTCTGGCTCAGATAAGATCAAGTATCTTTTCGATGTCTATCACTAAATCGAAGCACAGCGACATTGGCACACCGGAATGAAAACCACTGGGGACACGCGCGAACACGGGGGCTTGATTGGTTTAAGAGTCCCCCGTGCCCCCGTGGTTGATTCTGCCCTGATCTCTTGAGCTTCGATTTGGTTGAATCCGGGTATCAGCGCAAATAGCACTAATTGCGAGCCGCAAGCGGTGATGAGCTGTCAGCGCAAAAATCACTGAACGGGTTGATACACCCGGCGACCTCGCTGCACTACTTACCGAAACGCCGACGCGAGGAGGCGCCGGCAGGAAATGGCAATCGGAATAGCTCGATGAAAAGGAGAAACGAGATGAAAAAGATAACAACAGCAGCCGCAATGATCGCGTTGGCCTTGACGCTCTCGACGATGGCCTTGGGCCAGAACGAGAAGAGAAACAAGCCTGGAACCCCTGCCCGGCCGGGTAATGTCATAGACGCGGATGGCTGGCCCATTGGCCACTTGCGTGGCGTAACCGGGAAGGCGCAGGAAATCGGCCGCAAAGAGTTTGATAAAGGTTATCTCTCACCCCGCGCCTCGATGGGTTATCGCGGGACAACCACAGTCAGTCAAGGCGCGTTCAATAACCTGACATTCGACGGAGGACGCGGGAACGGCACGCTTAACACGACAACAAAATCCAGGCGCGTGGCTGGAGACTGGAACGGGGATGGGAAAGATGCCATCGGTTGCCGCCGGGCCTTTAACGACTGCACCGGCCCTTTCGGGTACTCGCACGTTCGCCAGAATAACGCCGCTCATTCGATCAGGGGCGGCGCCTCAAACACGCAGGTGACTGGAGAAACCGGGCGCTTTCGGCAGAATCCCGCTGGCTCTTCGCCGCTGATCAACAGCTACGGCAAGCCAAAAACCAGCTCGCTCGGCAATCAAGCCATTCAATTCACGTCACATACGCTCCCGGCCACTGACGGCTTGTATCTTTTGAGATCAAGGGCAGGCACCAGACCCGGATCCAAATAACACGAGCGCGCCTATCCTAAAAAGACAAAAATAGCTTGATACAACCGGCGACCGGCCTGCACTACTTACCGAAACCGAAACGCTGGCGCACCGCAGGTGCCGGCAGGGATGGGCAAACGGAGTAAATAAAAAGGAAAAAGACATGAAAAAGATAACCACAGCACTCGCCCTGATCGCATTAATAGTCGCGCTCTCGGCTATGGCCTTTGGCCAGCCCGGGAAGAGAAACAGGCATGGGATTCAGAGCAGCGTAACCAGAGAGCAGCAGACCACAGTAACCGGGAATCAGCACAACAATGTTACGAACGCTCGCGAACTTGCGTTGGATGATTATCACTTCCCATTGTCTCGCGATCAGGTCCGCCGGAGTCCGCATCAAAGTCAAGCGGCCGGGCCCGGACGCTTAATAGCCTGGGACCCCAACTGTTCCCACGGCTGTGATGCGCTGTTTGCCCGCAGCAGAGGGTCATTCGCCGGATCGCGCGGCAGGCGTGGCCGCTGAACGAAAGTCACCGACGCTGCCCGCAACGGAATGGCCTGAGTATTTTTCGATAACGAATGGAATAATCGGAACCGGGCGCACTCAACTATTGAGTAAAGGCTTTACGCAATAAAGCGATGGCCTGCGGCGCATCCTTCGTGAAATCCACCGCCTTCGCCTCCACGCTGATCCGTTTGTCGTAGCCGATCCTGCGGAGGTTCTCGAAGAACGGCGCGTAATTGTACTCTTCCCATTTGAGCGGGAAGACGCGGCCCTCGGGGTTGGCCATGTGCAGGTGCCGGATGTGATCCTTCGCCCTGATGATGATCGCCGGGTCTTCCTTCTCGAACGCCAGGTGGTAGAAATCAACCATCAGCTGAATGTCGGGGTCGTTGACCGCTTTGACCAGCTCCAGCCCCTCACCCGCGGTGTTGATGATGTTGGATTCCTGCCGGCGCAGCGGCTCAATCGCGATGGTGATCTTTCTCGCCCGCGCCTCCGGGGCGATGCGCCGGCAGAACTCGACGAGTTGCCTGAAGGCCTCTTCCTTCGAGAACCCTTCCGGGACCCGGCGGGCATCGCCGCTCCCGAAAACGATGATCTGCACGCCCAGCTTCGAGACCCGGTCGAAAGCCTTCCTGACGTAATTCATCTGCTGATCCTTGTCTATCGCCGGCCCGGTGAGCTTGATGCTGGCCGGAATAAAGTTGTTCGAGACCGGGGCGGGAATCCCAAGGTGCTTTATTTTCTCCACCAGCTTTTCGTAATCGGCGTCAGGCAGGCCGGCGACTTCCGCGGTGCGCAGTTCGAGGTAATCGAACCCGGCGGCTTTGGCGGCATCAATCTCACTGAGCGGCGTGACGTAACCGACCTTGACATTGAGAGTCTTCCCGCCCGAAGCGGAAAGAGAGCAGAGAGACAGCAGGCACAGGGCCGCGAGCGGGGCGCGCAATTTCATGATTGAGTCTCCACCGATTTCAGACGGGTTGCAGGGCCACGGGTGCTAATTCGCCGCTGATTGTAAGTGCGACGCCGGTTTCGCTTCACCCCCTCAGGCGCACTCACAGGTTCTTCTGCGTCACGCGATCAAGCCGCGTGTCTGGCAGCGGGCGGCTCTGCTGGACGCTGAAGTCCTCGACGCTCTTCAGCACGAAGGTCGGCACGTCGGCAGCGCGCCCGGCCCTGACGCGGAAAAGATCCGCGCCTTTCACGTCGTTCAGCACGAAGGCCGGGCGCAGGTCTTCCTTCAGATAGCCCACCTCGACGTTGTTGATCTCGATCCCTTTGACGTGGCGGATGAAGAACCCGTAAGCGGGAGTGATTCCGAAATTACCCGGCTCGGGATACCCGTTGTTCCGCTCTTTCTCCGGAGGTTCGAGCGCCGCCTGCTCCTTCGTGCCGCCGCCCTGGTAATAGATGCGGATGTTGCTGAGCGTCACGTCTTCAATCGGATTGCCGGCGTCGCCGCTGATGATGCAGCCGTGTTCGGGGGCGGCGTTATAGATGACCATGTCGCTGATTTTGACGCGCCGCAGTTTGCCGGGCGGCGTGCCTTCGGGCGCGCGCATCCGGCTGCCCAGCCGGAGGAAGATCGGGGCGTTGGTGATGTCGCGCATCGTGATGTTGGTGATCGTCACGTCTTCGAGCAGCCCGCCGTCAACCGTTTCAAGCGCCAGCCCGCGCGAGTAATCGAAGATGCAGTTGGAGATCGTGATGTTTTTGAAGCCGCCGTTGGATTCGGTGCCGAACTTGATCCGGCCCGTCGTGCTGTTGTGGCTGTATTTCTTATATTCGCGCTTGCAGGTGCCGTCGAGGAACGTGCCCTCGTCGTAGCCGCTGACCTGGCAGTTGGTGATCGTCACGTTCTCGGTCGCGCGGGCGAAGCCGAGGCCGTAGGAACTCTTCAGGCAGATGCCGTCATCGAAGGGCGAGTTGACGCTGCAATTCGAGATGCGCACGTGGCGGCACGCGTCAATGTCCATCCCGTCGCGGTTCGTGTCGAGCTTCACGTTATCAATCGTCAGGTTATCAACGCCGGTCGCGAGGATGGCGAACCAGCCGCCGTGCAGGATCGAGACGTCGCGGATCACGACATTGCGGCAGAGCTTGAGGCTGATCGCCTTGTCACCGCTGCCCGCGGGCCCGCGGTCATTGCGGATGAGACCTTTGCCCCAGATCAGGCCGGGCCCGAGGATCGAAATGTTTTCGAGGCCCTCGCCCCAGATCAGGCCGTTGTGCCAGTGGCTGTGACCGAAGTCCTGAAATTTGCCGCCCGCCGGGTTCGGCTCGGGCGGGTCATAGGCCACGCCTTCGGACGGGGCGGCGGCGAGAATCGTCGCGCCCTGATCAATGTAGAGCGAGATGTGGCTCTTCAGGCGAATCGAGACGGAGAGGTAAGTGCCGGCCGGAAACCTGACGGTGCCGCCGCCCGCGGCAGCAGCAGCCTCAATCGCCTTGTTGATGGCCGGCGTGTCGAGTGCCTTGCCATCGCCTTTCGCCCCGAACGCTCTCACGTCATACACGCCCGCAGTCACGGAGGCGACCTGTGGATCAGCCGAACCGGCCTTCGCCGGAGAAACTGTTTGCTGACCGTTGGCCATCAGACAGGTGAACGAAGCAAATACGATAACGGGAAAAACCCAAAGCTGTTTTATTGTTTCCATCAGAATCCCCAGTCAAAGCACTTTCATTTTCGGGTAGTGGCGCAGTCGGAGAAGTTCGGAGTACCGGAGGCGGGCTTTTCTCTGTCAATGAAAAGCCCGCCTCCGGTACTCCGAACGCACTCAGCCCGGGAAGTCAGGTGTTTCGTAAATCGGGTGAGCCGGTTCAGCGCTCGCTCGGTGCCGGGGAGGTCGTTGCCGCCGGCGCCTTCTTCAGATACTTGTCGTACCACGCCAGATACCGCTCCATCCGATCCCGCTGGTAACTCGGTCGCATGATGCCGTGGTTTTCGTTGGGATAGATTACAAGCTGCGTCTCGATGCCAAGGCTCCTGAGCGCCTGGTACATCTGCTGGCCGCCCTGAACCGGCACGTTGAAGTCGCGCTCGCCGCCCAGGAAGAGCGTCGGCGTCCTGATCCGGTCGGCGTGCAGGAACGGGTAAGAGATCCGCTGATACGTCTCCCACGCCTTCGGGTCCCACGGCGGACCGATTTCGTAGTCGTACTGAATGATGTACTGGTCGGTCCCGTAGAAGGCGACCGTAAACGCCGTGCCGGCACCGCTCGTGGCCGCCTTGAAGCGCGGGTCGCTCGCGATCATGTAATCCGTCAGGATGCCGCCATAGCTCCAGCCGCCGACGCCCAGTCGGTCAGGGTCAGCCACGCCCATCTGAATGACGTGATCAACGCCGGCCCGCAGATCCTCGACTTCGTAATGCCCCCAGTCGGCGAAAATGGAGCGCGAGTATTTCTGGCCGCGGCCGGCGCTGCCCCGATAGTTCACGGCCAGCACCGCGTACCCGTTCGCCGCGAAAAACTGCCGCTCCGTGCTGAATGAATGCGCGTCCTGCCCGTTCGGGCCGCCGTGGATGCGCAGCAGCAACGGAACCCTCGTCCCTTTCACGTAGCCGACCGGGTACGTCAACAAACCATGGACTTCGGTCCCGTCTTTACTTTTGAAGCTGACCTCTTCGGTGGGCGCGATCTCAAGCTCCGCAAACAGCGCGTCGTTCTGGTGGGTGAGCTGTCTGAGGGCGCTGCCCTCCATGGCGTAAACTTCCGCGTGTTTCGTGTCGCTGCCGGAAAGCACGACAGAGTGGCCGCCCGCCGAAGCCCAGCCCGCCACCACAATCGGCGGCACCATCAGTCGTTCCACGCTGCCGCCCGCAATACTCACTCGCGCCGGATAAACGGAACGGTCGTCGGTCACCAGGAAGTTGATCGCTTTGCCGTCTTCACTGAAGCGCGGAGTGGAGACGCCGCGGTCCAGAGCGTCCACCGCCTTAACCCGCGTCGGCGCGCCACTCCCGTCTGAAGCGACAAGCGCCAGATGCTCCATGTTGTAAGCGCCGTATTTCTTCTCGTCGCCTTCAAGAAAGGCAATCCACTTTCCGTCGGGACTCCACTCCAGGCGCGAACGCCCGCCGCGACTGGTCCCCTGCGTCAACTGCTTTTCGGTCGCGCCCGGTTTCGCCTCGGCCACAAAAACCTGAGCCGACGGCTCGCGGTCCGGGTCCTCGGCATGATTGCTCATGAAAGCGATGCGCGTGCCGTCGGGCGACCATGAAGGCACGGCCTCATCCCATTTGCCGGCAGTCAGCCGGTCGAGCTTCTTCGTCTCGATGTCGAAGAGGTAGATGTAGCTGTGTCGCCCCGAGAGCAGATAGCCCTGCCCGTCCTGCTTGTACTTGTAGCGGTCAATCACGATGGGCTTCGGCGCCTTCGGTCTGGCGCCGCCACCCGCGCCACCTTCACCCGCTGCCGCCGCGGGCTGCGGCGCGGGCGCGCTGGCCTCGGCTTCCGGGTCGGGGTCGCCGATGACGAGCGCCATGCGCTTCGAGTCCGGCGACCATTCGTAACTTTGCAGTCGCCCTTTCAGTTCGGTCAGCGGCATGGCCTCTCCGCCGCTCCGGTCGAGCAGCCACACCTGACTGCCCTTTGCCTTGCCGGGCCGCGACGAAGTGAACGCGAGGTATTTCCCGTCCGGACTCCAGCGCGGCGATGACTCGCTCTCCTGGCTCCACGTGATCTGACGATCCTTCTTCCCGTCGAAGCTGACCATCCAGATGTGGGAGCTGGTCTTGTCTTCCTTAACGTCGGTGGTCGAGACGACGTAGGCCACCCATCGGCCGTCGGGCGAGAGCTGCGGATCGCGCACTTCGCGGAAGCGGGCCAGGTCGTCGAGTTTGATTGGGTGACGCGCGGACTGCGCGAGCAGCACGGTCGCCGAAGCCAGAATAAAAACCAGAATGCGGGACAGACTTTTGATGGACATACGTGTAGCTGACCTCCTGTGATGTTGGACTGCTCTCCCTTGATGGCGACCCGGATGGACGAGATTCTAGCCGGGGCGCCCGGGCGACAGCAAGACGCCCCTGATAATCTGATAATGTTACTGATCGCCGCCCGGCCGCTGATCCTGCGAAGGAAGCCGCGATGTAATTGCGGTCAGTCAGCTCTCCGTAATGAAAAATCTCCTGGCCATCGCGGGTAATCTGGATTACAGCCATACACCTGATCGGTACTTCACGACACCACGGATTTCCCCACTGCGTCAACAGTCCTTTCCTGACAACAAGTAACAACCATCCGCCTCAACTGGCACGCCCATTGCAATTCAGAGTGGTGAGGGAAAGTAACAGGAGAGGAGGACAGATAATCATGTTGTATACGATTTTAGCGATTCTGGTGGCACTGTGGCTGATCGGGCTGGTGGCGCACGTGGGTGGTGGACTCATTCACCTGCTGCTGGTTATAGCGGCCGTCGTGTTCCTGATTCAGCTGTTCACTGGTCGGCGGACGGTCGTCTGACCTGACAAACTTCCATAACAGGGCAACGACTTCAGCGCGCGGGAGTTTGATAAGAGGGAGTGATTAAGATTCCGCCTTTGATTTTTTGAGGCGTTTGCCCAGCACCTCACAATCATCATGATTAGGGTTTAAGGCAATGGCCTTGAGGGTTTGTTCCTCAAGGCCAGCCCTTTTGCGGGGGGTACATTAACCCGGCATGCCTGAGCGTCACCGGTTCTGCCAGGCGGCTGATGACAGGGATCATCTTTCCGGACTCCGGGCAGGGACCAACTTTACTTCTGGCAGGTGGGGACATTCACCTTCGGCCAGACCGGATGGAAATGCAACAACCGATCGTTCTGATAGTCGAGGATAGTGACGACATCCGCGAATTGTACGCCTTCGTGCTGGCGCGCGACGGATTCGATGTTTATGAGGCTGCTGATGGCATAGCGGCGCTCAGACTCCTTGACTCGTGCCGGCCGGCCGTGCTGGTCACCGACATCCGCATCCCGGTGCTGAGCGGCATTGACCTGATCCACTGCGTGCGCGGCATACCTGAATGGGCCAACCTGCCGATCATCGCCATCTCATCGTGCGGCGGGAATCAGCTGGAAGAGGCGGCAGTCGAAGGCGCAACCATCACGCTGCGCAAGCCGCTTGAGCCGCAACGCCTGCTGCTGGCCGTCTCGGGGCTGCTCAGCGGCGAGTACGGCAACCGCCAGCCCGGGAGTTTTCTGGCAAGGGTGATGAGCGGAGATTAGTTCCAACGTTGTGCAGCCCGGACGAGTGAGGGCATCCCGATTCCCTTCCCTCACAACCTTGGCGGCGCGGGCTTGTTCGGCGCGTCCCAGGCGTTCGTGCCCTTCACCTTCAGTCTGCGCTTGTAGACCCTGTCGCCGCAGGTGGCGAACAGCGTGTCGAAGTTTTCACCACCGAAACTGACGTTCGAGAGTCTTCCGTTCGGCGTCGGGATGATGCACTGCACCCTGCCCGCCTGGTCGCAGACCTGAACGCCCATTGACGTGGCGACGTAAAGCCTCCCGTCACGATCCACGCGGATGCCGTCAGCATTACTCTGGTCAGCAGAGTCGGGCACGTGCAGCCAGTAATATTGCTGCTTATACTGGAGCGTCCCGTCCGGCCGAATCTGGTAACTGTAGACCCAGTGCGACCGGTAATCGGCCACGTAGAGCAGCGTCTGGTCGGGCGAGAGCGTGATGCCGTTGGAGTAGCGCAGCCCCGCATCTACCGTCACCTTCTCGCCGTTCGGTTTGATGAGCCAGACCTTGCTCGGGTCGTTTGAGTTGCCGGCCGGCGGGTTGGTGACATAGACGTTGCCGTTGTGGGCCACGACGATGTCGTTGCCGGCGAAGCCTTCGGCGATGACCGTCGCTTTGCCTTCGGCGTCGTAAGCGACGATCTTCTGCTCGCCCGTGACTGCGTAAAGACGACTGTCCGGGCCGAATGCCTGCCCGCTGCCCCACTTCGAATCGGCGATGAACAGACTCACCTTGCCGTCGAGCCCGACTTTGTAAGTCTTACTGTTCGTCACGTCATTGAAGAACACTTCGCCTTTCGCGTTGCCCGCCGGGCCTTCGGTGAACCTGTAACCTTCGCCGACGAGTTGCCAGCCCTCGCCGGGCGCGAGGATGTCGTTGAGCGTCTGATTTTTCGTCTGCCCGTTTTTGACCGGTTGCGGCCAGTCCTTCCAGAGCCAGCGCATCGCGTCGGGGAAGATGGCCGTGGCGTGCCTGCCGTTGTGCGCGCCCTCGCCCCAGACGTGCTGCACTTCGTAGCCCGCGAAGGTGAGCGCGCGCTCCATCGTCTGGTTGGCCATCCACCAGTCGCCGCCGTAAGCGTTGTTGTCGTTCGACCCGTCCTGCAGAAAGACGCGGATGGGCTTCGGCTCGTACTTGCGGATGAGCGAGTGGTAGCGGTCGCCGCCGCGCAGGCCGACATAAGTGCCGATCGCGCTGAAGACGCGGGTGAAGGCGTCGGGGCGCTCCCAGGCAGCCGTGAACGCGGCAATCGCGCCGCTCGACGAGCCGCCGATGGCGTGGTCGTTGCCGCTCTTCGAGAGGCGGATCGCGCGCCCGTCGGAAGTCTTCTTCGTCTCGACTTCGGGCAACAGCTCGTCGAGCAGGAAGCGGACGTAGTTACTGCCCAGCCCGTCGTATTCGTAGCTGCGGTTGAAGCGGTCGAGCGCCGCGCTCTCGTCCGCAGCCTTCACTTTCCCATGCATCACGAAGACGCCGACGGTCACGGGCATCTCTTTTTTGTGGATGAGGTTGTCGAAGACCGTCGGCGCCTCGTACTGAATGCCGTCCTGATTGACATACAGACAGGCGGGCTTGTCGGGCGTGTACTGGGCGGGCACGTAGATCCAGTATTCGCGCGTCGTGCCGGGGAAGATCTTCGACTGGTCGAAGCTGAACTTGAGGACTTCGCCTTTCGGCACTCCGGGCTGCGGCTTTGAGTCGGGGCCGGGCTGATAGTCGTTCGGCGTCTGGGCGGAAGCAATCAGAGTCAGGAATAACGCAAGGATGAGCGACAACACCGGGGATGTATTCATAGCGTGTTATTTTGCCCATTTCCCCAAATCTGTCAAAGCATCCGCGTCAACCGGAGGCACAAAACATTGGCTGTCCCATTACGTCATCGCCCTCACTCGTCGTATTCGTCTGACCCCTGCACCCAGATGAACGACTGGATGTCAATCAGGTCGCGCGGCCGCAGGTCGCGCAGGTCGCGCCGCAGGGCGTCAGCAAACTCAAGGAGGCTTGAGTAAGTTTCCCAGTCAGGGCGGGATCGGTAATGGAAGTCGAAGCCGTAATCGCAGGCCGCCACGCGGGTGACGTTCGGTTTCAGGAAGATGTGCATGTCGGGCAGCGCAATGAACCCGAAGACCGTCACCACGGGCCAGGTGAGGACCCGCGTCTGCTTCCGCGGGAGCGCCGCGACGACCTCGCACCAGCGCCGGAACTTCTGCTCCGTGCTGCCCGCGCCGTAAATGAAATCATACAGGCCCGTCGCGAACGAGCGCGCGCCCGCCGGCGATTTCACGGCGTCGCGGAGGGCCATCTTCTCGAAGGAGAAGAGCAGATTGGTTCGCGATTCGATCCTTACGGCGCGCGACGCGATCTCGGCGAACTCTTTGCCCCGGAGCAGCGAACGATACGTGTCGCGATTGAGCATTTCCTCCCACCGCCCGTGCGCTTCCCACTTGTAGCCCCGCTCCCAGTCGAGATAGGTCTGGTCGCGGAATCCGCCGGGAAAGAACCTGAGGAATTTGCGGCGGCAGCGGATGGCTCCGGCCGCGGTTCGGGGTGGCCGCACGCGTCGCGGCGCGCGGGGCACTGATTCAGTTTTACGAGCGAACATTGATCCGGCCTCCGTTGTGTTCCATTTTTCGCGCACGCTCAGATTCCGGTCGGGTATGTCTCCGGCACTTCGCCCACCTCCCAGTGTGATGTGCGCTCCAGCGGCTCGACCGCGCGCGTCTCGTCGAAATGCAGGACGGCGTCGAACTGGTCAGACAGTCGCGCCTTGAAGTAATGACTGAGCAGCTCGGTCTCCGGGCGGTAGATCACCCCGATGGCGCGCTCGAGGCGCTTCATCCGCAGACTCTCTGCCGCCTCGCGGTGATCGCGCAACGTGAGCAGGAAGCGCGCGTGGCCCGATTCGTGAAAAAGCTCCTCGTAACTGCCGGCGAGCCCCGGGCGCACGCGCTTGCGTTCGGCCGGGCCGTCCCATTCCGAAGCCGCAGTCACCGTGCCGCTGTGCGTGCTGAACCCGACGAGGATTGAATCGTGGCCGTACCGCTCGCGCACGAGCTGGCCGACGTTGAGTTCGCCCATCTCGCCCATCTCGGTCGCGCGCGCGTCGCCGAGGTGCGAGTTGTGCGCCCAGACGACGAACTTCGCCCGCTCGCCCTGACTGCTGAGGTGCGCCGAGAGGGCGTCGAGCGTCTCGGCCATGTGCTGGTCACGCAGGTTCCATGAAGACACCCGGCCCCGGAACATCGTGCGGTAATACTGCTCGGCGTTTTTGACGAGCCGCGCGTTCTGCTCGGCGAAAAAGAATTCGTCGGCGGCGACGCGCCCGTCACGGCTCGCGTAGTCGGCGGCCCGGCGGCGCAACTCGATGAGTTGAGTGATCACCTCCTGCTCGCACGTCGCGCTCATCCCGAAGCTCGCCGCGTAGCCGTAGGACTGTGAGTCTTCGCCGTAGTGTTCGAAACAGCCGTAGCGGTAACGCGCCCGCTCGGCCGCTTCGGGGTCAACCTTGTTGAGATAGTCGAGGACCGCCTCAATCGAAGAGTGCAGGCTGTAGAGGTCGAGGCCGTAAAAGCCGACCTTCGTCGCGCTGGGCGCGCGCGCGTCGTTGTACTCACGCAGCCAGCCCACAAAATCAAGCACGTCCGCGTTGCGCCACATCCACGCCGGGAACCGTTTGAAATCGGTGAGCGCGTCCACCGCCTCCGCGTCATCGCTCGCGCCGCGGACGAAGCGGTTGACGCGATAAGCGTCCGGCCAGTCGGCTTCGACCGCGACCGCAGTGAATCCTTTCTCCGTGATCAGCCGCTTCGTGATCCGGGCGCGCTCGCGGTAAAACTCGTGCGTGCCGTGCGAGGCCTCGCCGAGCAGCACGAAGCGCGCGTCGCCGACGAGTTCCATAAGCGAATCATAGTCATCCTTCGCGCCCGTGAGCGGACGGGCGAAGGCGTCAATCAGCGTCTCAGCAGTTACGACAGCCATGACTTCCCTCACATTCGGGCGAAAGTTACCAGGGCGGCGGAGCCTCAACCGCCTTCATTACGCCGACCTCCGGATCGCAATCAGGTGGTCACGCGCGGCGCGTTCGAGCAGGTCGCGCACTTCATCGTCGGTCGTCTGTGAAAAATCCTCGTACCAGAGCCCGATGGCAGAGAACGGCTCCGGCGTGAAGGCGCAGACGACTTCGTCAACTTCGCGCCTGAATTCTTCGCAGGTCGCGGCCGCGGCCACCGGGACGGCGATCACGATCCGCGCGGGCTGCTGCGCGCGCAGCGCCATCGCCGCGGCGCGCATTGACAGGCCGGTCGCGAGCCCGTCATCAACCAGAATCACCGTGCGACCGCGCACCGAAGACGTCAGTCGTGTGCCGCGATAGAGATGCTCGCGCCGCTCCAGCTCCTGCCGCTCGCGCACCGTCACCTCTTCGATCACCGCGTCGGGGATGCGAAACAATTGCACCAGATCGTTGTTGATGACGCGGACGCCGCCCGACGCAATCGCGCCCATCGCCAGCCCCTTGTAGCCGGGCACGCCCAGTTTGCGCACCAGAAAGACGTCGAGCGGCGCGCCCAGCGTCTCGGCCACCGAAGAGGCGACCGGCACGCCGCCGCGCGGCAGCGCCAGGACGACCACGTCAGTGCGGCGGGCATAAGCCGCCAGTTTCGTGGCGAGCATCTGCCCGGCCTCGCTTCTATTCTGAAATTTCATCTCAGCCTCACTTTCCTTTCATCACAATTTGCTCAGTGAGCTGTCCGCTTCAGACCTGTCCGGAGAATGGGATCTAAATAAACAGAAGTCGCAAGGAGGGTGCCATAACCTGATTTGCGCGGTCATTCGATGATAATAAACCGCGGACGGGCGCGGATAGCGGCGGATTGACGCTGATCTGATCCGTGCTGATCCGCCAGAATCCGCGTCATCCGCGGTCTGTTTCGAGAGTTATTTTTTATATCCCCTAAGAAACGCGAGCAGTGACGCTGACTGTAGCAGGAGAATCCCCTTTGTTCCTCTCCCATACAGGATCAACGTCTGATGAGGCTACAGGCGGGCGGGAAGGTGGCGTCACTTCAATATTTGCTGAGCAAAGGTGCGGGGAATGGGGATCACCATGCACTGAGTGCGCACGCATGGATGCGCGCGCCCTCGTGCGTTGGATCAGGGCAATCGAACAATGATGAACCTGGTTTCTGCCTGCCTCCTTTACTCTCCGCCCTTTTCCACCACCAGCTGGTTGTTGACCTCAAACACGCCGGAGACGCCGTTCGCCTTGACGTTGGCGACATTACGGTCGCCTTCGTTACTGACCACCCCCTTGAGCGTCACCCGCCCGTTCTCCACGATGATGTGGATGGAGGGGTTCGAGCCGAGCGCGTAGCGGAAGAGCGGCGAATTGTCGTTGAAGAGCGAGCGGTAGACCGCGATCCGCAGCCGGTCGTCGTTGGACGAAAGGGGCAGAACCTTGATCTGGTCGTTCACCTGGGTCACACCCTCGATGTCCTTAACGCTTTTCACGGCGGACGACTTCGTCGTGGGTCGCGTCACCCATCCGCGCAGTGTCACCCTGCCGTCCGGAGTGACATTGCCTTCGATCCAGTCGAAGACGCCGTACCACGGCAGCATCAGTAATTCGTGACGCACCTCTCTGGCAATGTGGTTCGCCGTGCGCGACGGTTCTGACTGCCCTGCCTTCACATATGCCCTGTTCCTGCTCGATTGCGCCACCCCCGTCAGGGAAGTGACGCTTACGACAAGCAGGAAGGCCGCGGATGTAATAAGGAATCCAATCTGTTTCTTTCCACGCATAAACAACCTCCCCCGGTGAAGCGCCTGATCACGCTTCACCTCAGATGTGTGACTTTTCACCCGTTCCCTTTTCCTGTCACTTCATATTCACACAGGTAGCGCCCTGCTGATTGCAACCCTTATGCCATCTGCATCGGTGATCGCGACCAAGTCGGGCGAGCCGGCCGAAACACCATACATTTACCGGCAGCCTTCAAATAATCGTCGGAGGCACCGTGCCCGGATCATAGATCGGCTGCGGCACCGGCTGCTCGGGCCGGGTCGGGTCAGGCGGCGGACTGGGCCAGACCGGGTCCGGGGGGCGCGGGAATGGGTCATCCGGAATGGGCACAGGGTCATTCGGCCTGGGGATCGGATAATCAGGCGGCCTCGGCACCTCCGGGTGCGGAGGATTCTGCTCTGGTTCGTGCTGCATAGTAACGCTCCTTTGTTCTCGCGCCCCCGATTGACCGAACAACCGGCCCCGGGCCTTCACCACAACCACTTCGTCTTCGATTTTGCGTGGTCTGAGAGCAGCGCCGAGCAGACGATAATCCCGGCGCCACACACCAGATTCGTGGCGGTCACCCACGGGTAGAGTTTCAGCGCTTTTCTGGCGGACTCAGGCGTGGCTTCCGAAGCCCCGTGCCCGGATTTGACGGGCGTCCTCTCGTCGGAGGTCTGCCCGGCGATGGCGCTGCCCAGGCAGGCGCTCGTGGCCGCCGAAGCGATGGCGCCAATGACCAGGCCGCTGCGGATTTTCGCAATCGTCAGCTCGGTGTCATTCAGCCTGCGGTCGGGTTGCGTCCACCAGTAGATGGTCGTCGCGGCCAGCGCGCCGAGGCCCGCCCAGGCGATGGGGCTGTAATTGCGCCACGCGGCCTTCATCAGCTCGCCGCGTTCCTTCTCGTCATCAATCACCTCGACCGCGCGGCCGAGCGCCACGCTCCCGTAAGCCACGCCGCCGAAGTAGGCAGCCGCGCCGAGGTTCTGGGCCGAGTTCACAATGTTTTCAGTTACTCCGTTCATATTCATTGCTCCTTGTTGATGCTCGTTGTCTGATTACCATTACTCATGATGCTGTCCGGGCTGACGCTATCTTTTCGCGCGCCACAATGCCCCGAGCGCGAGCCCCGCGCCCACGACTGCCGCGCCGGCGATGAGCGGGTGCATTGAGGCCGCGGTGTAGAGGCTGCTCTCGGCGACGTGGCCGCGATAACCGCCGCGCTCCTTCAGTCCGTTTATCGGCGCGTACAGGCTGTGGACTTCAGGGTGCCGTTCGGGGCGGTCGCTCTTCTGCCGGCTGAACATCGTCCGCTCCATGACTTTGTCCGCGAGCCGCGGCGCGTAATGGCCCAGCGCGGACATCGCCTTCGCCCCGCCGCCGACGAAGAGGTCGCGCACCGGGTGCGTGGCGCAATGCAGGATCGCTTCGGCCACCACGTCCGGCGCGTAGACGGGCGGCGGGTTCTGCGGCTCGTTCGGCAGATAGTTCCTGGCATGTCGTGTGTAGGGCGTATCAATCGCGGCGGGCTTGATGAGCGTGACCGAGACCGGCATGCCGTCATGCTCAAGTTCCATGCGCAGCGCGTCGGTGTATCCCTTCACCGCATGTTTTGAAGCGCAGTACATGCCCTGCAGCGGGATGGCGCGGTCAGAAAGCGTACTGCCGACATTGATGAGCGCCCCGCCGCGCCGGCACAGGTGCAGGGCCGCGATCCGCGAGCCGTAGACCACGCCCCAGAAGTTGGTCTCGAACAGTCGCCGCTGATCCTCGATCGAGATTTCCAGCAGCTTCCCGTAAATGGAAACTCCGGCGTTGTTGACCCACGTGTCGAAGCCGCCGAAGCGTTCGACGGCGGCCTCGGCCACGCGCCGCAGTTCCGCTTCGTCCGCCACATCGGCGGCGACGTGGATCGCCTCGCCGCCCGAAGCCGCGATCTCTTCAGTGATCTGCCGCAGGGCATCATCATCACGCGCAGTCAGCACCACGCGCGCGCCCCGCTTTGAGGCCATCCGCGCCGTGACGAGCCCGATGCCGCTCGTCGCGCCGGTGATCACCATGACCTGCTCGCTCAGTTTTTTGAGTCGCACGTTCATCGCACTCCAGCCTCCTCACCTGAAACTTATTTCTGCTGATGGCCGGACTTCACCAGCCGCCCGTGGATTTCCGCGACCTGCTCCGGCGCGACCTTCGGCCGGCGGTCGTAAGTCAGCAGCCCGTTGAGTTCCTGCTCGACGTCGGTCAGTTGCGTGTAACAGAAGCCTGCCAGGAAAGGGAGCGACGAGATGCCTTCTATCAGGCCGCGATACTTCTCAAGCAGTTCCTCGTTGCGCGCGAAAGAGGCGTAAAACTTATAGAGGTTATCGCGCTCCGCTTCGGGGACGCCCGGCGGTTGCATGAGGAACCCGCCGACTTCCGTCAGCATCACCGGCTGGCCGCGGTAACGCGACCCCAGGACGAAGAGCGGCTTGTTGCCGTACCACACGGTGGGCGGCAGCGGGCCGCTGCGCAGCGTCTCTTCGTAACGCCGGCGCAGGCCTTCCCCCGTCGCCGTGTAATCGTGGATCGCGCAGATGTCGGTGATGTCGGTGTGTTCCCAGCCGTCGTTGTCAATCACGGGCCGGTAAGGGTCGAGCCGGCGGGTCACCCTGACCACGCGCTCAAGGAAGGCGTACTGCCCCGGGTGGCTCTCCTGCAAGCCGGGGAATCCCATACTCTCGTTCACCGGAACCCAGGTGATGATGCACGGGTGGTTGTAATCACGCCGCACCGCGCGTGCCCACTCGGCCAGCAGATCCTCTTCGGCTGATAATGACCACGCCCGCGCGTTCGCCATCTCTGACCAGACGAGCAGCCCCATCCGGTCGCACCAGTAGAGCCAGCGCGGGTCTTCGATCTTCTGGTGCTTGCGCGCGCCGTTGAAGCCGAAGCGCTTCGTCCATTCCACGTCGGCGCGCAGGGCCTCGTCCGACGGCGCGGCCAGATAACTCTCCGGCCAGTAGCCCTGATCCAGCACCATCGCCAGATAGACCGGCTCGCCGTTGAGCAGCACGAGGCCTTTGCGCAATCTGATACTGCGCAGCCCCGTGTATGACTCCACTTCATCAAGCAGCTCACCGCCCTCGAACAGGCGTACGCGCAGGCCGTAGAGATGCGGCGACTCGGGCGACCAGAGCCTGGCGTTCGGAATCTTCAGCAACAGTCGCGCGGCGGCGAGTGTCGCCTCCTCTTCAACGCGCGCCACGACCGAGCCGCCGTCAAGTGCCTCGGCTTCGAGGCGCCAGCCGGTCGCCGGCGCATGCAGGTAGACGTTCAGTTCAATCGTGCCCTCTTCCGCCTGCGGAGTGATCCGCAGTTCGTCAATGCGGATGGCGGGCGCGGGTTCGAGCCAGACCGTCTGCCAGATGCCGGTCGTGCAGTAATAATCAATGCCGTGCGGCAGCCCTGAACTCGACTGCTTGCCGCGCGGCTGCTGCGGGTCCTGCTTGTCTTCGACGCAAAGGGTCAGCCGGTTCTCGCCCGCACGCAGGTAGGGCGCGATGTCGAACCAGAATGGGACGTGGCCGCCGCGGTTGTGGCCGACTTCGCGGCCGTTGACCCAGACGGTCGTGTTGTAATCCACCGCGCCGAAATTGAGCAGCAGGTCGCGGCCCTGCCACTCGGTCGGCACATCAAAGCTCCGCGCGTACCAGACGACTTCGTGAACGCCCTTGTCGTTGACGCCTGAGAGCGCGCTCTGGTAAGGGAACGGGACGGTGATGCGCCCGTCCAGATGTCGCCCGTCGTGCCAGCCCTGTTGCAGACCCCGGCCGGAGTCATCGAAGGCGAATTCCCACTCGCCGTTGAGGTTCATCCACTCACGCCTGACGAACTGCGGGCGTGGGTATTCGGGTCGCGGTATTGCTGATCGCTGATTTTCCATAGCCTGCCAGTAAAGAGATGTACCGCAGACTGCGCAGTCTGCGGAAGGCGTACCTCACTCGAAAACCGGGAAGAACTGCGAGCTTTTCTTCACGGTGCGTGTGGCGTTCAGTGATTCTACTGGTGAACTCGAAATTCTCAGCTCCGGAGGAGCGTGATGTTTATAGTTGCGAATAGCCTGCTTTCCCCAGCTCCGTAGGAGCGACATCCTGCACATTTCGCTCCTACGGAGCTGGGGAAAGCAGGCTATTCGCAACTATAAACATCACGCTCCTCCGGAGCTAAAGGCAACAGCCTTCATCTTCGACATTCGCCAACACCGTCTTCAATGTTTCATCTCACAGGACATCCGCAGCCTCGCGTAGTCTACGGTACATCCTCACGCTGATTTCCTTCCTTCCAACACATCCCGGACTCCGCCCGCGTAAGTGCGGACCTGAGCGGCGACTTCTGGATTCCAGTGCCGCTTCCGCTTCGGGTCATCCATCTCCCAGGTGACCCACGCGCCGGGCGCGGGATGGCCCCAGTCAAAATCGCCGAGCGTCAGGATCGGCGCCCACGTCACCGCTTCAACTCGCGCGCCTTGTGCGTTCGCCGCTTCCACCTGCTCATTGAGTAACTCAAGCCATGCCCCGACGGTGAAGCACTCGGAGAAATGGCAGTTGCCCGTTTCACCCATCACGATCCGCTGGTCGGGGTACTGCCGCCGCGCTTCAAGCAGGAGGCGCGAGAGCGGCCAGCCCTGCTCCACGCCCCAGTTGTTGTAAAAATTGAGCCCCACGACCTGCAGCAGCGACGGGTCGCCGCCCCACTCATCCGACCCCGTTTCGCGCGCCGCTATCGGGTCGCGCCGCCCGAGCAGCGTATTGAACGGGCGCCCCTGATCTTCGAGGCTCACGTGCGGGTGCCACGCCCAGGGCTCAGACAACGCGATCACGGCATCAGGGTCGGCCTCGCGCACGGCGCGCGCCATCCGGATCATCATCCGCCCGATCACCGGATAAAGCTTCCACCACGAATGAGAGGGCTTGCCCTTCACCGCCGGCCACCACCGCCCCCAATCGGTCATCATCGCCGTCCAGTAGCCGCACTCGACGACCGGAATGTAACCGGCGAAGCGCCCGCGATAGCGCGCGGCGACCCTGCCCGCGAACTCGGCCATCAGGTCAATGACGCGGCCGTTGTGAATATCTTCCTCTTCAATCCACGGCGGCCACTCGTAATGACAGAGCGAGAGGTAAACTTGTCTGTTACTGACCGCGGCCAGCCGATCAAGGTAGCCCCAGTCAAATTCACCCGGCTTCGGATAAGAGCGCGCGAGCCACGCCCCGTCGCGGTAGAGCGTCAGGCCGAACTCTTCGCGGAACAGCCGGTAGTCGGGTTCCAGCTGCTCGGCGTGCCCGGTCAGCTCCAGCTGATGAAAGTTCAGCTCCTGCTCCCAGCCGGGAGTCCCGCCACGGATATGGCCGGCATCGAATGCGCCTGCCAGCTTCCACGTTCGCATCAGACACTCCTCAGATCATGCGGCGCCTGCTTACGCATTTGCTCCCTGCGGATCTTCAACCGTCTTCCCCCACTCCTGCGCGTACTCACGCACTTCATCAAGCTCGACGCGGCCCCAGCGGTGGCCGAACCCGTCCGGCTCGACGCTCTCGGGCTGGTCGAGCAGCTTCTGCCAGCAGCGCAGCTCTTTGATATATGAATCGCAGGGGATGCGCTCGCACGTCTCACGGTCCTCGATGTCGAAGATCCCGATCTTCGCCCACTCGCCGCTCTGCCAGTCCGGGATGTCAACGCACGGGTAGAGGCAGACGCCGTGCAGATCAACGCCGGAGTTGAGCGCCTTCATTGACTCCTTCATCGTGTTGCCGAGCCACTCCGCGCGCTTGTCCTGGTAGCCGCTCGTTTCGCCGATGATGAGCGGCTGGTGGTAACGCTCCCACGCGAACAGGAGCATCTCGCCGAGTGGTTTGCGCCGCGGGTCGCACGGGCCCAGCACGGCGCGGCTGCCGTCGGCGTTCAGCTGCGCCTGACTGAAGTGGTAGACGTTGACCCCGACGATGTCCAGGATTTCCGGCTCGCCGCCGAGTTCAGGATGCAGGCGACCGAAAAGCATGTCCCAGGCCTCGTAAGCCTGCTCGTAAGCCAGCTCCCATGCTTTCTCAGCCAGATCGGGCCGGTCCGGCGGCGGCACGTCATGAATGATCGGGTCAACGTGAACCATCCGCGCCTCGGGGTCCACTTCGCGGATCGCCTTCACGCCTTCAATGTCCATGCGGCAGAGAGCGCGTTTGAGTTCGTCATAACGCCCTCTGGCGAAGGGGTACATCCACCCCATGTCGGTCGCGGCGCCGGAAAAGAAAGTGATCTCGTTGATCGGCGTGAAAAAGCGCGGCGGCACGGTCCTGGCCACGATGTATTCGGCGGCGGCGCGGCAGTAATCAGTGAACCGCCGCCGGCATTCGTCGCTGAACGGATCACTGCCGTCCGGGAACCCGTAATGACACAGATCCCAGATCGGGGTGATGTGATAGTCGCGCATGGCCTCGATCATCGGATCAACCGTTGACCAGTCGTATCTGCCGCCGCCCTTGTCCACAAACGGCCAGCGGATCGCCTCGCGCACTACGCCGACCCCCAGTTCCATCAGGCGTTCATAGTCTTTCCGGACATGACGGTCGTGGCCGGTGAGCGCGAGATAGTCCCATCGTTTCCCATCCTTCCAGATGAAGGTGGAACATTCGAAACCCGCCATAAAGAAAGTCGGGAAAATCGCCCCCCCCGGGCGCAGCTCGCGCTTTTCTGTCATTACCTGTCCCCTCGTCATACACCCGTGTCCGTCAACACCACGGACGGCCCAGGTCGCAGTCATTACGCACATCTCAAGTCGAGATGACATCACTGACTGGAATCAGCACAGTTATCTCCCACTTCTTCACCGATACTCATTAGAATCACCTTCACAGTCGCCAGCCGTCACACGAAGCAACGTTCAAAGCCATCCTGAACAGCAACCGCCATTCCAGCCTGCTCGGGGGTAATGATGTCTGGAGTACCGACTTCAGTCGGGTTTTGCCGTCACCAAAAGCAAAACCCGACTGAAGTCGGTACTCCAGACATCGCCCCTGAATTTTGCAGATTCTGAACTGATACTTTGGTCCCGGCGGCATCGCGGTGCGGGCCGTCGGTGGGCGGGGTTGCGGCAGTTTTATTCGGAGGGAGTCGGTATGTCTTGCGGCGCCCGACTGTCATAGTCTGGGGACACCTCTGTCCGCTCACGGGACAGACACTTGCTGTTTGTGTGGCGTGGCTACTGAGCCTGTGACTCGTGAGGCTGGCTGGGGCTGGGGGTGTGGCTGCGGCCTTTGTTCACCTTCCTGAGAGTGTCGAGCAGGATGTCGCCGTCGAGAGGCTTTTTCAGAACCGCGGTGGCCCCGGCGGCCATGGCTTCCGACTCGTAACTGTTACTGTAAGCCGAGAGGACTACGATCGGGATCTGCGAAAGCTCAGCCGTGCTTCTGATGTATCTGATCAGATCCCCGCCGCTGACGACGGGCAGGAGGAGGTCTGTAATTACGACATCCGACTTGAATTCGTGGAGCATCTGGATTGCCCTCTCGCCGTCAGACGCCGTCATGACAATCCACCCTTCGCTCTCCAGCATCACCTGCAGCAGGTACTGGGAATCGGGATTGTCTTCCACAACCAATACGGTAGATTTAACCATGGCTTTCCTTCACGCAAGCTTTCCGGGGCACATCCTCGGGCGTAATGTTACGCCAGACACCGGGTAATACCAATACCGGACGCCACATCAGGCGAAAGGCAGAAGTAAAAAGGCGGAAGTAAAAAATAAAAAGCAGAACTGACCTGATCACCAGCGGCCCGTCCGTCGTTGCGGACTTTTCCCTGGTCAGAGGGGGCTTTGGTAGAAAGAGGGAAACGACCGGGAGCTTACCATTGCCGGCCCGTCAGCGTCGGTACGCTTTGGCACATATCAGCTGCGGGGATGCTCTGGTCTTCTGTTCGATGTGAGCCATGAGGCTGCCCGCGCCTGAGGCGGGAGAATTATTCAGTCCCAGACATTCTTCGGTTGACCTTTCAGACCTCAGTCTCCAGAATTTCACCCACTCCCCTGTGAATGGCCAATATGGAAAAAAGGAAGGGTGACTCCCTGAGGCGCTATGCCGTTGCTGTCCTGGTAGTGGCGATCTCCACGCTGCTCAGGCATTCGCTCATGACGGCTCTCGGGGAGGGCGTGCCATTCATCCTGTATTTCCCCGCCGTGGTGGTCAGCGCGTGGTATGGGGGGTTCGGGCCAGGGCTCCTGACCACGGCGCTGAGCGCGATCTCTGCACTCTGGTTTTTCATCCCCCCTTACCATTCGCTGGCCATTCCGAATCCAACCGCACTGATTCAACTCGGTGTCTTTGCCGGCGTCTGTGTGTTCATCAGCTTTCTCACTGAAGCACTCCACAGGGAGCGGGAAAAGACTCACGAAATCCTTGAGCGGGAGCAGCAGACCCGCTCCGAACGGGAGGCCTCGCAAAAGCAGCTCGCCAGTATTCTGGACACGATCAGCGAAGGCTTCTACGTGCTTGACGGCCAGTGGCGCTACACGTACGTCAACCGCGAGGCCATCGAACTCGGGCGCCGGCCCAAAGAAGAACTGCTGGGGAAAAATATCTGGGAGGTCTACCCTGAGTCGGTGGGCAACCAGTTTTACGTCGAATTGCACCGGGCGATGAGAGAGCAGGTGCCCGTCCACTTCGAGGATTTCGCCACGCCCCTCGGCCGCTGGTTTGCGAACGACGTTTACCCTTCGGAGGATGGCCTCTCGATCTTCGTCCGCGACATCACCGCACGCCGGCAGATGGAAGAGTCACTCCGCGCGAGCGAGGAACACCTGCGGCTGACTCACAAGGTGGTGGGCCTCGGCACCTGGGAGTGGAACGTGATCACGGGTCAGGTTTACTGGTCGCCCGAATACCGGGAGGTTTACGGCCTGGACCCTGCGGAAGAACCGTCGTTCGATAAGGGGATGGCAGTAGTCAGGGAGGAAGACAGGGAGGGCATCAGGCAGGCGCTCGCGAAAGCCCTCGCCGGGCACGAAGAGTTCAGGTCCGAACACCGGATCCGTCACCCCGAGAAAGGGAAGAGGTGGATTCAGGCGGTCGGCAGGATCATTTATGACGAGAGTCAGAAGCCGGTCCGGATGACGGGCTTCGTGATGGACGTGACGGAGCAGAAGCGGATCAAGGCCGAGCGGGACCGCTTCTTCTCGCTCTCCTTTGACCTGATGGTCATTATTGAAGTCGACGGCACCGTCCGGCATCTGAACCAGGCCTGGGAGAAACTGCTCGGCTACACCCTCGAAGAGCTGAGCGCGACTTCGCTCGTCGGGTTTGTTCACCCCGAAGACCGGGCCGCGACCATTGCCACGCAGCAAAGACTCTTCGACGGCGAAGAGCTGGTCAGCTTCGAGAATCGCTACCGGTGCAGGGACGGCTCATACAAATGGCTCTCCTGGAACGCAGTCATCTCCCGCCAGGACGGGCTCTGTTACGCGGTCGGCAGAGACATCACCGAACGGAAGCTGGCCGAAGAGGCGCTGCGCGATCAGGAGAGTCGCCTGCGCCTGGCGCTCGAATCCGCCCGGATCGGTACCTGGGACTCCAACCCCCGGACGGGCGAGCTGAGCTGGGACGAGCGCTGCAAGGTCATCTTCGATCTGCCCGAGGGTGGCGAGGTCAACATGGGTGTGTTTCTGTCGACGCTCCACCCGGAGGACCGCGAGCCGATACGCGACGCCATCCGGCGGGCGCTCGATCCGGCTGAAAGGGCCGGGTACAACGTCGAGTACCGCGTCATCGGAATCCGGGACGGCGCCGAACGCTGGGTGGCGGCCCGCGGTCAGGCGTTCTTCAATGAGGCGGGCGAGGCGGTGCGCTTTGTCGGGACGGTGCTTGATGTCACCGAAGGCAAGCGGGCGGAAGAGGCCCGGCTCAAATTCGCGGCGATTGTCGAATCCTCCGATGACGCCATCATCAGCAAGACGCTCGACGGCATTATCACCAGCTGGAACCCGGGGGCGGAACGCATCTACGGCTATCAGGCCGAGGAAGTCCTCGGGCGCCCCATCTCCCTGCTCTCCCCGCCCGAACAGGCGGACGAGGAGCCGGCTATCCTTGAAAGACTCAGGCGCGGCGAACGCCTTGAGCATTACGAAACGGTGCGGAGGAGGAAGGACGGACGGCTGATCAACGTCTCTCTCACCGTCTCCCCCATCAGGGACGCCAGCGGCAGGATCACCGGGGCCTCCAGGATTGCGCGCGACATCACCAGGCAGAAGCAGGCCGAGGAGGAGCGGGAACAGCTACTCGCCCGCGAGCAGGCGGCGCGCTCCCAGGCCGAAGAGGCCAGCCGCCTCAAGGACGATTTTCTCGCCACCGTCTCGCACGAACTCAGGACGCCACTGAACTC
>Ga0070741_10002467_pt1 | contig 49512 bp, 36 predicted proteins | sample Coa_R1_4_FD_66440 | JGI IMG/M metagenome (GOLD analysis project Ga0070741, IMG submission 66440) | Surface soil microbial communities from Centralia Pennsylvania, which are recovering from an underground coalmine fire - Coalmine... | ecosystem: Environmental > Terrestrial > Soil > Unclassified ... | reverse complement strand
TACTCCAAGGCGCCGGTGTGGCTCAAAACGATTCCCTTGCCAATATTTTTTTAGAACGATCTGCCAATCAAAATTATGTCGATGCCGAGTTCAAATTGGCTTCCAGTTACCGGATGGGGCGAGGTGTACAGGCCAATTCGCAGAAAGCAGTATATTGGTACAGCCGGGCTGCGGAACTCGGCGACGTCGAAAGTGAGCTCGATCTTGCGATATATTATCGTGGCGATAATGGGATTCCACGCGATACCGTAAAAATGTTATACTGGCTTACGCGCGCAGCCACACAACGAAATCCGAAAGACGATACCGTGGCTACCTCTTCTTCGGGTCCTGTGACCGTTAGTACAACGGTTGGCTATCAGACGAGTGCGGAAATTTCGCAAATTCGGTACTCTCTTGCCTCGATGTATCTTGCCGGCGAACTCGTTCCGAAAGATTCGCTTCAAGCCTACATGTGGCTTCTGATTACGAACGAGAACAAGAAAGACTTTCCTGCGTCAAAGATCATGGACGGGCCTTGTCAGCAGGAACTGATCGACCAAATAACCGTGCTGGAATCGCACCTTTCCTCCGACCAGCAACACGAGGCCGAGCAGGAGGCAGTGAAATTGCTCGGTCGTCCGCTGCAAAATTTAGCACGTAAAGCGAAGCTCGATCTAGATTAACGTGACCGGTTTCAAACGTATTCTTATAACGGGGGGCGTCCGCCGACTCGGACTTCATATCGCCTATGGCTTTGCGGAGCGCCATGCGGTACTTGGTCTCAATTATTATCACGCCTCTGAACGCGAAGCGGATCATGCACAAAGTGAATGTCTAAAACGGGGGGCGAAACAGGTCTTTCTCATCAAAGGCGATGTGACAAAAGAGGCCGATGAGATTACCGGTCGTTTTGCCAAACTCGCCGGAGGGATCGATGTCGTGGTCAATAATGCGGGAATATTTCCCAATCGAAAAACGCTCTCGGAGTTAAGGCTCAAACAATTCCAGGAGACCTTGGCACTTAACCTGCTTGCGCCATTCGAGATTTCGAAAGCGGCATCCGAGATGATGCCGGAAGGCGGAACGATCATTAATCTGGCGTCGCTGGGAGGTCTGCAGATCTGGAAGGAACGGATCGACTACAATGTTTCGAAATCGGCCCTTATTACACTTACGAAAGCATTAGCGAGAGAACTCGCACCAAAGAAGATTACGGTAAATGCCGTTGCACCGGGCGCGATACGAGTCGAGAATGAAACGCCGGAGCGTCTTGGGATCGCAGAAGAAAAGATCCCAATCAGGCGTTACGGTAATTCCGAAGATATTATCTGTGCCGTGCTCTATCTTGCCTACGATGCGCCGTATGTAACTGGTCAGGTGCTGGTTGTCGATGGCGGAAGGTCGGTGATTTCATAAGATGAGATTTCATAAGATGAAAACCGTCCCAGTATTTGTAATTGCATTTTTATTTAGCACTTGCCCTCTCCGCGCTCAGGATACAACGTTAACCCCAATTGAAAAGGCTGGAGGAGTCCTTGGGGCCTCTGTGGTCTTTGCACTCGGTGATTACGTGGGATTTAATCTCATAAAAAAGGCGGACGGCGGTTCCATGCTGCAAGCTCCGATTTCGTTTCGAATCGGAGAAGGCCTTACGCAGGCCGCAGTGACGTATTTTTTGTATAGAGTATGCGGTCTTACTTCCGCAATCTCTTTTAATCTCATCTGGTGGACGTGGGGCGATGATTTTGCTTATTATGGCTGGGGACAACTATTAAGCTGGTTCCCATGGGAAAGCCGAGCGCAAAGTGGCCTTCGGTTTCACGAATACGCGTCGGCCGAATGGACGCCGGTCGGTCTTGTACGTTCACAAGGAAGTGCCATTGCAAAGAGCACGCTTATTGCACAGTCAGTGGCAGGATTTTCGGTGGCCATGGCAATACTGTTTTAGATTCGTTGCCTGACGGCCTTAAATGAATTTGGCTTTTATTCCGTTTATTCTTTAGCAATTTATTTTTTATAGCACCATACCGTGTCAGCCGTAAAACAGCGCGCCGAAAAGGCGTATTTGAACGAGAAATTTCTTACCAGTCCGGAAGCCCGGATCGTCCGTATTCTTACGGAGTATATCGAGCCACGCAGCCGGCTTGCACACGCACGGGTACGAGACACGATCGTCTTTTTCGGGTCCGCGCGCATTCAAACACCGATGGAAGTCGATGCCGAACTCCACCAGCTCGAAAACGCGCGGGCGCTTGCGGTGCAAACGAATTCGTGTACCCCGGAAGTCGAAGCAGAACTCGAAGAGGCCGTGCGGCGCGCCAAGCGACACCGCGAATTAACCCGCTATTACGAGGAAGCGAGCGAACTTGCTCGGCTGCTCACGGAATGGTCCATTACCCAGGCTGCACAGGACTACGAAAAAGCCCAGGTTGCAAAAGGACAGATCGCGGCGGCGCAAGTTAAAGAACAAATTCCCTATGTCAACGTCGAAACGATTAAAACGCACTCGTTCAAGCAGCGCTATGTGATCTGCTCCGGGGGCGGGCCTGGAATTATGGAAGCTGCGAACAAAGGGGCCATGCTCGCTGGTGGGAAGTCGATCGGGTTCAATATTGCCCTTCCGTTCGAGCAAATGCCAAACAGTTTCATCACGGATGAACTGAATTTTGAGTTCCATTACTTCTTCATGCGAAAGTTCTGGTTCGCGTATCTGGGCAAGGCACTCGTCATTTTTCCCGGAGGCTTTGGGACGATGGACGAACTCTTCGAATGCCTGACGCTTATTCAGACGGGGAAAATTCGAAAGAAGATGCCGATCGTCGTCTACGGAAAATCGTTCTGGGACGAGATCGTGAACTTCGATAAGCTGGCGTATTACGGAATGATCTCGCGAAGCGATTTAAGCCTTATCCACTTTTCCGAGACACCTCAGGAGGCATTCGAATACCTTCGTGGCGAATTAACGAGGCTGGACGAAGGCGAAGAGACGTTTTTGCATTCGAATCCGCTGGCCTGAGCACATCATTGTCATGAAAGGATCTCCGAAAATTTTGTATATTTGTAGCATCTTGTACCGTCATTCTTGAACATTATGAAACGTCATCTTGCTCTTCTATTCGTTTTCGGTTTGTTTTCTGTGTGTGCAACATCCTCTCGGGCACAGCGCTCGTTCGGGACGCAACAAATCGTCGTGGACGATGGCTCGAGCCATACGATTACTGTTCTGGACCCTGCGGGGTTGACTGGGAATTATACCTGGACGATCCCGATCGATCCCACGACGGGCTTGAGTTCGGCCTTCGTTCCGCAGGGCACTACGAATAATTCGACGCTCCGTTGGGACAACGGAACGTCTTCCTGGCTCGAAAATACCAACGTGCTTGCCGATAATAGTGGGAATATTGTCGCTGCCTCCATCGGAAACAGTGCGGGGATCCTTTCTGCCTCGATTTCATTCCCTACCGCGGGGCTTGAACAGGGCATCGTTCTCAGTTCTGGTACTCAAAATGTGTATATTGATAATTCACAATTGAATATGGTCGGTGGGGGAATCACCATCGGTAACACATTGCTCGATAATGCCGGCAATATTTTTACCAGCCGGAAAGTGGTCATGAGCACTGAAAGCGATGATGTCAATGGCCCATCTGGAACCAATACGGTGAATTTTTCGGGTAATAAAGCAGTAGTGACCGTTACTGATTTAACGCCCAACGCCACTGGCGATGTGACGGCATCGACGAGTGGGATCATCAACGAAGGGCAAGTGCTGTATCTGCATAATGCGATGGGCAATGGTCATGATGTGATACTAAACGGGAGCCATGTCGGTGACGGACTCCTGGGGCTCTTTATGTATTTTTATACCGGCGGCTGGATTCGCGTCGGCACCAATTAAGCAGGAATGTTCAAATTGAATTCGGACTCGCGGCACTCGTGCCGCGAGTTTTTTATTTCGGTTGCGAATCGAGATATTCCTGTAATAGAATTCTCGCCGCTTCTTCGTCTCGGAGCGATTTGTTTTCGCGCTTTTTTTTGGGAAGCTCTCGTGCGCGAATATTCGTTTCGGCGATGAGCGATGTCAGCCGCTCGTCCCGTAATTCGAGCCGAACACCGTTTGGAAGGATTCCAGTCAATTTATCGCCGAAGCGATGGACCTCCTTCGTCATTTCGCTTTCATTCCCAGACAGCGTTTTGGGAATCCCAAGTATGACGGTCCCAATCTTTTCATCTTCAAGTAGGGTTGCAATGCGGCTCAGGAGCGCGGAAGTATTTTCGAGAATGCCGCGTGAAAATGCTAAAATACCAAGTTCATCAGAAATAGCAATACCGACTCGTTTCGTACCGTAGTCGATCGCGAGTACTCGGCGCGGGCCGTTACCTGGCACGGACGATCCTTTCCTGAATTTTCAAGAGTTCGGCGTCGGCCATTCGGGGACCATCGTGGGTAGTGAGATAGCCTACGTAACGTTCCGAGAACGGATGCTCGATGCTCAGCATTGGCTCCCACGGTCCGTCGGGAATTCCGTGCATAGGAATAAGCTTCACATGAGCATGGTCGATGCCCATTCCTTCTGCGACCAGGCCTACGCGCTTACATTCTAAACTGCGTTCAAGCAGTTCGGACACTTCGCGTGCCGTCTCGAATAGCGCTGCATATTCTTCTTTCGGTAAAGACAAAACCGCGCTGGGAAGATGATGCTTTGGAATTACGACCGTAAACCCGGGAGTATTCGGGAATGGAGTCAGGAATGCCAAATATCGTTCCGACTCGAAGATCGTCCAGGACGGAATTTCTCCCACTGCAATGCTACAAAAGAGACAATCGGGCATACGGTTATTCCTCGAATCGTTCCACGCTGGTGACCCCCCGCACTTTACGTAACTTTTCCATCAACCGGGCAAGATGGTAGGTATTCTTTACAAAGACCGTCATTTTGCCATCGAACATCGCATCTCGCGAGTCAATATTGACCGAGCGAATATTCGTGTTGTTGTATGTGGAGATCACGTGTGTAAGATCGCTTAGCATTCCTGGCCGATCTTCGCCAAAGACCCGAATACCGACAAGGTAATCGGCGCCTTCATCGGTGCTCGGCCAGGAAACATCGATCAGCCGTTCGACCGAGTCGTTCTGCAATTTCTGGATATTCCTGCAATTAGCACGATGGATTTTTACACCCTGACCGATCGTGACGACGCCGACCACATCATCACCCGGAACCGGATTACAGCACTTCGCATAGCTGTAGAGAAAGTTGTCGCGCCGGCCCTGAATCAGAATTCCGGTCGTGGCACGAGACGTGTCGAGATACGTGACCGGCGTTGCGGCTTCCGATTCCTGAGTCGCTGCCGGTCCACGAGCGCCTGGTTTTAACCAATCGATCAGCCGCTTATAATATTCTTCGATCTCGATATCGGCTGCGGCGAGCGCGGCATAAAACTTTCCGATCGTTCCGAACGGTGTTGTTGCCGCAAACCGGGCCAGCGTATCCTCATTGACATGTGCCTTCCCTTTTTGCAGGCGCTTGATCCAAAGCTCCCGGCCTTGCGTAACGCGAGCACGCTGCTCTTCATTCAAAAATTTTCGTATGAGCTGCCGTGCTTTATGCGTGATCACGAACTTTTCCCAATCGGCCGTTGGCGATTGATTTTTTGACGTGATAATTTCGACCTGATCTCCGCTCGAAAGCTTTTGATGAAGGGGAACGATGCGGCCGTTGACCTTCGCGCCAATCGTCCGCAAGCCGATCTGGGAATGGATATCGAACGCGAAATCCACGGCCGTCGCACCCTTGGGAAGGATTCTAAGTTCCCCTTTGGGGGTAAAAACGTAAATTTCGTCCTGGTAGAGGTTCAGTTTGAAACTTTCAAGCAGGGCACTCGGCGCATCCTCGCCATGCTGCTCGAAGACGTCACGCACCCATTTCACCCATTCCTCGAGCTCCGGGTCGGTTGCCGTAATATGCTCTTTATATTTCCAGTGTGCGGCGACGCCCTTTTCTGCGATCTCGTGCATGGAGCGGGTTCGAATCTGCACTTCCACCATTCGCCCTCCAGGGCCGATCACCGTCGTGTGCAGCGATTGGTATCCATTTTTTTTCGGTAGCGAAATATAGTTCTTGAACCGCTCTGGAACCGGTGTATAGATCGAGGAGACCAGCCCGAAGACTGCAAAACAATCGTTATCGTTCGGAGTATCCAGCAGAATACGAATGGCAAAGAGGTCATAGACTTCATCTAAGCCTTTGCCCAGGCGCATCATTTTGTTGTAGATCGAGAAAATGTGTTTTGGGCGTCCAACGATCTCGAATTTGAGATGCTGCTCTTTCATCGCCTCGACGATCGGTTCGATAAAACCGGCGATGTAGGTTTCGCGCTCGATTCGCTTTTCGGCAAGGGCCTGCTTGATGTTCGTGTAAGCTTCTCGGTTCAGGACCTTAAACGCGAGGTCTTCGAGTTCCCACTTTACTTTTCCGAGACCGAACCGATTTGCGAAGGGGGCGTAGATATCCAGCGTCTCTTTCGCCATACGGAATTGTCGATCGGGGGGCAGATACTCGATCGTCCGCATATTATGCAAGCGGTCGGCGAACTTTACGAGCATTACGCGCACATCGCCGATCATCGAAAGCAGCAACTTCCGGTAACTTTCCGCCTGCGTGATCTCCCGCGATTTGAAAATGTCGGTGATCTTCGTTGCGCCATCGACGATTTCAGCGACTTCGGAACCAAATTCTTCGCGTATTTCCTCCAGTTGATACGCCGTGTCCTCGACCACATCATGCAGGAGCGCGGCGACGATCGAAATGTCGTCGAGCGGGATCTCCTGCGCGACGATCATTGAGACTTCGAATGGATGGATAAAATAGGGCTCCCCGGAGGCGCGACGATCGTTCTTATGCGCTTCGTAGCACAGCCGAAACGCTCGGATAACGATCTCTTCATCTAAAAAGCGGAGGTTTTTCCGACAGGCGGCAAGCAGGTCGTTTAACTTATCTGCATAAATCTCATCGTTGGTTGCTCCGGACCATCGGAGAGCCATCCGAGAAGCGGAACGTCGCTCCATTGTTCGTGAGGCCGCGCCATCCCGCCCCTCCGTAAGCACGGTCTCTTTTGGCTCTTTTCGAGCGAGGCGATCGATTGAAGCGGCTTCCATATTAGTGTATGCTCTTATCCCTTAAGAGCAACGTCACAAAATCCGGGCAAGGTTTCAGGACGTCCATGGGAGTCCGCAGCCGGCGGTTGAAACCATAATTTATTATTCTTCACGCGGTACGCCCCACCAGCCATAATAGAGCGTGATTCCGGCGCGAAAGTTGACCAAAATAAGATCGGTAATATCCGGCTGAAGTACGAAGGACATATCCTGGAATGGCCCATTGAATACGCCGGTCGCAGAAATTTCGGCGAACGGTTCGAGAGTATATCCGCCCCCTAATTCGAAATCGTGCTTCATGCCGAAGAGCAGGTCGATCCCATTTCGGCTCCAGTCCTGCTCGGAAATAGAATCGACGGGTGATGCGTTGCCGCCGAGCGGCGTAAGCGTATCGACCATGTGATAAAAATGCTGGGAGCTTTTCATCATGAGGTGCTGGAATCCAACCCCGAAATAAAATCTAATAGCGGACGTTGGGCGTGTAATATCGTAATGCAGGTCGAGCCCAATGGCTGTCGTACCCAGCGTTTCGGATCGAACGAGTCGGGTTTCCGGACCGAAATCCGGTCGAGTATAATTGGTCGCGATCGGAGTACCTATCCCATGATTATAAATAGAATCGGTCGAAAAATCTCCGTTGATCACAAAATGCGTGAGCGATAAGCTAAGGTCCAGGCGACGGGTCACGGCCGTCATGGCCTGGAACCCATAGGCAAAGACGGAAGTCGGGACCAGTACTGGAGTCCCGATGTGCATACTGCCGCCTCCGATGTTCGCGCCGAGACCTATTGCACGCCACGGTTGCGGTGTAAGCATAAGTGCAGCATGGGCAGCTTCTTCCTGTTCCTTCTGCATGGCATGAAGGGAATCTTCGTGTAATTGCTGACGTGCCCGAGCAAAGGCATCCTCTTGTTGCTGCTTTGCAGCCTTGATGCTATCCTGACGATGTTGCTCTGCCTGCTGCGCGAGTTCCTCTTCTTGTTTCTTACGGAGTTCCTCGGCTTTGCGGCGGTCGCCGGTTAAGACCGAATCGGGTGGCAGGGAACCCGCAGGCTGCTGCGCATAGGTTGGTGTAATGCCCGCAATTGCGAGCAAAAACATCGTTAGAACGAAAGGGATTCGGAACAACCGCACGGCGTTCGCGAATGTTTGGTGCATAATAGTCGAAATATCGGTTTGTTTAAGCTCTGCCACCTTTTCCGCAATGAACGGAAGGTAAGCCGGTGAGTTTCGTTTGCCTCGCTCCGGCACCGGAGCCAGATATGGTGAATCGGTCTCGATAAGCAACCGGTCAATCGGCGTTTCCCGCACAATTTCTGCCAGTGTACTCTTCTTAAACGTAATATTGCCGGTAAAGCTTACATAAAAGCCGAGTGAAACGGCCCGCTGCATGAGTTCCATCCCGGCCGAAAAGCAATGGAACTGTCCTCTTGGAATCTCCGGTGCAAGGGGAGCGTAGTGCTCCTCTATGATCCGAAAAACATCGTCTTCGGATTCGCGTGTGTGAATGATAACTGGTTTTCCGAGTTCAATCGCTAACTCGATCTGTTCCGAGAATGCCTTGCGCTGCACATCACGGGGTGAAAAATCGTAGTGATAGTCAAGCCCGATCTCGCCGATCGCCACGACGTTCCGCTGCGTGACCGCTAATGTTTTTATCGATTCTCGAAGCTCTATATTCCATTCGTTCGCGGAATGCGGATGGATTCCGAGGCCACAGAAAATATTCGATTCAGAAGCAGAGAGTTCGAGTGTAGGCTGGATGCTCGCACGATCGGTCGCTGGAACGAGAAAATGTGAGATGCCAGCTTGGCGCGAACGTGTCAGCATTTCGGCCCGGTCCTCATCGAAGGCCGAGTCCTGCAAATGGCAGTGAGTATCAAAGAAGCCGGTGGAAGTCATCGAATTCGCTGTACAAACGGAGCAAAAACACCTTTACTTCCCAGTGAAGTGGGTAAAAATGAGGGAATATCGGATGAATCTTTTCTCAGACCAGCACTTTTCCGAACTTTGACTCCTACTTTACCGGTTTTTTGCTAAACCAGTATCGTATTCTCTTATTTCTCACATGGAGCCGCAAGAAGCCGAACCGAATAAAGCTCCTCCCGAGCAAAAACGCCGCGGGGTTTGGAGTCGCGTTCGGCGGATTTTGGCGATCGTTCTGCTCCTGGTAATGGTCCTGAGCATTGCCGGAATGCTCTTTATTCAACTTCCTATTTTTAAGCGGCTCGTCGTGAACGAGCTCGTGAGTACGGTGGAAAAGAGCACGAATGGAACACTATCCATTGGCGAAGTAAAGGGGAATTTGCTCGAAGGTTTCGTGATGAACGATGTCACGTTACGCCTTAAGACTGGAACGAAATACGATACGGTACCCCTCGTTCATGCCGACCACATTATTGCAAAGTACTCTTTTATTCGGTGGCTGCGAAAAAGCGAATTTGGAATCACCGAAATGGTGCTCGAGCATCCCGTGATCCGCTTCGTAAAGTTTACCGGCGATACCCTCTGGAATTTTAGCTTGCTCACGAAGCCGGTACCGTCGGCGTTGAAGGCTCCGCCCAAACCGTTCACGCAGATCGTCGATCTCGCCAGCCTGCGCATACAGGATGGGAGCTTGTACATGCGCGATTATAATTACCCGCCGCGTCAACTGCAAACGATCGTTGCATTGGAGCCGAGCGGGAACGGGCGGGGACAAAAAAAAGTCGTTGCCGCGCAAGTAAAAGAACAGGAGATCGATTGGTCAGACGTGCAGGTCGAAGGCATCGATCTGGACAGTCGCTTTTATGCACATGGTTCGCAGGCGCAATCGGCACGCATCAATCATTTGCGTTTTACAGAGAAGCAAAGCGGATTTTTCGTGCAGCACCTGCAGTGCTCGGTTTATCGCGATTCGATCCAGGCGCGAATGGATGATGCCAGGATCACGACGGGGCATTCCGACCTTAGCTTCTCGATTGAACTCGCCCCGCCAAAGATCATTGAAAGCGGGCTTTTTACTTCGATCCAGCATTCCTCCGTCAAAGCCGAAGTGCATGGGCCGGTCATCAGCACCTATGAACTCAAACAATTTCTCCCTAAGCCGCTTGGATTTCTTGCGGGATCACCGGGGATCGATCTTATTGCGACAGGGGAATTTGGCAAGCTCCATATTAAGAAACTGGCGCTCGATCTTAAAGACCGAGGTACAATCATCGCAGTAGGCGATATCGATAACCTGCACAAGACCGATTCGCTTTGGATGTCGCTCGATCTCAAGGGTAAGAACCTTTCCAATGCTTCGCTTACGGACTACGTGCCAGGCCTGCACCTTCCCAATCTTTCGCGGTTCGGTACGATCGATATTGCAGATCTAACCTATATCGGTGCACCACTCGATTTTCATACAACATTTGCTGCGACTTCCAGTGATGCGGGGAACGCATCGGGCGACGTGATCCTCGATCTCCGAAATAAACAAATCCGGTATCATGCGGGACTGAGGATGACGAACTTTAACATCGCGGCACTCCTCCCAGGAACGAGTTACGAAAGTTCCATTTCCGCCGAAACGCAACTTGCCGGTCATGGAACGAACTGGAAGACAATGGCTTCCACCATTGCCCTGAAAACCGATGCCCCCTCGTCCTTTGGAAGATATCGCATTACGTCGCTCGATCTCGATGGGGCGATCGACGGTGGTACAGTGACCGCCAATCATTTGGATGGTGTCGTCGAAGGCGGGCCGGAAGTCCATGTCCACAGCGCAATGATCGGACTTATGAATCCCACGTTGCCGTTTCATTTCGATGGCATCGTGAACGATTTCCGATTGGCACAAGTGCTGGGGCCGAATTCTGAAAATCCCTCGAGGATCGATCTCGAAGCGAATCTTTCCGGAAGTGCGAAAGACTTCGAAGACGTCACTGGAACCGCGCATCTTCGGCTTTTCGATCTGGCATACGCGGGACATCCCTTACCGGAAGACACCGCAGACCTTAAAATTTTGCCTCTTTCCGAGGGTCAAAATAGTTTGCTCTTTCGCAGTTCGATCGCTAACGTCACAATCAACCGGCGCTTTCAGTTGGGAACGCTCACCGAAGATCTGCCCCAGCACGTTACGGCGCTGATGACGGCCATCGAACAACGTAATTTCCCAGAGCAAGGAATACACTATCCTGTATTGGACTTGTGTAAGGACTCCGTTGACTTCGATTATCGCGTTCACATTAAGGACCTTCGTCCCCTCGCGGATTTTTTACCAAGAACGTTCCTCCTTGCCCAAGGAACGATCTCGGGGACCGTCCAGGGCTGTCCGGACGGTGATCTGAGCCTAACGGTAAATGGGGACAGTGTTTCCGCGATCCTCCGAAACCGGTTATCGCTGGACTCGAATCTTATCGCTGAAGATGACACTCTGACAGAAGACACCACGGTCGCCAGTGCAGACTCGAGCGAAGCGGGAAAGGCCCGGGAAACAATGAAAAGGAACGTTATGGCGCTGCCGAAATTTGGTGCCGGAATTCCGAGGATCCATTTGCTTCCCACGAATTTTCATCTGGCTTTTCATAACCTTTCGAACGATCCAAAAAAAGTCCTCGATCATTTGAATGCAACGCTCGATTTCGAAGGGGATTCGGTTGTGCGGCTCGGCTCAGCGATCCTGCAGCGTCCAACTGTAACCGCCGCGTATAAAGATCGGTCGTTATCGTTCGATGCGTCCACTTTTTACAACGAAGCCCTGCGCGTCCGGGTCTTAGGAACTTCCCATTTCCCGAATGGTGACTTTGATGTTACACTCGATTCTGTGCGCCTCGATTATCGCAACCCGAATTATACTGCAAATACACTGAGGACCTATATTTGGTCGAATGAAGGGCCGGCGCATATTCTATGGACAAAGTCCGGGCGCATCCAAATCGATACCCTGAATATTGTTCATCCCTTGCGGAATGGTCCTGATCCTCATAATGTCGGTGCCCAGCGCATCGCAATTGGAGGAGCCCTGGAAGGCGATTCTGTTCGGGCGTGGGCTCGCGCGACGCCATTCGAATTAAATCGTCTGGCGCTCATTGTTCCCGGTTTAAAAAAACCCGCGGCACTTGCCGATTTTAACGGCACTGTGCGAGGGATTGCAGGAACGCTTAGCGGCACCCTTGAACGGCCCCAAATTACGGCCCGGCTTTTCATTGATTCGATGACATACGGTCCGATAGGGAATCAAATTCATTTCGACTCGAACTATGCCGATCTCTCCTATCGCGATCAGGCACTCAGAGGGACGCTCGATGTCCATGTTGCAAAAGTCGAATCGAATGCGCCGGAAGCTCAGGCGTTTGCCTATGCCAACGGAAGTGAACTGCGCGCGGTGATCGATAGCATTCCGATGACTATGGCGATCGTGCGCGGACCCGATTTTGCTGCAGATAGCTCGCGGGCGGCTGTGCGTCCGCTTTCTGCAAGCGTGCGGGCGTATCATTTCCCGCTCGATGCTTTTACGCCGTTCATTCCACCCTTCAAACAATTGGAAGGCACAGCGGATATCAATTTTTTTGTCAATGGAACCCGCGAAAACATTCTCTATTCAGGACAGGCGATGGTCCAAAAAGGCGCGTTCCTGCTCGCCTCGACGAATATGTGGTATCTCTTCGGCGGACCTGTAACCTTTGCAAAGAATGCGTTGACCTTCGAGAGCGATACCGTCCGCAATATTGCTTCCGACGATCCGGCAGGAGTCGGAGTAGTGAATGGGAGCTTTAACTTCTCCGGTTTTTCGATCACGAATTTCGATCTTCGTCTCTGGAGTGACCGGCTGATGGTCCTTTCCGATGCGGCCAAGGAATCGCTCCCAGCCTATGGCCGAGTCATCGTCAATACCGGTGGGGACGACTTTCACTTCCGCAATACCTTCGACGATCCATGGATCAATGGGACCATCAATATTATGAGTGCGAAAGTGACCATGCCTTCTTCGAACACGAATACGCAGACCGTAACGAGCGATGGGATCATCTATCGGACGCTTCCTAATGACTCTGCCGAGGCGCTCCTACGGATGGAACGACAATACCTCGATTCACTGCGAGCCGCGAACCCTGGCGCCGCTTTAGCATTTACGGAGCAATCGGGTTCGACTCGAATGGCGCTGATCGATGATACCCTCTTTCCAAACCGTATGAAAGACGTGTACCTGAACGATGCCGGGACCGCGCGAGAATTCGATACAACGACCGCTGAAATCACGACCCCATCGGAGCAGCCAAAAAATGCGCTGGCTCCAACTTTCGCAGATAAACTTCGCATGGATCTTACTATCAATACGCAGGGACCGGCAACTGTCGTTATTCCGTTCGGCGCATTTTCGGTGATCGGTGCCGAACTCGATGCGGAGCTCAAAAGTGGCGGCACGGTCTCGATTGAACGCGGTGAGGGCGAATCTGAGATCAATGCCATTGGTGGTTTCGATCTTTCTCAAAACTCGAAATTCAAGTTCATTCAAACATTCAATATTACCGAGGGCCGGATATACTTTAATCACGATTTTGGGAACCCCAATATCGATATTACGGCCGAGTACATTGGAACGCACACGAAACCGGGTGGGAATGACCTTGCCAAGGTGGAGCTTCAGGTAACCGGTACGAAAAATCAACCGACGCTGAGCGCAGCGAACTGGGAGCAGTTTGGAGCTGGCGGCGATTATGAGCTGCGCCCGGAAAGCAACCAGGAAGAAGCGCAGGAGGATGCGCTCTATTTCCTGGCGACCCAGCAGTTCAAGAACGAAGTCTCCCAGAGCCAGGGAACCCAGGTGCTCGCCAGTATTCTTCCGGCCGTTGGAAGCCAGGAAGTAACGAATCTTCTGAATAACGTTTTCGGTTCGACGACCTCGCAATTCGCGATCCGTTCCGCCTCCTTAAATCTCGGACCACAAAACAGCGCCCAAATCACTGCAGCCTGGCGCGAGGTCACCCTTAAACTCGGCGCACAAAACTACAACTCGGGAACTTCCTCAAGCCAGATCGGTGCAAGCTTCGTTGCCGATATTCCTCTCTCCGTCTTTTCGAACTCGTGGTTTAGCCGAAAAACGCTCATCGAACTTCAATATAATCCGAACCAGAGTAGTGTTTCTTCCGGCGCGCCAACACAGCAACCAATATTTCTTAGTAAGTTCGTCTTTTCACCATTGCAGTAATCGTTACGTCCAGCAGCGTTCCGATGCTCGCTGGCTGTAGCGAGATAAATCGACCCGAGAACCCGAAGGATAAAATTGGCATTCGATTCGTTAAAGGAGAATGCTCGAACGAATGAGAAAGGTCGTCCTCGTTATCGTTGTTGTTTCGGCAATGTTTGAGTCGAATGCGTTTGCTCAGAGCCGGCCGATCTATTTGGGGGGTGGTTTTACGGTCGCATGGAACCGGCATTCGCTGAATGTTCCAGTGTATCGGGCTGATACGCTATGCGGAGTTTTTACGAGCGGTTCGAGTTTTTTGCCGAACGGATTCCTTACGTTCGAAATGCCGCTCGGGGATGCGGCTTATTCGCTTTGGATCGCGCCGAGACTCCATCTTTCCGATTTTGGAGGTCTTATCATTACCCCTGCAACGGATCAGGCGAATGCTCGAAGTCCCGTCGATAGCTCGCTCATCCCTGTCACGCGAGAATCGCACCTGGATGCTACGCTAGTCTCGTTGGGCGCGGACCTCTTTCTGAAATATCCGATTACGGAACACCTTTTTGTTTTTGGAGGGCCGAGCGTTGGATTTTTACTGCGGCATGAGTGGGCTGTTTCAGAAGTCATTACGAACCCGGCCGAGGCACGATTCTTTTCGACGGGAACACAATCGATGCCGATTGCAAGTGGTACCATTCCCAACAGCGCTAGCTTGTTTGCAACAGCGTCCGGCGGTGCCTCGATCGATGTCCCGCTTTCACCGAAGGTGGTCCTTGCACCAGAACTCTCGTTTACAGTTCCTATTTCGAGCATTCGTTCAGATTATACATGGCACGTGTGGTCGCTCGCCATAGGCGCGACGATCAAATTCAATATTGCTCCGGAACCGAAAATGGAGATCGTTCAGCCGCGACCATCGCCCGCGCCGCCGAAGAGCGAACTTGCGGCATCCGTAAGAATCTCCGGTGTTTTGCGAGATTCACTCGGCATCGAGCATGAAATTCCAATTCCGGAAATTCGCGTCGAAGAATTCTTGCGCCGAGAAGCCTACCCGATGCTTAATTACATTTTCTTTGCCGAGGACAGCGCGGATATTCCTCTTCGATACCATCTTTATTCCACGCCTGCAGAAGCACAAACTTTCGATTCCACCGCGCATGCGCAACTCGCGCAAAAAAGCGCGCTCGAAATTTACCATGATGAACTGAATATTCTGGGGCGCCGGCTTGTCGAACGGCCCACCACCACGATCACTGTAACCGGAACGAGTTCGAACACGGCCAAAGAAGCGGCCGATACCTCGCTTCCCCGACGTCGTGCCGAAAGCGTAAAACAATATCTCGTCAATATCTGGAAGATCGATCCAAACCGCATTGTGACCCGTGCGGAGGGATTGCCGGAGAATCCTTCCAGTCCCGACACGAAAGAAGGCGAGGAAGAAAACCGGCGTGTGGAAATTACTTCAACCGATCCGAGTTTTCTCGATCCCTTCGTTGTCGAGACCATCGACCGGACGATGAATCCTCCGATCATTCGATTGCGCTCGAACGTATCTTCGCGCATTACACTGGCGGAAAATACATTGGTCCTAAAACAGGATGATCGGGTGCTTGCCTCGTTTCGGGGACCGGGCCCCGTCGAAGACTGGCGGCCACGGCCCGAGGATCTTCCGCGGACCGATTCTTCGCTTGTTGCAACGCTCCACCTGACCGATTCTATCGGTGGAACCTATGAAACGGCGGACTCGGCGCGTGTGAACCTTCTTACCATTGTCAAGAAGCGCGAGGAGCGTGTACACGATAAGGTCATCGAGCACTACAATCTCATTACCTTCAATTTCGATAAAGCCGATATTACCGATCGTTCGCGCCGGATTATCACAGCCATTGCCGATTCGATGACGACCGGCGATCATATCGTAATCCGTGGATACACCGACCTTACCGGCGACCGTGCGCATAATCTTCAGCTATCTGAAGCGCGTGCTCAGGCGGTTGAAACCGCCCTGAAAGAAGCGCTCGGTACGAATGCTACGTCGGAAACCTTCCAAACGCAGGGCGAAGGGGAAAACAATTTAGTCGATAATCGCCTCCCGGAAGGCCGTTTCCTTTCGCGCACGGTGTTTGTAGAGCTCCAGAAACCGGTCGAATGACGAACCACCTTTTAGCTTGTCCCTGTTCTCCTTTGGCGTTTATGCGACGGTCCACACTCCTGGGTCTCATTTTTTTTATTGGTGTTTTCATCACCGAACGGTGCGTTTCACACCCCAGAATTTTATGGCAAAAGTGTGTGGGAGGAAGCCAGTTCGATCAGGCTAATTCCATGGTTCAAACCACGGACAGTGGTTTTATAATAGCAGGGATCACGACGTCGAACGACGATGACGTATCTGGATATCATGGTCGAGACGATGCCTGGGTAACAAAGCTCGATAAAAACGGCGCTCTTCAATGGCAAAAATGTTACGGTGGAACGGGCGACGAACTATTTCGAAGCATCGTCGAAACTACGGACGGCGGGTTCGTAATGGCGGGCGAAACATCTTCCAATGATGGGGATGTATCGGGAATTCACGCAGGTAGTACTTACGACGCATGGATTGTAAAAGTAAATGCGAACGGTGCCATTCAATGGCAGAAATGTCTTGGTGGAAGCGGAACAGACGAGATGTCGTCCATTATTCAGGTTTCGGACGGTGGATTCATCGCAGTCGGTGAAACGGACTCGCATGACGGCGATGTGACTGGGAACCATGGTGCGTACGACGTATGGATAGTTAAGCTCGATAATAGCGGCGTTATTCAGTGGCAAGAGTGTCTTGGCGGAACTTCCGATGATGTGGCCGGATCAGTTATCGAAACAACCGATGGAGGCTGTCTCATTGGTGGATGGACGAATTCGAATGACGGCAATGTAGCGGGAAACCACGGAGGATGGGATAGTTGGATTATAAAGCTGAATGCCGCGGGAACCCTTCAATGGCAAAAATGTCTCGGTGGAACCAAAGATGACCTTGCGAGTTCGGTCGTCCAGGCGGCCAATGGTGACTTCGTTATAGCCTGCGGTACGAATTCGAATGATGGTGATGTCTCTGGTAACCATGGCAATGGGGATCTATGGGTTGCTGATCTGAACAACAGCGGTGGACTGCAATGGCAGAGATGTTATGGTGGAACGAAAGGAGATGTCCCAACATCCATCATTCAAACGGCAGATCATGGGTTTGCCATCGCGGGATTTACTCAGTCGAACGATTGGAATGTTTTCGGAAACCATGGAGGGAATGGTGTCGGAGACGCATGGGTCCTGAAATTAGGTACTCATGGAGAACTTGAATGGCAAAAATGTTTAGGTGGAACCCAAGACGACGAGGCTCTTGCCGTCGTTCAAAATTCCGATAGTGCCTATACGATCGGAGGTTGGACGAACTCCAATGATGGTGATGTTTCGAATAACCACGGAAAATATGACGCATGGATCGTGCAATTTTCACCACCGCCACCGCCCCCTACCATCGCCTATATCACCCCGGATGCCGGCGCTCCCGGAATGTGTGTTGCGGTCGAAATTATCGCTCCTGCGAACATGCAGGGGACGTTCGGTGACGATCAAATGTACGTCAGCGATTCGGCGGTAGCCGATACGCTCGTGGAACTTACGCGACCGAGCGATACTGCGCTCGTGCGCCTCGGACCCTCGATCGTAAGCTGGAATGGGCGGATGATCCAGCAAATGTTCCTGATCGAGCCGTTGGCAAAACAGATCGATACGGAAGTCTATTTTCGCGTCATTTGGAATGGGCAGTCGAGCGCCACCGACAGTTTCCGGATCCTCACTCCAAAGCATCTTGGGGTGATGTCGGGCGGCGGTATGATTCCGGCAAATCTTCGGACCAGCCGCAACACGATGGTTGTCGATTCAATGATTCTGAACAACGGACTTTATACTCTTCCGCAAAGCGATCCGGATAATAATACAAACGGAAACCAGGGCTTTCTACCGTTGCGTATTCTTTCGATGGGTCCGATTGTATTCAATCATGCAGGCCTTCACGCCGATGGTTCGCCAGGCCTTACGGGTACAGGCGGTGGTGCCGGAGGAGCTGGCGGCGGCGGCGGCGGAAGTGGCTATCCGGGTAAAGGTGGCGACGGCTACACCGGCGGTGGGGGCGATAACGATGGTACGAACGGGCCCGGTGGCGAGGGAACGGGATCTTTTACTGGCAGCAATAATTGGGATGGCGGTTCGAGTTTGAACGGCGTAAGCGGTGGAGCGGGGGAACAGCACTCAGGTCTCAGCGGCGACGATGGCGGCGGCGGCGGAACCGGTCATCCCTTTGGATCGAGTGGTCAGCATGGGAACGCTTCCTCCAGTCCGGCCGGGGGATATGGCGGAGGCTCGGCCGGTGGAAGTACATCAAATTATACGACGAATTATGGCGGCGGCGGCGGCGGATATTCGACAGCAGGAATGGCCGGAGCCGGAACAGGGTCCAATGCCGGGAATATCGTTGGTAATCCAATGCTCATACCCCTGGCGGGCGGGTCCGGCGGGGGAGCTGGGAACCAGACGTATGTCTCTCTTTTCGGCGGACAGGGCGGTTGTGGCGGAGGTGGCGGTGGGGCAATTGAACTGACGAGCTTCTCGCATGTAACGTTATCCATCTCGGGAGTCTCGGCGAACGGAGGCAGCGGTTCGAGTGGCATCTACACGGTAGAACCGGCAGCCGGCGGAGGTGGCGGCTCCGGTGGGGCGGTCGCGATCAGCGCGCGCGATTCGGTCGCCTTCGACCCAAATAGTTCTATCAGCGTGACTCATGGTAATGACGGCGGGGGCAGCAACCGCGGCGGTTTGGGCGGCGAAGGACGCATTCGTATCAATGGCTTCGTTTCCAGTTCCCAAAGTTCTAATAGCCGCTTATACTTTGTCGATTCGATCGGCTATACCGGTCCTTCCATTCAACGCATCTCCTTCACGCCGGATTCGGCAAAAGTTCACGGCTATGCAGAGTATTGGGATTCCGTCCCAGCAAACCCGCTCGATATTGAAGTGTATTACGCCTGGCCCAGCGCGCCGAGTTGGCAATCAGTTCATGCGACGCCACGGGTCGATCCCCGAAGCCATACGGCGCAATGGGATGCGGAATTTCCGATTTCTGCCAACCCGAGGGATACCGAACTCTATGCCGTTGCAGTGCAGAATGAAAGTGTTCAAACCGGAACATTTGCAGATGTTCCTTATGCGGTACTATCCCATACAAGCGGCATGATCGCAAAGGTCACCGGCCCGCCGAAAATGGTCGTGCGAACGACGACGATAAATTTCGGGAATATTCTTATCGATTCGTGCTCGAGCGATACCACACTATTTATTTATTCGACCGGGAAATCGGACTTAATCATCGATTCGGCTCATTTCACTCCGCCGATTCCCGATTTTAAAATTAAGACTACATTCCCGCAAACAGTCCATACCGGCGATTGGCTGAAAGTGACCCTTTCGTTTTGTCCGACGGCGGTCAAATGCCCGATCGCGAGCACACTCGACCTGTTCTCCAACGGTGGCGATACGGCGATCGCCCTGACGGGTTGTGGTGTCCAGCCGGAGATGGATATTCATCCCGATACCCTCGATTTCGGTCGCGTGCATGTCGGCGATTGTAAAGATTCGTTCGTGGTCGTATCGAATCCCGGCAAGGACACGCTTAAAATTTCTGCCGAACTCATTCAAACGACATTTCCCTCGACGCTGGGATATTTCAGCGGACTCGACCCGCTCCCACTTTTTGTCCCTCCAGGCGATAGCGTTCATTTGAACCTGCGCTTCTGCGCAATGGATACCAATACGCGGACCGCACTCGACTCGATCTATGGCAATGCGCCGCAAAGCCCGTTCGGGCTCGTCCTGATGGGTGAAGGAAAAATTGGCGTGCTTTCGGTTCCATTCGTTCTCGACTTTGGCGCCGTGCATTTGGATTCCTGCAAAGATTCAGGATTTTATGCAGTCAATACCGGTAACGATTCACTGATCGTTACGAGCGCGAGCATTCCGATCGTGACGAATTTCACGATCCTTTCGCCGGCTACGCCGTTCGTGCTTATGCCGAATGACAGCATGTTTATTGCCGTGCGTTTTTGTTCGAGCGATACCGGCCGTTTCTCCGCGGTCTCGACCTTGGGAACCGATGTGCCGACCTCGGATTCGACGATCCTTCTTGCGCACACCGGGATTGGCATCCTTCAGATGCTTAATCTAATCGACTTTGGGAACGTTCCCACCGGCGGCTGCGCGGACACGAATATTGTGCTGAAAAATATTGGCGCGGACACGCTCGTACTCGAACCAACTTCCGACGTGACGCCTCCATTCTCGTATAAAGGTCCGGCAAAAGTAACATTGGCTCCGGGTGAAGCGATTACCGTTCCCTTGTATTTTTGCCCCCAGGATACCAACGAAGCCATCGAGACGACGCTTTTCGATACTGTTGGTGCTGGACAGAACGTTTTGTTTACGCTTCGTGGCAAAGGTATCGAAGGGGCTCTTGCGACGTCTGGCGCTCTCGACGTTGGATGTATCCCCGTGGGAACCGATACGACCATACGAGTCACGATCCACAATACCGGTACCGCCGCGCTCGATAGTCTCATGGCTTTGATCGTCCCGTCGAGTGTAGCGACGATCGTTCATGCGCCACCGACCTCCCTTGCGGCAGGCGCGGCGGATTCGATCGTGATCGTTATTCCGGCCTCCACGGTCGGAGCAATTTCCGGAACGCTTGCGATTGCCTGGCGCGGCAGCACTGGAATTACTCTACCTATTACCGGGAATGTATCTCCGAAACCGGGGATAACGGCGCTCGACACCTCAATTGTGTTCGATACGACGAATATCGGCGATTCGAGCGTCACACAGTGTCTGCGCGTGACAAATTATTCGTGCATACCAATCGGCGTGTCATCGCTCAGCATTACTGGCGCGTTGCCGGGCGAGTTCGAAATCGTTTCCGATAACGTTGGCGGTTCGCTCGTCGATAGTGCGGTTGGAACGATTTGTATTCGTTACCGGCCGTTACGTTCGGGAGTGGCAACAGGCGAACTCTCGATCGTTAGTAACACCGATACGCTCCCGGTTGCATCCCTCTCCGGATTCGGGAAGGGGAACCCACTCGGGGTGGAGTTGAAACTCGACACTGTTTCGGGCCGGCCCGGTGAAATTGTAACGCTTCCCGTCCGGACGGTGAATGACGTTACAAGTGCGGCAATCACCTCCCTTACATTCCGCGTGACATTTAATCCGATGCAACTCGATATGAAAGCACTGGCATCGCCCGTTGTACTTGGAATTATCCCGGCCTCTGCTTCGGGAACGTCGGCGACGTACTCGGTAAAGACGTATTCCATCGGCGACAAGGAAGTTACAGTGAAATTCGCTTCTCCCCTCGTGGGAGCGCCTGTGGTCGCTCAGCTTCCGTTCGAAATTCTGGAACCGACGGCGAGTACGGCTGCCATTCATTTGAAGAGCGCCACATTCGGGGCCTCTGCGGCCTCCCTCATGACGGCGTTCGATGGCGAGATCGCGATCGAGCAATGCGATACCAACGACCGGGTTTCACTTGGAATGAATCCCGTCGATGTTTCGCAAAACAATCCGAATCCATTTCATTCGGAGACGGATGTTGCTCTCACGGTCAATGTCGCGGGTCATGTTACAATCGATCTTTATAATGCACTCGGAACGAAGATCGCTACCCCTTTCGACGAGGATCTCCCCATAGGCTCAAAGAACGTTCCCGTCGATGCCCGTACGCTGCCGGGGGGTGTTTATCGATATATCGTCACCTGGACGGGGCCCCAACCGGAATTGCGAGTATCGAAGACGATGGTCGTGCTTGGCGAATAACCCGCTTTCCCCGAGTTTCAGGAACGTCCCATTATCGAACGGCGGTTCTCTTTTTCCATTTTATTCACACCGATTATGAAACGTCGCCTCTTCACCGTTGTCCTTGGTTTCCTTATTGTTATCAGTTATTCGCTCTCGTCGACCCCTTCGGCGTTTGCGCGAAAGATCCCATTACGCGATTTTTTTAAGAACCCCGAACGCACCGCCTACGAGCTTTCGCCGGACGGGAAGTATTATGCGTTCCTCGCGCCGTATGAAAAGCGACTGAACATTTTTGTCGTGGCGCGCTCCGGCGGGGAACCGATTCGTCTTACGAACGAGACCTCGCGTGACATCGCCGGATACTGGTGGAAAGGGAACGATCGCCTACTGTTTATGCGCGACAACAATGGCGATGAGAACTATCATCTCTATTCGGTCTCGCGGGACGGAAAGGCGATCACCGACCTGACCCCCTTCGATAGCACGACCGTGCAGGTCGTCGATGGGATGATCGATCACGATAATGAAATCCTGATCGCAACGAACCAGCGCGACCATGAGATATTCGACGTCTATCATTTGGACCTCACGACGAATAAACTGCGCCTGGTGGCGCAAAACCCGGGTAACATCAGTGGATGGGTTACCGATCACAATGGAAACCTGCGCGTCGCAACGACCACCGATGGTGTGAATACCTCGCTCCTGTATCGCGACAATGAAACGGATACCTTTCGGACAATTATTACGACCGATTTCAAGGAAAATCTTTCGCCGCTCTTTTTTACGTTCGACAATAAAAATCTGTATTGCTCGAGCAACCTGGGGCGCGATAAGTCGGCGATCGTCATTATTGACCCCCGTACCGGAAAGGAACTTTCCGTCGTCTATGAAAACTCGGAGGTCGACGTTTCCGATCTCAATTATTCGCACAAGCGCAAGGTCCTGACGTTTGCGGACTACGAAACGGACAAAGTTCATAATTATTATCTCGATCCTGAGACCGAAGCGATGCACAAAAAGCTCGAAGCGAAGCTTCCTGGCTATGAAGTGGTAGTGACGAGCTACGACCGCAACGAAGATTTATTTATTGTTCGAAACTATAACGATCGTTCGGTCGGCAGTATTTATCTCTACGATGCGAACGCCGATAAGCTCACCAAAGTGAGCGATATTCGCCCGTGGCTACATGAGGCAGAACTCGCAGAAATGAAGCCAATCACTTTTACATCACGCGATGGCCTGGTGTTGCACGGGTATCTTACGCTTCCCAAAGGCTCCAATGGCAAGCACTTACCCATCATTGTCAATCCGCATGGAGGACCGTGGGCGCGGGATAGTTGGGGCTACGATCCGGAAGTTCAGCTCTTTGCGAATCGTGGTTATGGCGTCCTGCAAATCAATTTCCGCGGCTCGACCGGCTATGGCAAAAAATTCTGGGAAGCTTCCTTCCATCAGTGGGGCAAAACGATGCAAAATGATATCAGCGATGGCGTTCAGTGGCTGATACAGCAGGGCATTGCCGATCCCAAGCGGATCGCGATCTATGGTGGAAGCTACGGTGGCTACGCTACGCTTGCCGGGGTTGCGTTCACGCCGGACCTTTATTCCTGTGCGATCGACTACTGCGGTGTTGCAAATCTTTTCACGTTTATGAAAACGATCCCGCCGTATTGGAAACCCTATCTCGATATGTTCCATGAAATGGTAGGCGATCCAAAAAAAGACAGCGTTCTATTAGCGGAAGCATCCCCGGTCCTCCATGCCGACCAGATTAAAGTCCCGATGCTGGTACTGCAGGGCAAGAACGATCCACGCGTGAATATTAACGAGTCCAATCAAATGGTGGACGCGCTCAAAGCACGAGGAATCGATGTGACCTATATCGTGAAAGATAACGAAGGTCATGGGTTCCATGACGAGGAAAATCGTTTCGATGCCTACGAAGCGATGGAATCCTTCCTTGAGAAACATTTGCCGGTCGACTAACCGATAGGAATACCATGGTCTTTGTGACACGGAAAGCGCATTTCTCGGCCGCACACCGCCTTTTCAATCCTGAATTTACGGATGAAGAAAATGAGCGCATCTTCGATAAGTGTAACAATCCGAGGGGCCATGGGCATAATTACACGATCGAGGTAACAGTGGCCGGCGAGCCGGACCCCAAAACAGGATACGTCATCGATCTCAAAAAACTGGGCGAGTTGATCGATGACGTAATCCTTTCGAAAGTCGATCATAAACACCTGAACTACGATGTCCCTGAACTAAAAGGAATCATTCCTACGGCCGAGAACATCGCGCTCACATTCTGGAACCTACTCGAGCCGCATATTCACTCCGGGAAACTCTCCAAAATCCGCGTTGCCGAAAGCGATAATAATTTTGCAGAGTATAGGGGCGTGGGATACTAACGCATCACAATCTTTTCGTTGAACTCGTTTGAAATGCCTTCTGAACGTTGAGAGTCGCGAAGAAGGCTGCTTTTGAATAATTTGCCCTTGTGGGGTCTGAAGTCCGATACTTCAAAACACTCCAGGTACCAACCGCCACCTGTGCGTTTCGCAATATTCTGAATACCCTGGAAGCTCTTTGCGTAGAAGGTGCTCTTCATCGAAAAGCCGCCATATGATAAATGGGAACATGAGTCCGAGCGCGGCAAAGCCCCAGTAGGATCCGAGGGCAAGTGGAATGCCGATGCAATAGAGCATTGCACCGGCGTACATCGGGTGACGAACGACGGCATACGGTCCTGTCGCGATCACTTTTTGTTCTTCCATGACCTGGATCGTTGCAGCAGCAAAGGAATTTTCTCTGAAGACAATAAAAACGATATAGAATCCTATTGCGATGAAGAGATTGCCTGCGACCACAAGTATCACAGGGACTCCTGCCGTCCATTGCAACCGCCGGTCGAGCGCCGGAACGATAAGCAGCCCGATAAATCCGATCGAAGCGAATACCATAATGATCTTTTGTGTCGTTTCTTTTTCGGCCGTCGGGCCACCGGACATGCGGCGTTGTAAAAGTGCAGGATCGTGCCGATTGGCATAAGCCGTATGGAATGCTCCCGCCAGAAAAAAAACAATGAGAAAGAGCCACGCCTGCCAGTAGTCGATCGTTCCGGCGGAAACGAAAATGAGCAGGGCCATGACAAGGGCCATAATCGCAAGCGAGAGCCACGCTTTGAGAGCGAGATGTTTCAACGTTCGTCTCAACACCTGTCGCGTACCTAAAGGTCACGCGACCTTTAGGCACAAAACGCAAACGGTTTTTATTCGTATCTCAGGGCTTCGATAGGGTTCAGGCGTGCGGCTTTGCGTGCCGGATACCAGCCAAAGAAAATCCCGACGAAGGAAGCCGCCGCAAACGAAAGTCCCACGGCCTGTGGTGAAATTACAAGGATCCAGCCGTTCGATTTTGAGACGAACGCGGAGGCGAGGTACCCGAGAATGACCCCGATGAGTCCGCCAACTAAGCTTAGCGTAATGGCTTCCGTGAGGAACTGGAGCAAAATATTGAGTTGCTTCGCCCCAATCGATTTTCGAATGCCAATTTCGCGGGTCCGTTCGGTAACGCTCACAAGCATAATATTCATGATGCCAATACCGCCTACGAGGAGGGAAATGATCGAAGCGGCGGCCAGGAGGTTCGTCATGGTTGCCGTGCTTTGTTCCGCCGCCTGTGCCAGTTCCACTTGAGAACGGATCTGGAAATCGTTGTCGTCGTTTGGAAGCAACCGATGCTGTTGGCGCAGGATGTCGGTGGCATCCTGCGTCGCAACGTTCGTGGCTTCGGGGGAGATGGTGCTCGCCATGATCTGATTCGTCCACGTAATGCCCATAAGCTTACGCTGGACGGTGGCAAAGGGGGCAATAATGATGTCGTCCTGATCCTGGCCAAACGAGTTAGAACCTTTTTCCTGCAGCACTCCGATCACCGTGAACGGTTCCTGTTTAATACGGACGGACTGGCCGATCGGGTTCACGCCTTCGCCGAAGAGATTGGTAACGACGGTTTTCCCGAGGATACAAACTTTCGTTCCCGTACGCGCATCGGCGTCCGTAAAATCGCTCCCTTCGACGATCGGCCAGTTCCGAACGACGAAGTAGTCCGGCGTCGCCCCGGTAATCCGGGTTGCCCAGTTATTGCTTCCAGCGACGACCTGGACACTGGTAGAAACAACCGGTGTGACCGCCGAAAGCCAGTCGGATTTTTTGAGCGCATTGGCGTCGTCTTCCGTAAGGTGCTGGCTTCCGCCGGCGCCCGAGGAGATACCCCCCATGTTCGTGGCGCCGGGAAAAATAAGAAGGGCGTTCGTTCCCATCGAATTGATCTGGTTTTGCACGGCTTGTGAGGCACCCTGGCCGATCGCTGTCATGGTAATGACGGCACCCACACCAATGATAATGCCGAGCATGGTCAGCGCCGCTCGAACCTTGTTCGAAGCCAGCGACTGAAAAGCCATGACAACGCTATTGATAATTTGTGTCACGATTGTATCCGCTTATCTTTCCCGATTCTATTTTATCGTTCTTAATCTTATTTAACGACCGCGGAAACCACCGCCGCCGCCCGGCCGGCTACCGCCAATCGCAGAAGTTCCGGATGACGTTGGGGCAGCCAATGTAAAGGCCGCTACGACAACGCTGTCGCCCGGCTTCAGAGGCGGTGTGGCGCGTAGTACCTCCGTGTTATTTGCGTCGGTCAGTCCTTCCACAATATGGACCGGCGTGACTTGCGGACCCGTCTTCGAATTGCTCTTGACATAGATCGTCGCGAACCCTGAAGCGCCCGCGATTCCGGCACCGCCATGATGTCGTGTCGTATCCTTTGTATCGGTGGTCGAAGCAGTGTGCTGCCGACGGAATTTTGTTGCCGTATCCGGCAGCTTCGTCTCTGTGAAAAATTCCGGTGGGGGTACGAAGCGTGCCGCTGCCACCGGTACTCGAAGGACGTTCTGCCTTGTATCGCTGATGATGTTAACGGTCGCGGTCATTCCAGGAAAAAGCTTCCCCTCCGGATTTGACGTATTGATGATAACGGTATAAGTGACGACATTTTGCGTGGTTACCGGGTTAATTCGGACCTGCCATACGGTGCCACTGAATTTCTCACCTGGATAGGCATCCACGGTAAAGTTCACATCCTGCCCTACTTTAACTTCGCCAATATCGGCTTCATCGACGTTTGCAGCAACCTGCATCTGTGTCAGATCTTCCGCAATGACATAGAGGACCGTTACATTCAGGCCCGCGGCGACGGTTTGGCCGCTGTCGACATTTCGCGCCTGAACGACACCATCGACGGGCGAGCGGATTTGGGTATAGCCAAGATTGACCATACTTTGCTCATATTGAGCGGAATCGACTCCAAGGGTTGCCTCAGCATCCCGCAGGGCATTTTCCGTGGCATCGAAGTCTTGCTGCGCGATCAGTTGCTGGGCAAGAAGGATTCGAGATCGAGCCTCGTTGGCTTTTGCGAGCGCGAGGTCAGATCGAGCTTTTGTCAGGGTGGCCCGGGCCTGCGTCACGGCCTCCACATAGGGAGCCGTATCGAGTAAAGCAAGCAGTTGGCCACGGTGAACTTTTGTGTTATAATCTGCAAAGATCTTTTTGACGAGGCCGGAAACCTGACTGCCAACCTGAACGGTCGTTGTTGCCTGAAGGGCGCCGGTTGCCGTTACGCTTTGTGTGATATCGCCATAATCTGCAGCAGCATAGCGGATTGTCAGGGGTGCTTCCTTTGGGCCGCGGAAAAACAGTAACCAAACCAGAAAGCCACAAAACAGAATGCCGAGTGTAATGTAAAGCGGAGTAAGATTTCGCTTCGATCGACCCAGGGTCGTTTTCTTGAGCACGGGAGAAGGAGGAGCGCCAGCGGTCGCCGCCTTTGGAATCGTTCCATCGGTCGTGGTGGAGCCCGGTGCTTCGCGAGAGATAATTACCTTTGTTTCAGCCATTGTCGTGGTAGAGGTCTATCGTTAAACTTATTTCCAATTGCAGAGTTCGATAAATATACGGCAAATTCCGCCAAAAGTACCTTCCGGAGTCGCATAATAATTATTCATTTGAAGTGGAATGTGAAATTTCGTTTAATAAGGCTGCGGAGGCCGCATAACCGTTCCGAATTGCACCTTCAATCGTTGCAGGAAGACCGTTTTGCACGAAGTCCCCCGAGAAATAAAAACGCGGAATGGACGATTTTGTCGAAGGCCTGAGCCTCTGGACCGTATACGTAAAAAGCGGAGTCGCTCGTTTTTCGCGAACGATTTGGGAAGTCAGAAGACGCACATTTTTCATTTGCGGGATTGCCATCTTGAGATCATTCCACAAAACATCTTCTATTTCCTGGTTCGATTTTTCGCTTAGTGCTCCGGCCGCGCTAACGGTCAACGCAAGCCGTTGTGCCGAGTATTGAGATGCTTTCGGGAAAACCCATTGCAGAGTCGTGCCAACCATTGCATGGATTGGCCCCGAAAGCACCCTACGGTCGAGCCAGAAATAGGCATTCACGATCGGAGAAAATTGGAATTCCGGAATTGATGAGCGGATCCGTTCCGGAAGCGGTTCTTTGGCGGTATTGGAATATATCACACTCTCGAAGTTCTCTTCTCCGCCGTCGAATTTTAGAAGAAAAGAACCGCTCGAATGTTCTATGGATCGTACTGGAGTCGACCGCCGAATGTGCACACCGCGCGTCGCGATAAAATCGATAGCGGGCTGAACGAGAAGTTCCGAAAGCCCGCACGAAGGAATGAGAAGATCGCTGGCATCGGGACCGGACAAAAATGCTTCTCGAAAGACGTTGATAAAAAGCTCGGCGCTTGCCTCGTGGATTGGCGCATTGATCGTGGCGAGCACGATCGGTTCCCACAGGCGCCGAATGAGTCGATCCGGCTGCCGAAATTTTTTGAAGAGTTCTATCGCCGAGTGCGATCTGGCATTCCGGACTGCGGAACCATGGATGGCAATCCCCAGCCACGTCGCAGCGCATTTTTCTTTGAACGAGAGAAGATCCGACTTCCATACGGCGCCCAGCAGGTTCACCGCGGGCTTCCCTTGATTTTGAAGTTCAAGGCGGGAAGTGCTTGCCCCCGATTCGTGGAAATCCAACGAGAGCCTCCTGCGCTCGAGTTGCTTGAGCGATCCGATCGATTCGAGATATGCGAGCGTTGCGCGATAGCAACCGATGAGGAGGTGTTGGCCGTTATCGAGGACGTCGCCAGTCGCTGGGTCCAGCCATGAGCGAGTTCGTCCGCCGGCTTCTCGGCGGGCCTCGAATAGCGTGATGTTCTCGAATCCGCGTTCGACAAGACTAACTGCTGCCGCAAGACCGCTCACTCCCGCACCGACGACCGCTATTTTCGAATTCAGCAAATTCTTTATGCCTCGTAAACGACAAATACCACCGGTGCTCGGTATTGGACCAATTAAACCCTTACGACCGAGTTTCTATGCTCGTGTTTATGAGATCGTAGAACAAATCCCGGTGGGAAAGGTGACGACCTATGGCGCGATCGCCGAAGTTCTGGGCATGAAGGGGTCGTCCCGGATGGTCGGACAGGCGCTTTCCGAGCTGCCTGAAGATTCCGATGTTCCGGCGCAACGTGTTATAAATAGGATCGGTGCACTATCGGGGGCGCATCATTTTGGTGGGTACGGGCGAATGCGCACGATCCTTCGGCGGGAAGGCGTGACATTCAAAGGCGAGTTGGTCGATCTGAAGAAGCACTTTTGGGACCCGAAGCATTTGAAAAATGAATGATAGTGGGATGGCGATTTTCGGAAGTCTTTAGGCTGAAATTGTGTTTAGGGCGGCTCTAAGACTAATTTTACGGAATGGCAACGAATGTTGTAATGCCCAAAATGGGCGAATCGATCACGGAAGGCACAGTCCTTCGCTGGCTCAAAAAAGAAGGAGACAAAGTCGAAAAGGACGAGCCGATCCTTGAAATTTCGACCGATAAAGTCGATACCGAAGTACCTTCGCCGGTAGCTGGGACCCTCCTCAGAATTTTAGCCCAGGAAAAACAGACCGTTTCCGTTGGAGAGCCGATCGCATCGATTGGAACCAATGGAGAGGCGAGCAGCGCGGTGTCTGTGGCAACCACAAAGCAGGCAGCACCATCGACGGAATCTGTAAAGCCTGCTTCCGAAGCGCCGGCGGCTCCGGCGGTGCAATCTCCGACTCAGACCGCTTCGCAAACACCGTCGCCGAATGGACAGGCTGGTGGTCAGCCCGTAGTGATGCCCAAAATGGGTGAATCAATCGCTGAAGGAACCGTACTTCGCTGGCTCAAGAACGAGGGAGATAAAGTAGAAAAGGACGAGCCGATCCTCGAAATCTCGACCGACAAAGTAGATACCGAAGTTCCCGCCCCCTTTGCAGGAACGCTTTCGAAAATTGTTGCCAAGGAAAAAGAGACGGTTGCCGTCGGTGCTACGATCGCTTATCTATCGGGCGGTGCGGCACCCGCGCAACCAACGGCAAGCGCCGGAGCGTCCGAAAGCAAAGTGGTTTCCCAGGTCGCGTCACAACCGGTACAGCCACAAGTGTCGCAGTTGTCGCAAACACCAAAGCCTGCAATGCAAGGCTCGTCTGCTACGAAAGACGATCGCTTTTATTCTCCGCTGGTGAAAAATATCGCGAAAACCGAAGGAATTTCTCCCGAAGAACTTTCGCGAATTCCGGGAACCGGTATGAGCGGCCGCGTCAACAAGAACGACATGTTGAAGTACGTCGATGCTCGGAAATCCGGCGCGGTGCCTCGTTACCAGACAACTCCTTCCTTCGCTCCGACCTCACCCTCTTTTGCGCCCGGTCAACCAAAGCCGATGGCCGCACCATCGTTTGCCTCCAGCGGGGAAGCGGTAACGGTCATTCCGATGGACAATATTCGCCAGCGGATCGCAGAGCACATGGTCCGATCGGTCCATACCAGCGCGCATGTGACTTCCGTGAGCGAAGTCGATGTGACCAATATCGTCAACTATCAGAAAAAGAACAAGGAGGTCTTCCAGCAGCGCTATGGCGTAAAACTTACCCTGACGCCGATTTTCGTCGAGTGCATGATTAAGGCGTTGCGTGAGTTTCCGTTTATTAACGCGTCGATCGATGGGAACAATATTGTAGTTCGGAATGAGATCAATTTTGGGATCGCCGTCGCCATGCCACAGCAGGAAGGTTCACCACTCCCGCCAGCGTTAATTGTACCCGTCATCAAACACGCCGACAAACTTTCGCTGTCAGGACTCGCCGAAGCAGTCGGAGAACTTGCCAACAAAGCTCGAACAAAGAAACTCACTCCGGACGATATTTCCGGCGGAACGTTTACGATCACGAATCCCGGAATGTTCGGAAATATCCTTTCGACGCCGATCATCAATCAGCCGAATTTGGCAATTATGTCGACCGGTGCGATTGTTAAACGGCCCGTTGTAAAGACCGATGAGGAGGGTAACGATTACATTGCGATCCGTTCGATGATGTTCCTCGGCCTTTCACATGACCATCGATTGATCGACGGCCTTTACGCAGTACAATTTACAGAACGCGTCAAGCAATACATGGAGGCATTCCGAGGAGACGGGATTTAAATTCAACGCTCCCCGGCCTCCCGCTTTCGCCAATACGTTTTATTGTTCGGCAGGGAGGGCTGCGAGGCTTTCCTTGATGAGGTCAAGGGCTTCTTCGACCTGGACTTCCTTGTTCTCCATTTCAAAAGAGCGGACCGAAAACACGGGCTGGACCGCATTAATGATCGCTTCGGCTTTTTTGGGGTCGCCTTTGGAGAGTTTCGGAAGATTAGTGAGAACGTCTTCGCCGTAGCGGTATTCGGTATGTTCTTCAATGACCGGCATGCGGCCGCTACGAATGTCTTTCTTCGTTGCTGCCGGCACGGCTTCGCTCTTTAATAGAACTTTTTTCAGCTCGTCGATGAGGGAATCCATTTTTTCTTCCGGGATATCATGGACGAGTTTAGGATTGAACTCGAAATGCTTTACCTCTTCAATGTCGATATCGACGTCCTGTTTTTCTTTGAGGTCCATGATCTTGCCGGCGCGGTCTTCATCGATGATGGCGTACTTTTTCATGGGAACGATAAGAGCTTTTGCGTCGTCGGTCGTGACGGTAAAGGAATTCGGTTCCCTCCCGCCTTTGACGACATCGGTCAGCCATTCGGGAATAATACTCGAAAACATGACTTTGCGTGCATGGCCCGAGATCGAGCCCAAAACACGGTTGAGTGCATTGAGCGCACCGAGCACTTTGAGCGCGCTTGCCGCGACGCGCTGCTTCGTACCCGTGAGAGCATAGACTTTTTTCTTTTTCGGTTTTTTGGACCGACTTGCCGATTCCTGGACGGCTTGCGAAATGATATCTTTCATCTTTGCCATAGCATTACGCCGTGCGAGGCGCGTGCCGACACGTAGATCGAAGCACTGAGAAAGAAATAATAGAAAAGCAGCGGGGTGTTAGTAAAAATTCGAGAAGTAATGGTAAGGATCCTTTCTTTTCAAAACAAAAAGTGGGAGTTTGTGGGGACACTATATTATAAGATAATTACCTTTTATTCACCCCATCATACGGGAGTCTCTTAAGTTATTAGAATTAAGTCAATGAAGATCGTGCGGATTTCTGTCTTTCTCCTTGCTGTTTTATTACTATTCTCGTCTGCGAGTTCCGTCTCAGCTCGAAAACCGTCGCGGTCCCCACAGGGAACTTCAATTGCGATAACCGTTCCAGATACAAATCAGCAGGACTTAAGCAATGGCCAGACGCACACTTTTAGATTTATCGTTCAAAACACCTCTAACGACACGGAAATCATTTTTGTACAGCGTTCTGAGGCGCTGGCGCCCGGCTGGACCACAAGCATTTGCGATCCACAGACCTGTCATGATGCAAAGGATTCATTGGTACCCTGGGCACTCCCTCCGGCTCATTCCGGAGATTTTACGCTCAATATGAATCCGGTGCTTGACGATCAGCCCGATAGTACTTCGGTAAGCCTTGCTATTGGTATTAGCGGTAGTCCGAGTGATACGATACTGAGGTTTTTCGGTACTTCGAAACCCGGAACCCCGCCACTTATTTTCAGTTGGAACTCGCTCGTAACCGAAAAAACATACTCGGGTTCAGGGATCTACGCACTTACTAACTTCCTCGACAATGTTTCAGGCCGGACGGTCGATTTTGCGCTTACGATTCAGGATTCCGTTCCCAGTGGATGGAGCCTGAGCATCTGCAATGGGGTTCCCGACGACCAGGGAAATATTAACGATAATTGTAGTGTCGGGACCGCCTTCACTTCGATTTTTTCTCCTTATCTCGGTACCGCTTACGAGCAGCGTCTGAAGTTCAAACTCAATGCTCCCACGGTCACGAAGGAAGACTCTGCGGTAATTTACGTCAGCGTTCATCCAAAGACCAATAACCCGGCCGATTCGGCGAATTACCGCTTCGTAATGCGAGTCCAGCCGCAGAGCGATGTCGCTGTACCCGGTTCCGATGACCGTGCCGGGCTGACGGTTACAAATGCGTGGCCGAACCCAGTCTATCATGGTGCAAGGTTACATCTCGATGTTCTTACGGACCGCGAAGGTGCAGCGTTGGCAACGATATATGACGTGGCCGGGACCCGCCAGTCTGCCGTCAACATTGGGACGTTGGAAGAGGGTGAGAACCACCTTCAGGTTGAAATTCCGAGCCTTCCGAGCGGCGAATATATCGTTCGGATCGATCAGGGAACGGTTTCGTCTGAGGCCGTTCGATTCAGTATTATAAAATAGTCGGGAAGTCCTTAAAAAAGGCTGCAAAAAACGCTCAAAACGAGCGTTTTTTTTGCGAAAAATTGAAGGTTTTCCACTCATTATCCCTCAAATGGCCGGGGTACACTCGGAGGGAACTCAAACAAGGAGTGTGAATCATTCCCTTATGCAATCCCGCTAATTCTCAGCAAAATAAAGGATTTCGAAGGTTATCCACTTATTCGCATTGAGTTATTCACCTGGCTGTTGATAAATGGCGACTTATGAACCATTTTATCAACAACGAATGGGATAATTTTCAAGCATAACTATTCCGCCCTTTACTGTCGCATTTTTTTTTGTTGAAAAACGAGCACTGCCATATCAGACAAGGCCGCGCGAGACATAGCAATTATTTTATGCGGTTCTATCAATGCCTTCCGCTTTTTCCTTTATCACGGACTGTATGAATGTCTGAATTGCGGCATTGACCGGCTCCGGCCGCGCCTGACCGACCAAATGCTTGGTTCGCCGAATAATAACTACGTGCTTGCTCGGTTTTGGGCAGGAGATGATCTGGTCTTTCTCACCGTGAATGCGAATGTATGGTACGTCGATCGGACATCCCTGCCACTGTACGAGTGCGTGATAGGCATCTCGAAAAAGTCCTCGTGCAAGTTCATGATACATTACGCCCGCAAGCCGAATTTCTTCCCTGGAAATACCGGAGACCATCCGCATCACGGGTGCGACAAAAACTTCCGCCGCACGGTAGACCCATAGTGGAAGCCACCAGCAAAAATAACGTCCGAACATTCGTGGGATCGCGCGGATCTCCCGCGATGTCGTGGGGCCGCCTATAAGAATAAGGCCGCGAACCGGAAGATATTTTGCGAGTTCCATACCGATCGCAGAGCCGAGCGAATAACCGGCGATAAAGAGGGGCTTCGATGAGTCGATCCGGTGATCGAACAAAAGGTGATCGCAAAACCGCTTGCTGTAGCTTTCGAGAGATTCTCGTTGTTTGAATGCGATGTAATCCGGCGTAATGAAATGATAGGGCAGCGTAAGTTGCGAATGGGCCATCCGATGGTCGCCGCCAAGGCCTGGAAGAAGAAGAAGTTGGACCTCGGTTTCGTCGATCACCGTTATTAACGTATTAAAGTTTTAGAATTCCTGGGGGAATTCACTCGATGTTAAGCCACGAGCCGTCGTGCGAAAAAGGAATGCTCTGAAGAGGACTGACTTCCTGCCTCATCTACCAAAGGTACGGTTATGATACGATAGGCAGTTCCATTACCCCAGCACTTTCCTTATGTTCAATCGTCGAAATGACAAGTGGCGTAAGATCGTAAATTGGTTCATCGCGATTGACCAATTCCTGCCCGGGGCTTAAAAGTGTGGGGATCTTTGTGTCTATCAGCTCCCCAAACAATGTGGCGCTGTTGGAGCGGGTGATGTTTACCCTGCGATATTCGCCGACTTCTGCGTCCAGACGCGGAAACACAACGGTCTTATTCGTATCGGTGCGGCCTTTCCACTCCAAGGCATTTTTTTTCGAGCGGCCTTCGACGAGTACGCTATGTTCTCTGCCAACCTCCACACGGTTTCTTCGAGTTGAAATTTCGTTTTGTAACGTGATGACTTCGTTCAGACGACGCGTTTTTTCTTCGATGGGCACGTCATCTTCGAGTGTATTCCATGCGCGTGTGTTCGGGCGGGGAGAATAATTGAATGTGTAGGCGCCATCGTACTCGACTTCACGCATGACTTGCTTCGTCATTTCGTGATCTTCGAGCGATTCGGAGCAGAAGCCAACGATAATATCGGTCGAGAGCGCCGCTTCCGGCATTGCGCGCCGGATTTTTTCGACGATCGACATATAATGCGCACGGGTATACGTGCGGTTCATCAGTTTCAGGATACGGTCCGAGCCGGACTGAATGGGCAAGTGAATATACTTGCAAATATTGTCATGCTCTGCCATCGTATCGACAAGCTTTTGATCGAAATCCTGCGGATGGCTTGTCGTGTATCGAATACGAACATTAGGAACCGCGCGCGCACACGAGGCCAGGAGATCCGAGAAATCGTTACCATTCTCGCGATAGGAATTCACATTCTGTCCAAGTAATGTAATCTCTCGAAATCCCTGCTGCTCCAGTTCCTTGCATTCATCGACGATGGAATTCAGGAGGCGAGAACGCTCCCGACCTCGCGTAAATGGCACGACACAGAACGTGCAAAACTTATCGCAGCCACGCATGACCGAGATGAATGCGCTGATCCCCTCATTGCGGTAGGGAAGGATGTCGTCGTAGGTCTCTGTGCGAGAAAGTTTTACCGCAATGGCGGGTTCCGCTTCTTTGATAGAATCGACTAACGCAGGAAGTTTCCGGTACTCGTCCGGCCCGACCACGAGATCGACAATCGAACCCGAATTCTTGAGCAGGTCCTTTCGAAGATGTTCAGCCATACACCCGAGGACCCCGATGATGACCTCAGGATTGCTCTTTTTAGCGTTTTTCCAGTGGTCGAGTCGGTTCCAAACCTTTTCCTCAGCATTTTCGCGAATTGCGCAGGTATTCATAAAGGCAAGATCGGCGCCTTCGAGCTCTGAAACGGGCTGGTAGCCCGCTTTATGGAGCACAGAAAGCACGACCTCGGTGTCGGCCACATTCATTTGACAGCCGTAGGTTTCTATATAGACCGTTTTCATCTTCGAAACCGTAGAATCCAGCGGCCCCAAGTCGGGTTCCTCGCATGAATTCTTATCGTTTTAACCATTGTTCGCAATTGTTTCAGGAAGAGTACTATGTCTTATCGCCTTTTTCTCTTTGGTGTATTCATTCTCGTCTGTTCCGAAACTACCGCCGGGGCTGTTAGCGCTGGTGGTTCGCGAGATTCGTATTCGGCATCGGAATTTCTTTCGTCTTCTTTTTCCGATAGTGCTTTTTACACGGTCGATAGTGCTGCGCTGGTAAGCGTTCTGGAACAGGGTTCCCATTTAGAGATCGACGATTTTCCCGGCGGCGATGGTGAGCGCGTCAGCCTCGATTTGAAGGCATCTCATTCACCCATCGACGCGACGACCGAATTTTGGGTAGGTACCGCGAATGGAGCGATTTCTGTTCGGCCTCCATCGTTTTTCGTGTTTCGAGGCAAGGTCCTTGGAGAACCGAATTCCCGCATATTCCTCACTGCATTTGCGGGGAAATTGCTGGTTTCAATTTCACGCGCATCTGGAGAAACGTATGTGTTCGGACCTGCAAAGAATTCTGAAGCGCGCGGTGCGCATATTTTCATGCGCGAAGCCGATCTTCTCTCATTCGGAGAGCTTCATCCCATGAACTGCATTACCGAGGACATCGCTCAGCCCGTCACGCCCCGGCCAGTTTCAGAGCTGTTAAAACAATATCGTTCGAGCATTCCTGCCAACATGCCGCATTCGCAGTTGCTCGAACTCGATGTTGCGGTCGAAGCCGATAGCTGCTTTTACCATGCAGCCGGAAACGACATGAATACGGTGCTTGGCTATATCGCTTCTCTTTTTGCAATGTCAAGCTCGATTTACGAAGACGAGGTTAATATTACATGGCATCTTTCCTGGGTGAAGGTTTGGCCAAGTGGCGATCCGTATAACGTTCAGGGAAACGCGTATGGCCTGGAGGATACGGTTCCCAAATACTGGCGCGCGCACTATGCTGATGTCCCTCGCGATTGCGCCCACGTGCTGACGTCCATTGGCTATGGCGGCGGCGGATTTGGATATTATTCGATGTGCGACCCTCAAAATTCCTATAGTATGAGTTCTCCGCAAACGGGTCATCAATATCCGACCTTCGCATTTACGTACGATGCCTATATCGTGGCACATGAAATAGGGCACAACTTCAGCCTGGTCCATTCTCACCAATGTTACTGGGATCCGCCGCTGGATACCTGTTATACCAAAGATGATACCACGTACGGTCTTCAACTTGGTGACGCCTGCGAAAGCCGGCCGATCACGCCGCGCCGAAGTTCTGGAACGATCATGAGTTATTGTGCCAATGCGAATTATGTACTTGCTGGCAGGGACATCTCACAATTCAAGCTCGCGATGACATTCTCTAAAAAAGTCGATTCGGTGCTGCGCGTGAATGCAGAGTTGGATACCTGTCTTACACCGCCGGCTCAGCCGACCGTCATTCTCACCTCGCCGCGCGGCAGTGAGACATTTTCTGGCGATACGAACGTGTTTATCACATGGTCATACGCGAATGTCGATTCGATTTCACTGGAGTATTCGTCGGACGGCGGAACGATGTGGAACGGAATTGTGAAGGGAATTCCGGCCTCGAGCGGGTCCTATGTATGGAATGTTCCGAACGTTGCGACAAAAAAAATGCTTGTCCGGGCATTCGATGTAGGCGATGTTTTGGTCGCGGATACGAGCTTGCTCGTTTTTACGGTCGTTCCTGTGGCCTCTGTTTCGAATGCGGGGAGCGATGAGCATTTCTCGATCTCTCCGAATCCAGCGCAGCAAGAGCTTTGGCTGAGTGGCATCCCATCGGGACATGCGATTATGTATGACATTATTGATGCGAATGGATCCGTGATATTATATGGGTGTGTCCAGCCGGATGCAAAGAATGTTGCTCATTTTCCTGTGGACCCACTGCCGAGCGGAACCTATTACCTGCGACTCACGTCTCCGGTATCGCGCATTTTTTCATTCGTACACATAAAATGAAGAGCATTCTTTTTGTCGCGTTTGCTTTTCTCGCAATTGCGTCCGTTTCAAAGGCTCAGCCGCTCGCGATCGGAGCGCGTATATCGACCGTTGATTCCTGTCTTTCTAAGTGGAGAGTCGAATCGAGCGATCTAAGTCCTGGGGACTCGGTTTGCCTTGGCGCGCGTTTTTGGGATATTGAAGGGCATCTGCTTTTTCATATTGACTCTTCCGAACACACCCTCACAAAAGTCGATTGGTCGTCATATCTGCCTATTGCTCGGGACTCTGTCGAGGACATCGCGAAAAAGATCGAGACGACGCTGGGCCCATGTGATCGTGCCCGCAATCGTGACTGGGTCTATTGGATCTGGGATAATGAGGAGATCCATTATTTGCTTGGCTACAACAAAGGAATTGTTCGAATGCTCGAGTTCGAGGACCAAAGCTCACTCGAGGCGTGCATGATGCCGCACTGAAGAGATTCATGATGCTATATCCCGTTCGACGGACCATCTTATTTTTATCACTGGTTCTTCCAATCATTTTTAGCGCTCCGGATGCGCGTGCCCAGTTCTGGCACGCTCTGGCGCCAGATGCGACCAGCCCGGCAGCGGGTTTTTCTAACGACGAAAAAAAGGTTTTTTTTGTACACAATGAGAATATTTATACTTTCACTATTGCCGATAAATATGGCCGTCTTACATTCGCGCCGGGAATGACTCCTTCCCAAATTACTGCGTTCAATGGCACCCAGCCGGTCGGCCCTGCACTGCACATCACCTCACGTCCCCTCATCGTCTTTGAAAGGCCAGACAGTACGACGCCCGCCAATCATCATCTCTACGCGGTGAAAGACGACGGTTCCTCTCCGCCGGAGGATATTACACCGGGAAATCAAAATGCACATATATTGGGCGAATCGTACAACGGACGTTACATTTATTTTACATCGAATAAGGTCCATACCAACAAGCTTGACGTGTATCGATACGATACCCAGCAAAACACCAGCGATGTTGTTTTTCCGAATGACGCGAATTACCGTGCGCTTGCATGGTCGCGCGATCAAACAAGATTGTTGATGATCGAACCTCCTTCGGGCGCACTATTCGAATACGATATTGAATCGACCACACGAACGCCGCTCATAATGCCGACGGGTTCCGTGCGATACGGCGACGCACTCTTTAATCCAGCGTGGCATACGCTGTTCCTTTTTGCTGGCGGTCAGGAATATGTTACCGATATTGGATCGAATGAGATTACGCCGGCAGGGAAGGCTCCATCGGGAATCGACTACTCACCGAATGGGAAGTATCTCATCGAAATGTTTCCAGACGGGGACACCGTAAAGGAAGCCACGACGGGGATCGCTCTCCAGCTTCCCGCCGGGTCCCATATTGAAGCGATAGCTCCAAAAGAAACGATGCTGCTCTATACTATTCGGGGCAAGCTTTATCTCTTCGATATTGTGAAAAAGACAACCGTTGAACTCGCGACGCTTTGACTCGAATTTCGAAGATAATTCGAATTTGACCCGAAATTTTTTCGTTTTCCATTCTTCATGGATGCTTTTCGTGTAACCGGAGGAAAACCGCTCACCGGGACGGTACGTGTCAGCGGGACGAAGAATCTTATTTCGAAGGTCATGGTCGCTTCCATGCTTTCGGATCAGCCGAGCACCTTTACGAATGCGCCCGTCCGATTAGGCGAAGTCGATATTACCGGCGATATTGCTCGTTCACTCGGAAGTGAGATCGCGATCTCCAGCGAAGCTAACGGTACGTTAACGATCGCCACTCCCTCTTTTTCGACGACCGTGGTTCCCCAGCGATTTGCGGGTTTGAACCGCATTCCGATTCTTATGATCGGTCCGATGTTGCACCGCACCGGTACGGCATCCGTTCCCATGCCCGGCGGCGACCGTATCGGGCAGCGACCGGTCAATTACCATATCGACGCGCTTGAAAAAATGGGCGCGAAGATCGAGTTTGTCGATAATTATTTCCATTGCACGGCCGATACACTGACTGGAACTTTAATTTCTCTTCCGTTCCCCTCCGTTGGCGCAACCGAAAACATCATCATGGCTGCGGTCCTTGCCCGCGGTACGACGATCATCGAAAATGCGGCCGTGGAGCCTGAGATCGTGGAACTCATGCGGTTTCTGCAAAAGATGGGCGCGATCATCAATCTGGAAACGAACCGTCGCATCATTGTGGATGGAGTCGATCGGCTCAAAGGTGCGCAGCAACGCATTATGCCCGACCGGATTGAAGCGGCCTCTTTTGCATGTGCAGCTATTGCAACGAAAGGGGATATTTTTATCGAAAACGCCGTGCAGTCGACGATGATGACGTTTCTGAACAATATCCGGAGGGCGGGAGCAGACTTCGATGTCGTCGGTGGCGGAATTCGCTTTTTTTATAAGGACACGCTCAAGCCACTCGCGATCGAGACCGACGTTCATCCGGGTTTTATGACCGATTGGCAACAGCCATGGGTCCTCCTCATGACGCAGGCCCATGGGATGTCGGTTGTGCATGAAACTGTCTATGAAAACAGATTTGGGTACACGCGAGAACTTCAAAAAATGGGTGCGGAAATTCAGCTTTATAAATCGTGTCTGGGTGGCAACCCTTGCCGTTTCAAATCGCTTGTACATCCGCACTCCGTCGTTATTTTAGGGCCGACAAAGCTCAAGGGAAGCCATATTGTCATTCCTGATCTAAGGGCGGGATTCGTTTATCTCATTGCCGCATCGCTGGCGGAGGGGGAATCGATTATCACCGGCATTCATCATGTCGAGCGTGGCTATGAGCATATTCAGCAAAAACTGCAGGATATTGGTGTGACGATCGAGCGGGTTAAAGTACAAGATCAGTGAGGAGCCTCCTGTACTTCCACTTCCATAACAGATTTTCTAAAATCTTCAGATTTCAGATTTCGGGAGCGTTTTAACAAACTTCGAGGTTTCACGCCCCGCAGTTAACAGATGGCTTTGAAGCCATTTTGGAGACTCTGCCGACGATTCGTCCATACGGGGCCATTCATGGTAATGGCCTGGCAGACATCCTCCGAACGCGATTTTTCGCGGTTTTTTTTACGTTAGAACCATGGTAAAACTCAGATTAGCACGCCAGGGACGCAAGAAAGTCCCAATCTATAAAATTGTGGCCACCGACAGCCGTTCTCGGCGGGATGGGCGTTTTCTGGAATCGCTGGGCCAATATCGTCCTTCGAACGAGCCCGGCCAGAAGATCCAAATCAAAGAAGATCGTGCCCTTTATTGGCTGAACGTCGGCGCCCAACCGAGCGATACGGTCCGTTCGCTCCTTTCTCGCGAGGGTATATTGCTTAAATGGCACCTCGAGAAAAAGAAAGTCGATCCTGCTCGCGCCAGTGAGATTTTCAACACCTGGAAAACTGAGCGGGATGCCAAATACGCTTCGGCTGCCGATGCGAAACAGCGTGCTCGGGAAGAAGCCCGCCGAAAAGCCGCTAAAAAAGCGCCTGAAGCCGCCGCTCCTGCTACCGAGACATCGACCGTAACCGAAACAGCGGCTACCATCGAAGCAGAAGCGACTCCCGCTACTTCATCTGAAGCGCCCCAGGCTCTCGGAGAACCATCTGTGACCTCTGAAGCGGGTCTGAATCCCGAAGGCGAGCGCAACGCAGAAAGCGTCGAGGGATAATACCCAATCGCTTGCCATGGACGAAATCGTTGCATTTCTCCAGAGCGTCCCTCATTTAAGCGGCGTCCCTCGGGGCCAGATCGAATGGCTTGTGCGCGAGTCTGAACTCCGCGTTTTGGAACCGGGAATTTTGGCTCGACCGGGGGAGGCCAACGAGTTGATGGAGTATATGATCGTCCTCCTCGAAGGCTCACTTCAGGCCTACACGATTCAAAACGCGCAAAAGAAGATTCAAATGACGAGCGAGCCCGGTGCACTCACGGGATTGCTGCCGTTTTCCCGTATGAAGTATACGCCCGTCTATGTGGAGACGATCGGGAATGTGAAAATGCTTGCGCTGCCTCGATCTAAATTTCATGCGCTGATTGCCGCCAATTATGAGCTTACGGAAGTCATTGTGCATTCGATGGTGGATCGCGTCCGAGTCTTCACCTCCGCACATTTTCAGAATGAGAAGCTCATGTCCCTCGGTAAACTTTCCGCGGGGCTTGCACATGAGCTGAATAATCCGGCCGCTGCTATTGTCCGGAGTGCCGAAGATTTAAAGCACACTTTTGGAACGATTGCTCAAAATCTGCGATCGATTGGCTCCATTGAATTAGAGGAGGACCAGATCGCGGCTTTGACGGGAATTTTTTTAGAAATCCAGTCCCGCCCCTCCAATCGGCTCTCCCTGCTCGATCGGAAGCGGGAAGAAGAGCAGGTGATGGATTGGCTCGAAGCCCATGGCATTAACGGCGACTGTGCCGAAACATTCGTAGGCTTTCGCTATTCTACTACGGACCTGGACCGGATAAAAGAAATTTTTTCGGAACCGGCATTCCCGCCGTTCATCGACTGGCTTTCGAGAACGCTTTCGGCCGAACAAGCCGTCGAAGAAATCGGGACCGCCTCGCGCCGTATTTCGGAGCTCGTTCAGTCCGTCAAAAGCTATACCCGGATGGACCAGGTGCAGGATATGCAGGAACTCTGCATCAACGATGGCATTCACAATACGGTGACGATGCTCCAGCATAAGTTCCGGAAAAACAATGTGGAACTTCAGGAGGAACTTGCCGCCGGTCTTCCGATGATCCTCGGGTTCCCAGGCGAACTGAATCAGGTCTGGACCAATATTATCGATAATGCCCTGGATGCGATGAAAGAAAACGGTGGCACGCTCACCGTGCGGACCTATCCCCGGGACGATGCGGTCGTCTTTAGTGCAGCCGATACGGGCCCCGGCATTGCGCCGGAGTATCTGGAGCGGATTTTCGACCCGTTCTTTACCACAAAGGATGTGGGGGAGGGGACCGGGGTCGGTCTCGATGTCGTCCAAAAAGTCGTTACGTTACATCGTGGGAAGATCGATGTTTCGTCCAAACCGGGGTCTACGGAATTCCGAATTTCCTTCCCACGCGTTGCGGGGATTGCATGAAGCTCCCGATCCTATTTTTACTCGATGACGACTCGCAGGTGCTACGGGCGATTTCGCGCGACATCCGTCAGCGCTATAAGCAGGACTACCGTGTGCTTTCGACGGAGGACCCCGCGGAAGCACTCGAAAGCCTGAAAGAGCTCCGTCGCACGGGCGAGGAAGTGGCGCTCTTCCTTTCGGACCAACGCATGCCGCGTATTACCGGAGTCGAATTCCTCGAGCGCTCGAAGGAATTTTTCCCCGAGGCGAAACGAGCGTTACTTACGGCGTATTCGGATATCGATACGGCGATCAAAGCGATCAACGAAGTCGAACTCGATTATTATCTGCTGAAACCCTGGGACCCGCCGGAAGAGAAATTGTTTCCTGTTATCGATGAGTTGCTTGAGGAGTGGCAGGCGAGTTACAAGCCGGAACTTCCCGGCATCCGCCTTATTGGGTACCAGTTCTCTCCAAAATCGCACGCCATTAAAGAATTTTTGGCCGGGCATCTTATTCCGTACCAGTGGCTCGATGTCGAGACCAACCCAAAGGCTAAAGAGATTCTGGAGTTGAATGGGCTTACCGTCGCTTCGCTTCCCGCCGTATTCCTTGAGGATGGATCGGTTGCGGTCGATCTCGAGATGCGGTCCCTTGCTGAGAAGCTTGGGCTGCGTCCGACGCCGAGTTCCAACATGTACGATGTTGTTATCATTGGCGCTGGGCCGGCCGGCCTTGCGGCAGCCGTTTATGCTGGTTCGGAAGGTCTCAAGACCCTGCTCATCGAAAAACATTCGCCGGGGGGACAGGCGGGGACGAGTTCCCGCATTGAAAATTACCTCGGGTTTCCCAAAGGCCTGAGCGGTTCGGAGCTTACCCGGCGTGCCGTTGCACAGGCCACGCGATTTGGAATCGAATTCCTCACACCGCAGGAAGTCCTGCGTCTTTCATCGGCGGACCAATATAAAACGGTTCATCTTGCCGATGGCGCCGAAATTCATACCAGAAGTATCATTATTACCACCGGGGTATCCTATCGGACGCTGGAAACAAAAGGTATTGCCGGACTGACCGGAGCAGGCGTTTATTACGGTGCTGCTAACGTTGAAGCAGCGCAATTCCGAGGAAAACAGGTCTTTGTAATCGGCGGTGGGAATTCTGCAGGCCAGGCCGCGCTGCACCTCTCCAAATTTGCGGCGAACGTATTTATTGTGATTCGAAAAAAGGACCTGACATCGACCATGTCATCGTACCTTATCGACCAGATCGCTCGAACGGAAAACGTGGCTCTGTTGGCCGAGTCCGAAGTGATCGAAGCTCAGGGCTCCGAGCATTTAGAAGCTCTCGTTCTTCAAACGGCCGGCGGTGAACGCTATACAAAGAGCGCAGATGCGCTGTTTATCATGATCGGTGCGCGCCCTTATACCGACTGGATCCAGTCGGGTATTATGAAAGACGATCGCGGATTTATTGTCACCGGCCGGGATCTGCGTACCTCTGAAAAATTCAATGGGGGCTGGAAATTGAAACGCGACCCCTATTTGCTGGAGACCTGCTGTCCGGGAATTTTTGCAGCGGGCGATGTCCGGGCCGGCGCTATGAACCGCGTTGCCAGTGCCGTGGGCGAGGGTGCCATGGCCGTCAGTTTCGTTCATCAATATCTTGCCGAAGTGTGAGTGAGGACCTCGTTCTCCTTGCCCGTATCCGAAAGCCCCATGGGATCAAAGGGGAACTTTCGCTGGAATCCTTCTCTTTCGACGACCGGCGTTTCCTTAAGCTTAAAAAAGTTCTCGTGCGACTTCCGGATGGCGCGGTTTCCGAGCATGCCATTCGGCATGTGCGCATTTCCGGTCAGGGTGTTTTGTTGACGTTCGAAGGAATTGAAGATCGAACGTCCGCCGAGGCGTTCCGCGGTGCCGAATTGTTTATTGCAGAGTCCGAGCGGCCAAAACTTCCCAAGGGACGTTTTTATTACGATCAGATTATTGGCATGACCGTCATCGACGATGACACCGGTGTCGCGATCGGACGGGTAAAGAATGTGCTCGATATGCCGGCGGGGGATGTTTTTGTGCTCGACCTGGAAGGACGCGAGCATCTCATTTCGAACGCCGGAGAGGAAGTTCGAGCGATCGATGTCAGGAAAAAGGAGCTTCGTGTATTGCTTTTAAAGCCGTACGGCGAATAGCGCGAGGGGGCTTAGAGCTCTAACCGCGAATAGCGTCAGGCCGAGTGAGCTGCTCCGTTCGTCGCGGGTTCGGGCATGGCGCTTACATCCATCCGCTTTTTTCGAACGCCCGCAAGAATACCGATAGGAACAATAACGCAATACCCGAGCAGCAATAAAATGGGGCTCACGGTAAGCGCCATATCGCTCATGGTCGGGCTGAAGTACATTACGAGATAGCCAACGACGATCACAACGATGCCAATTGCGAGAATGCGATAATTCTTTGCATCGAATGGCATTTCGAAGGGACGCATCGCCTTCACACCTTCATTTTTCTTAGCTCTGGCCGGAATGGGCCGGCCAGGGGCCTGGCGGGGTGTCGGGCGGGATGAGCGGACCGGAGTTGTAGTGGTTTTTGCCATAGAATGATCTGAGTCGAACGTTAACTTGCCTGGGATTCAACTTGTTCCACCGAAACGCTCCCGTCAAACGTGGCTGAGGACTCTCTAAAAATGCCGCTTTCCAGGTGCAGAACGCGATCGGCTTGCTTAGCAAGTTCGAGATTGTGCGTCGCGATCAGGAACGTCTGGTGATGCTTTCGAGAAAGCTCGAGCATGAGACGAAATAAAACATCGCTGTTGCGCGTATCGAGATTACCCGTCGGTTCATCGGCAAGGACCACGGCCGGTCGCATCATAAAGGCACGGGCTACGGCTACCCGTTGGGACTCGCCTCCGGAAAGCATCGAAGGCCGGTGCTCCAGTCGCTCGCCAAGTCCGGCATCCGTGAGCAGTTCGGCCGCACGGACGCGGGCTTCATCGAACGTTTGCCCCGCGATCATGGCCGGCATGGCTACATTTTCGAGTGCGGTGAATTCCGGCAGTAAGTGATGGAACTGAAAGATGAAGCCGATACGCTGGTTTCGAAAGGCACTCAGTTCTGTGTCCTGCATTGCCGCAACTTGTTTTCCCTCGATAATGACTTCGCCGCTCGTCGGCCGATCGAGGGTGCCAAGTAAATGCAGCAACGTGCTTTTACCCGAGCCGGAAGGGCCAATGAGGGTAGCGAGTTCGCCCTCTTCGAGTTCGAATGAAAGATCACAAAACACTTCAACATCCACGCGGCCACGGACGGCAAAGCGTTTCGTTAAATTCTTCGCTTGTAAAATTGACATGTCGAAGATCTAACAAGCGCTTTTGTAAATGGAATTCAATAAATAATGGGAGGACTGCCTTAATCCTGGCGTAACCGTTGCCTCGCATAACCGTATCTTAACAATACGGAATGACGCTTCAGCCCCTTGCCATCAAACGGACCGCTCTGGGACTTTTTTCGGACATGTTCCGGTCGCTCCGGCACCGAAATTATCGACTGTTCTTTTTCGGACAGCTTATTTCGCTCATCGGGACCTGGCTTCAAAACACCGCGCTCGCGTGGCTGGTATATTCGCTTACGAAAGATGCCATGACGCTCGGGATCATGAGCTTTTTAGGCTCGATCCCAATCCTTTTTCTATCGATCTATGCCGGAACCGTTGCCGACGAATACCCAAAGCGCGGCATACTGGTCATTACTCAATCTTCGGCCGGATTGCGTTCCTTACTTGTTGCTGTTGCGATCTGGACGGGACACGCTTCGATCGTTGTGCTTGGCATAGCCGCTCTTCTCCTTGGTTCGATCAATGCGTTCGACATGCCGACGCGCCAGGCCTTTGTCGTTGAAATGGCAAGCAAGGAGGATGTGACGAACGCCGTTGCATTAAATTCTTCCGTGTTCAATGCAGCCCGGTTGCTGGGCCCCGCGCTCGCAGGAGTGATCATTACGGTCCTTTCTATCGCGATGTGCTTTTTCTTAGACGGCATTTCCTATATTGCCGTTATCATTGGACTACTCATGATGCGCTTCGATCGGAAGCACGTTCACGCGCGCGTTCGTGAGACGTCGCGCATGGCAGCGATGAAAGAAGGAGTCACGTATCTTTACTCGATTCCGCAATTTCGCGCGCTGATGTTCCTTGTCATCGGAATGACGCTCTTCGGTTGGAGTTACACGGTAAATCTTCCCGTCGTTGCGGGCAATCTTCCAGGCGGCAATGCGACCGAATATGGCGCACTGCTCGCCGCCAATGGTGCCGGGGCATTGCTTGCGGCGCTCAGCCAGGCGGCGATGGCCGGGAAGCTCGATTCCAGAAAAATGATCTTTGTCGGCCTTGGTGTTTTTATCGTGGCACTCTTCGGACTCGCCATGGTGCACACTACACTCGCCTCTGTTATCCTCCTTGTCGGTATCGGATGGGGAATTATCACATTTTTTATTACCGCTAATACGACGCTCCAACGGCGCGTACCGGACGAACTTCGCGGTCGCGTCATGAGCATTTATTCTTTTGCATTCGCAGGCCTTTATCCATTTGGCAGCCTTCTGGCTGGATGGCTTGCTTCACGATATGGCGTTCCGAATGCTTTTCGGATAAATGCCGTGATCCTTGCGGCCATTACAATACCCGCATTTCTTTTCGTAAGGAAACTGCCCCGCCTTACAACGACTCCAGAGGTTTCGGTCGAAGAACTACTTGTCAGCGAACAGGAGATCTTCGAAGCGGAACAGATTTCGAGAAGTTAGCCTTATAGGGGGACCAAGACTGCCCCTTTTCTAATAATCCGTTCTTCACTTTCTAAGGGAGGATCAAAAAATGTTAGCGTTTGTCCTGCTCCGGGGAAAAGACTTTAGTTTACCCGACGGTGTCAGTACCGCAATCATTGGCCTGTTTTTCGGCCTAATCTGCGGCCTTTTTTACTATCAGCATTATTATAAGCAGTGGTACTGGGCGATTTCGCTCCTTGGCGGCCTTGTGCTCACGAACATTTCCCACTCCATTTTTCTGCGCTATTTTAGCGGGGATGATACCAGTGCGATCGAGTTAACCATTGCCTCGTTCGTTATTCCATTCCTGCTCACGCTCGCATTGAACCATCTTCTATACCAGGTCAAGCAGCGCAAACGACGGAAACGTGTTCGCCGACGTGAGCACTCGCGTTTTTTCGATACGGTCGATCCCGGCGAGGCGCTGCACCGCTCGCGCGATGTCGCAGCTTAAGATTTTTGTTATGAAAATCTTCGTTCCGGCCGTCCTACCGGCCGCCCTTCTAGCCGTTGCGATCGGCTGCTCGAATGCTCCGATCATTCCGGAATATATGATTATTCAGCCAGATACGCTCATACTGCGTGCTCCGACGGCCGACACGACCGTTTCCATCACTCATTCCTGTACCTGTCCATTCTCATGGAATTCGACAGTTAATCCACCTTCTCCATGGCTTACCTTCCAAAATTATCAGAGTGGAGATAGAATGAATATTCCGATTTCAATCGACCGTACAAAGCTTACGTCGGATACTTCCCGGGCCATCGTTTCCATTGCCTCGAACAGCTATGGCGATACGACCATCGTGATCGAGGCGATAAAATAACGCTTAAAAATTCTGCCGGACCATTGCGACAAATCGGAAAGCAAGTTTCTGTTCGCCGGACACGGGTTTGTCGAGGTAAAGCGGGAAATCGAGTTGCAGTTCGGTCCGTTCGAGATCTACGTCCCAGGCGCCT
>Ga0070741_10002466_pt1 | contig 49513 bp, 43 predicted proteins | sample Coa_R1_4_FD_66440 | JGI IMG/M metagenome (GOLD analysis project Ga0070741, IMG submission 66440) | Surface soil microbial communities from Centralia Pennsylvania, which are recovering from an underground coalmine fire - Coalmine... | ecosystem: Environmental > Terrestrial > Soil > Unclassified ... | reverse complement strand
ATTTCGTCGACTCCCTGCCGCGCAATGCGACCGGCAAGCTGCCGCGCGAAGCGCTGGTTGCGCTCGCCGCGCGCTGCGCGGGAGAGCGGGCGGACGCGGTGCTCGAGACGCAGACCACGCTTGCCGCCGACCACCCGGCGGCGCGCGGGCATTTTCCCGGCAATCCGGTGATCCCGGGGGCGGTGCTGCTCGACGAAATCCTGGCCGCGGCGCGCGCCGGACTCGGTCTGCCGCCGCAACCGGCGGAAATCGTATCGGCCAAGTTCCTGCGCGCGGTGCGGCCCGGAGAGTGCCTCCGGCTGCGTTTCGCGCGGCGCGAGGGTGGTGCGTACCGCTTCGAGTGCTGGGTAGCCGGCGAGATCGCCGCATCCGGCGTGCTGCGGGTCAGGAAGCCGGGAGGGGCGGCTTGAGCCGTGGCTGGCTCGAGCAGCGCGAACGCAGCACCGCGGCCGCGCTGCACGCGCTGGTGTGGGCGGCGCGCAAGCTGGGCCGTCGCGCGGGGCGCGCGATCCTGCTGCCGGTGTGCCTGTACTTCCTCTTCTTCGCGCCGCGCGCGCGCCGCGCCTCGCGCGACTATCTGAGGCGCGTGCTGGGCAGGCCGCCCCGGTTGCTGGAGCTGTTCCGTCACTTCTACTCCTTTGGCACGGCGGCACTGGACAGGGTGTTCTTCCTCGCCGGCCGTCTCGATCTGTTCGACATCCGCGTGGCGGGGGAGTCATTGCTGCTGGATCGCCGGCGCGCCGGCGGGGGCTGCTTCCTGCTCGGGGCGCACCTGGGCAGCTTCGAGGTGCTGCGCGCGCTGGGCAGAAAGATGGGCTTGCGCGTGAACCTGCTCATGTTCGAGCGCAACGCGCAGAAAGTCGCGCGCATCGCCCGCGCCATCGATCCCGATTTCGACTCGCACGTCATCGCGCTTGGCGCGCCCGACTCGATGCTCAAGGTCGAGGCCTGCCTCGCGCGCGGAGAGTGGGTGGGCATGCTGGGCGATCGGACGCTGTATGATGCCGGCCGGGTGCGAGTGTCCTTTCTGGGCGCGCCGGCATTCTTTCCCACCGCGCCGTTTCGCATCGCAGCCATGCTCGGGCGTCCGATCGTGCTGATGGCGGGCCTGTACCGAGGCGACAGCCGCTACGATCTCTGCTTCGAGGAACTGCTCGCCGTGCAACAGTCCGACGCAGGCCGCGACGAGCGGATCCGCGCTTGGGCGGCGCGCTACGCCGCGCGCCTCGAGCATTACTGCCGGCAAGCGCCTTACAACTGGTTCAACTTCTATGATTTCTGGGCGGACGATCCGGCTGCTCCCTGAACGCGCAGTCGCGGCGCTGCTGTGCGCCGCGCTGGCGTGGCCGCCCTGCGCGGCCGCGGCGGACGACGGCCAATGGAGCCTGCGCGAGCTGATGAGCGAACTCGGCAAGACACGGCGTACCGAGGCGCGCTTCGTCGAGCGCAAGTATCTCCGGGTGCTGGAGCGCCCGCTGGTCAGCAGCGGCCGGCTGATCTATATCGCGCCGGGGCGATTGGAAAAGCGCACGCTCGCGCCCAAGCCGGAGACGTTGATCGTTTCCGCGGACACGCTCGTCATCGAGAGCACCAATCGCACTAGGCGTACGCTGCGCCTGCAGGATTATCCGGTGCTGTGGGGCTTCGTCGAGAGCTTTCGCGGCACGCTCGACGGCGACCTCGACGCCCTGGAGCGCTTCTATGCAGTCGGCCTGGGAGGCGAGCCCGCGGACTGGGAACTGGTGCTCGCGCCGCGCCTGGAGCAGATGCGCGCGGTGATCAGCCAGATCCGCATCCGCGGCAGCCGCGGCAGCGTGCGGGTGATCGAGGTGACCGAGGCGCAGGGAGACCGTTCGGTGATGCAGGTCTTCGAGGATGACTCGTGAGATTGCGCGCACGCATCGCGATCGTGGCCTGGGTCGCGCTGCTCGCGGCATCGGGCTGGATCGTCGCCCGCGCGCAGTACAGCACAGATCTCGCCGCTTTCCTGCCGCGTTCGCCCTCCGCCGCCCAGCAACTCCTGGTGGACCAGTTGCGCGACGGCGTGGTGTCGCGGCTCATCCTGATCGGCATCGAAGGCTGCGACGAGGCGGCTTGCGCGCAACTGAGCCGCGCGCTGCGGGCGAAGCTCGACGGCGATCCCCTGTTTTCCTACGCCAACAACGGCGCCGCGGATCGGCTGCGCGCCGACGGCGAGCTGCTGATCCGCCACCGCTATCAGTTGAGCCCCGCGGTCACGCCGGCGCGCTTCACGGTGACGGGGCTGCGCGCGGCGCTCGAGGGTCAGCTCGACCTGCTCGCCTCTCCGCTGGGCATGCTCGCGGGCCGGATGCTGCCGCGGGATCCGACCGGCGAATTCGCCGCGATCCTCTACCGGCTGCAGGCGCAGAACGCGCCGGATTTGCGCGACGGCGTATGGTTCAGCCGCGACGGCTCCCGCGCCCTGCTGGTGGCGCAGACTCGCGCGCCGGGCTTCGACCTGGACGCGCAGGAGCGGGCGCTGGCGCGCATCCGCGGCGCCTTTGCCAAGGCGCAGGCGCAAGCCGGCGCGGGCGGAGCGCGGCTGCTGCTGTCCGGGCCGGCGGTGTTCGGCGTGCAAAGCCGCGCTTCGATCCGCGGCGACGCGCTGCGCATCACCACCGTGGCCGCGGTGTGCATCGCGCTGCTGCTGCTCGCCGTGTATCGCTCGCCGCGGGTGCTGCTGCTGACGCTGCTGCCGGTCGCAAGCGGGGCGCTCGCCGGCGTGGCGGCGGTGGGCGCGAGTTTCGGCGCCGTCCACGGCGTCACGCTCGGCTTCGGCGCCACGCTGATCGGCGAAGCGGTCGATTACGCGATCTATCTGTTCGCCGGCACCGGCCCCGAGGCGCCGCCCGATCGCGCGCTCGCGCGCATCTGGCCGACGCTGCGCCTGGGCGTGCTCACATCGGTCACCGGGTTCGCCGCGCTGCTGTTTTCCGGATTTCCCGGGCTGGCGCAGCTCGGACTGTTTTCTGCGAGCGGGCTGATCGTCGCCGTGCTGGTTACGCGCTGGGTGCTGCCCGCGCTCGCGCCGGCTTCCTACAGCCTGAAGGTGGCGGACCGGATCGGGCCGCCGCTGCTGGCGGCGATCGCGCAAGCGCGTCCATTGCGCTTGCCTCTGCTGGCGGCGGTCGCGCTGTGCGCGGGATGGCTGGTGTGGCGCGGCGGGGCGGCGTGGAACGACGAGCTGGCGGCGCTGAGCCCGGTGCCGCAGGCCGAGCAACGGCTCGACGAGCAGATGCGGCGCGATCTCGGCGCGCCGGACGTGAGCGAGCTGGTCATCGTGCGCGCCGCCACCGAACAGCAGACCTTGCAGACCGCGGAGGCGGTCGGAGGTGCGCTGGATCGGCTCGTCGAGGCGGGCGGCCTGGCGGGATTCGATTCCCCTGCACGTTATCTGCCGAGCGAGGCCGCGCAGCGCGCCCGCCTGGCGGCGATTCCCGATGTGCGCACGCTGCGCAGGAATCTGGCCGCGGCGGCAACGGGTCTGCCGTTTCGCAGCGGGGTATTCGCGCCGTTTCTGCGCGAGATCGAGGAGGCGAGACATGCGGCGCCGCTGACTCGTCGCGATCTTCGCGGCACCGGCCTCGAGGCGAAGCTCGCCGGCCTGCTCGTGGAGCGCCGCGCGGAGTGGATGGGGATGCTGCCGCTTTCCGGGGTGGCGGACCCGGATGCGCTGGCGCGCGCGCTGCGCGGGTTCGACCCGGCGCATGTGGCGCTGCTCGACCTGAAGCGCGAGACGGACGCGCTCTATCGCGGCTATCGCACCCGGGTGCTCTCTTTCTCGCTGCTCGGCGCGGCGGCTATCGCGGCATTGCTGCTCGTTTCGCTGCGCTCGCTGCGCGCCGCCTGGGACGTGCTCGCGCCGCTCGCGGCGGCGTTGATCGCAACCTGCGCGCTGCTCGCCGCCGCCGGCGTGGCGCTCAACATTTTTCATCTCGTCGCCATGCTGCTGGTGGTGGGAGTGGGGTCGAACTACACGCTGTTCTTCCACCGCAGCGCGCGGCAGGACGAGCGCCCGGCGCGCACCATGGTCTCGCTGCTGCTGTGCAATCTGTCCACCGTCATCGGCTTCGGGCTGATCGGGCTGGCGCGCACGCCGGTACTGGCCGCGATCGGCAGCACGGTCGCGCTGGGCGCGGCGCTGAGTCTGGTCTTTGGCGCGATCCTGACGGCGCGGGTGCCGCCCGTCGCTCGCTATTGATACCTGCGTAACTAATGTCCTATACTGTGGTCCGGAGGTGCGCGATGAGACCTACCGGAAGCCCGCAGGAATTGGAACGCCGGCGCGTGCGCGCGCTGGCCTTGCTCAAGGAAGGATTGCTGCCCGTTGAGGTGGCGCGGCGCGTGGGCGTGGATCGGCGCAGCGTGCGGCGCTGGAAGCGGGCGGCAAAGCGCCATGGCGAGGCGGGCGTGCGCGCCAAGCCCGCGCCCGGCCGCCCGCCCAAGCTGAGTCCCGAGCACAAGCGCCGGCTCGAAGCGTTGCTGCTCGAAGGGGCGCAAGCCGCTGGGTTTCACACCGACCTGTGGACCTGCCCACGGGTGGCCGAGCTGATCGAACGGCGCTTGGGCGTTCACTATCACGTCGATTCCATCGGGCGGCTGCTGCACGAGTTGGACTGGAGTCCGCAAAAGCCCGCGCGCCGTGCCTTGGAGCGCGACGAGAAGGCGATCCGGCGTTGGGTGCACAAGGAATGGCCGCGGGTAAAAAAAACGCCGCCCGCCGGGGCGCGGCGATCGTCTTCGTCGACGAAGCGGGGTTCTTGATGGCGCCGCTGGTGCGGCGCACCTGGGCGCCACGCGGCCGCACCCCGGTTCTCACGCAGCGGGGCCGTTCCCGGCGCAAGGTCTCGGTGATCGGCGCCTTGGTGATTTCGCCCCGGCTCGAGCGCGTACGCGCCTACTTCGGGCTTCTGCCCGAGGCGAATTTCGACGGCGAATCGATCCTCGCGTTTGTCAGGCAGCTGCGCCGCGCGCTGCGCGTACCGCTCGCGCTGCTTTGGGATCGACTGGGCGCTCACATCGGCGAACCCGTCGCCCCTTGGCTCGCGCGCAACCGCCGGAGCGTGCGCGCCCATCTCCTGCCGCCCTACGCCCCGGAACTCAATCCCGTGGAGTTGATCTGGGGTCACACCAAGTCCAATCCTCTGGCGAACTTCGCACCCCGCGAGTTCGAAGACCTCGTTGCGCAGACGCAGCTGGCCACCCTCGCGATCGGCGATGACGAGCCGTTGCTGCGTTCCTTCCTCAAACACTGCCCTCTTTCTTTGCGCCTCAAATAGGACATTACTTATGCATTTCTCAGTAACGTAAATTCTGACTCGACCGTGGCTTGTCAAAGCCGGTCAAGCGTCACGCCGCATGCGCGACCCCTGGGGCGCCGGCACGGAAGGCAGCGAGCAGTGCGTCGCGTTGAGCGGCGAATGCGGCGAGGTGTTGCTGCTTGACGTGGCCGAAGCCTCGGATATGTTCGGGCAGGCTGGCCAGCTCGACCGCGAGCCGGTGATTCTCCGGCGTCAGCGCGCCGATGATTTCCTCGATCATGGCCTGGTATTCGCGGATCAGCCGGCGCTCGGTCTTTCTCTCTTCCGTGTAGCCGAAAGGATCGAGCACGCTGCCGCGCAGCCGCCTGAACTTCGCCAGCACCCGGAACGCATACCCCATCCACTGACCGTACTGCGATTTCACCAGCCGTCCCTGCGAGTCTCTCCTGGCGAGCAGTGGCGGGGCGAGGTTGTACTTCAGCTTGAATGGACCTTCGAAGGTGTCGTTGAGCTGGCGCCGGAACTCGTCGCTCGCATGGAGCCTCGCGACTTCGTACTCGTCCTTGTAGGCCATGAGCTTGAACAGGTATCTGGCCACCGCCTTGGCGAGCGCGTCGCCCTTGCCCAGCCGGGCCTCGGTGCGGCGCACCTTCTCCACAGATTCCTCGTAGTGCCTCGCATAAGCCGCGTCCTGATACTCGGTCAGGAATGCCACGCGCCGGCGCACGATTGTTTCCAGGCTCTGCGGCATCTGCACGATCGCCGGCCTCGCGGGCGTGGCGACCTTTTCGACCCGTTGCAGGTCCACCGCCGCGCGGCGCCCCCAGTCGAATGCCAGCTTGTTGGCCTCGACCGCCACGCCGTTCAGCTCGATCGCCCGCAGGATCGAGTCACGCTGCAGCGGAATCAGTCCCTTCTGAAAGGCGAAACCGAGCATGAACAGATTGGTGGCGATGGCATCGCCCAGCAGCGCCGTGGCGAGCCGCGTAGCGTCGAGAAAATGGGCGCGCCCGCCCACTGCTTCGTCGATCAGGGCGCGCACCTCGGCCGCCGGGAACTGCCAGTCGGGGTTCTTGGTGAACTGGCCGGGCGGCTGTTCATGCAGGTTGATCACGGCCACGGTGCGCCCCGGCCGGGTCTTGGCGATGGCATCGTGCGAACCGGCGGTGAGCATGTCGCAGCCGAGGATCAGGTCGGCCTCGCCGGTGGCGATGCGTTGCGCGCGGATTTTCTCCGGCGTGGCGGCGATGCGCACATGCGAGGTCACCGCGCCGTTCTTCTGCGACATTCCGGTCATGTCCAGGGCGGAAACGCCTTTGCCTTCCATGTGCGCCGCCATGCCCAGCAGCGCGCCCACGGTGATGACGCCGGTGCCGCCGATGCCGGTGATGAGAATGTTGTAGGGCGTATCGGCCAGTGCGGCCGCCGCGGGTTCGGGCAGCGGCTCGGGCGCCGCCGCAGTCCGCGCGACCTGCGGTTTGCGAAGCGCCCCGCCTTCCACGGTGACGAAGCTCGGGCAGAAGCCTTTCACGCAGGAATAGTCCTGGTTGCAGGAGGACTGGTCGATCATCCGCCTGCGGCCGAAGTCGGTCTCGACCGGCAGGATCGACACGCAGTTCGACTGTACGCCGCAGTCGCCGCAGCCTTCACAGACCATTTCGTTGATGAACACCCGCGAAGTCGCTTTCGGATATTCGCCTTTCTTGCGCCGCCGCCGCTTCTCGGTCGCGCAGGTCTGGTCGTAGATCAGCACCGACACGCCTTCGTGTTCGCGCAGCTCGCGCTGAACGGCGTCGAGTTCCTTGCGGTCGTGCACGGTCACGAACGGCGGCAGGTTCGAGCGGTCGGCATGGCGCGACAGGTCTTCGGTCACGATGGCAATGCGCTGCACGCCTTCCGCGCTCATCTGCTGAGCAATCAGCGGCGCCGAGATCGGCCCGTCGACCGGCTGCCCGCCGGTCATGGCGACCGCATCGTTGTACAGGATCTTGTAGGTGATGTTGATCTTCGCGGCGATCGCGGCGCGGATGGCGAGCGACCCGGAGTGGAAATACGTGCCGTCGCCGAGGTTGGCGAAGACATGCTTGCGCTTCGAGAACGGGGCCTCGCCGATCCAGGTCGCGCCCTCCCCGCCCATGTGCGTGATGGTGCGGTTGTGCTCGGGATAGATGAAGGTCGCCATGGCGTGGCAGCCGATTCCCGCGAGCGCGACGCTGCCGTCCGGCACCTTGGTCGAGGTGTTGTGCGGGCAGCCCGAGCAGTAATAGGCGGGGCGGGCGGGAGTCTTGACGGCCTTGTTGAGCACCGCTTCCTTGGCCTCGAGGAACGCCAGCCGTGCCTTGATGCGGTCGCTGGGATGAAAGCGCGCCACCCGCCCGGCGATAACCCGCGCGATCTGCGCGATGGAGAAGTCGCCCTTGGGCGCCAACAGCCATCGGCCGCGCGGGTGCACCCACTCGCCGGCTTCGTCGAACTTGCCGATCACGCGCGGGCGTACGTCCGGATGCCAGTTGTAGAGGTGCTCCTTGAGCTGGTACTCGACCATCTGCCGCTTTTCTTCCACCACCAGGATTTCTTCCAGGCCCTTGGAGAATTCGCGCACGCTGTCCGGCTCGAGCGGCCAGGGCATCGAAACCTTGAACACGCGGATGCCGATCCGCGCCGCCTCGGCCTCGTCGATACCCAGCTCTTCCAGCGCCTCCAGCACGTCCAGGTACGACTTGCCTGAAGCGACGATCCCGAGCCGCGCATTCGGTGAATCGATGGTGGTACGATTGAGATTGTTAGCGCGGGCATAGGCAATTGCCGCGTAGATCTTGTAGTCCTGCATCAGCGCTTCCAGCACCCGCGCCTGCTGGGCCAGGCCGTCGGTGAGCAAACGGGTGTTCATGCCGCCCTCGGGCGGGACCACGTCCTCGGGCAGCGCGATGCGCACGTTGGAGTGGTCGGCGTCGATCGAGGCGGAGGATTCGACGGTGTCGGCCAGCGCCTTGAAGCCCACCGCGCAGCCGGAAAAGCGCGACATCGCCCAGCCGTGGAGTCCCAGCTCGATGTATTCCTGCACGTTGCACGGGTACAGCACCGGGATCATCGACGCCGCGAACAGGTGGTCGCTCTGGTGAGGCAGCGTCGAGGAATAGGCGCCGTGGTCGTCGCCGGCCACCAGCAGCACTCCGCCGTACTTCGCGGTGCCGGAGAAGTTCATGTGCTTGAACACGTCCCCGCAGCGGTCCACGCCCGGACCCTTGCCGTACCACATGGCGAAGACGCCGTCATAATCGGAATCGCCGGTCAGCTTCACCTGCTGGCTGCCCCACACCGCCGTGGCCGCCAATTCTTCGTTGACTCCGGGCTGAAAGCGCACGTGATGCGCGTCGAGGTGCCGGCTCGCGGCCCAGAGCGCTTCGTCCAGCCCGCCCAGCGGTGAACCGCGGTAACCGGAGATAAAGCCCGCGGTGTTGAGTCCGGCGTCGGCGTCGCGTTGCCGCTGGACCAGCATTAGTCGAACCAGCGCCTGGATGCCGGTCAGATAGACCCGGCCACTGTCCAACGTGTACTTGTCGTCCAGAGTGACTGCTCGCATGTTCTGCTCCTTCAGTAGCCTGTCGCCTTGGGTACGGCGACGCTTCCTGCCGGCGCCAGCGGACGGGTATGCCCTCCGGCGCGTGATGAGAATCGCCCGCTCGCTACGCGGAATCGCTCGGGCGGTAGAACCTGTTTTCGCTCAACATGATCTGCTGATGGCCGCACCCCGACGGGATCATCGGGAAGCAGTTAGCCTGCGGCGCCACGGCGACGTCGAGGAAATAGGGGCCATCGTACGCGAGGCAATCGGCGATCGCGGCATCCAGTTCGGCCGGTCGATCCACCCGGCGTGCGCCCCAACCGAAGCCGCGCGAAACCTGGACGAAATCGGGCAACGCCGCGGTGCAACTGTGGCTGTAGCGCCGGTCGTGGATGAACTCCTGCCACTGGCGCACCATACCCATATAGCCGTTGTTACACACTAGGACCTTCACCGGCGCGCGATGTTGCACGGCGGTCGACAGCTCCTGGAGGTTCATCAGAATGGAGGCATCGCCGCTTACGCACACCACAGTCGTGTCCGGGTGGGCGATCTGGGCGCCGATCGCAGCCGGCAAGCCATAGCCCATGGTGCCCGCGCCGCCGGAAGTCAGCCAGCGTCGGGGCCTCTCAATGCGCAGATACTGCGCGGCCCACATCTGATGCTGGCCGACATCGGTGGCCACGATCGCTTCGCGGCCCGCCAGCGCGCGGTCCAGCGAGTGCATCAGTTGCTGAGGCAGGATCTGGTCTTCGCGCGGGGCGAAGCGCAGGCACTCCTGCGCGCGCCACTCGGCGATCATCGACCACCACGGATCGAGCCGCGCCGCGTCGAGCTTGTGGGCTATCAGTTCTTTCTCCAGCGACTCGAGAAGCTCGCCGCAATCGCCGACGAGCGCCACATCGACCCGGACCAGCTTGTCGATCGAGGCAGGGTCGATGTCGAGATGGATCTTCCTTGCATGCGGGCAGAAGTCGGCCAGCTTGCCGGTGACCCGATCGTCGAAGCGGGCGCCGACACAGACCACCAGGTCGGCGTGGTGCATCGCCAGGTTGGCTTCCAGAGTGCCGTGCATGCCGAGCATGCCGAGAAACTGCTTGTCCGACGCGGGGAAGGCACCCAGCCCCATCAGCGTGAGCGTGCAGGGCGCGGCGGTGGCGTGCACCAGCCGGGCGAATGCGTCGCAGGCGGCGGGCCCGGAATTGATCAATCCGCCCCCGCCGTAGAAGATCGGCCGTCGCGCCCTGACGATGAGATCGGCAGCCGCTCGAATCGCCGCCGGCGACGGACTGGATTCGGTCGCCGGCAATTCATCGAGGCCGTGCAACAAAGGCCGTGCGCGCTCCAGTTGTATGTCCTTGGGAAGATCGATCAGCACCGGACCGGGACGGCCGCGAGTGGCGATGGCGAAGGCTTTGTGTACCGTGTTCTGGACGTCCGCAGCACACCGAACCTGCGCGTTCCACTTGGTGACCGGACGCGAAATGCCCAGCGCATCGCATTCCTGGAATGCGTCGGTCCCGATCAGCGCAGTGGCCACCTGCCCGCTGATGCAGACCACCGGAACCGAATCGCAGAACGCGTCGAGCAGTCCGGTGACGGTGTTGCTGACCCCGGGTCCGGAGGTCACCAGCACCACGCCTGGTTTGCCAGTCGTGCGCGCGTAGCCCTCGGCGGCATGCACGGCTCCTTGCTCGTGGCGCACCAGCACGTGCCGCAGGCGCGGTTCGGCGTACAGCGCGTCATAGACCGGCAGGATCGCGCCACCCGGATAACCGAAGACGGTGTCGACTCCAGCCCGCAACAGGGCGTCGACCAACAGGCGAGCGCCGGATAGGGCTTCCGACGCGGTTTCGGCGGAGGCCGGGACGGCGGCGAGGACGCGATCGTTCATACAGCAATCTTATTGACGATCGACCGGAAAAGGCGTCTTATTTTTCCTGGTTTAACGGCACCATTCGGAAAATTATTCTAAGAGTCTTACGGACTGAAGAATGAACTTGGACAAACACGATCTAGCGATCCTGGCGGTGTTGCGCGAAGACGCGCGGGCCAGCCTGCAGGACATCAGCGCCCGAGTCGGGCTATCGACCACACCCTGCTGGAACCGGATCAAGAAGATGAAGGCCGAAGGCGTGATCCAGGGCTATACCGTTCGCATCGACCCGGCGGCGATCGGTTTCAGCGAAAGCGTGATTGTGCAGGTGACCCTCAACAGCCACAGCGAAGAGACGCTGTTCGATTTCGGGCGCCAGTTGGAGCAGATTCCGGAAGTGTTGGAGGCTTATCTGGTCTCCGGCGACTACGACTATTACATTCGTATCGCGGTGAAGGACACGCGCGACTACGAACGCTTGCTGCGCGAGCGGCTATACCGGATTCCCGGAATCCGCCACAGCAAATCGAGCTTCGTCCTGCGCACTTTGAAGGAAAGCCGCCTTCCGCTGCCCGCGGCGCCCTCCGCGGCAGCCTTCGAGTCGCGCAAACCGGCAAAGGCCCGCTCGGCTCGGAAACGTCCCAGGACGGCGACCGCGTGATTGGCCATCGCCGGCGTCGGCAGGTTCATGCCTGAAAACCGACCTTCTACTCCGTATATCGACGCGATCGGCATAAGCCACAGCCGCGCGGGGCCGGACGCCCGGATCGTCTGCCTGGTTCCGAGCATCACTGAGCTGCTGTTCGTCCTCGGGCTGGGAGAGCGCATCGTCGGGCGCACCGGTTTCTGCGTGCACCCGCGCGCCGAGCTAAGGCGTGTACCGAAAGTAGGCGGCACCAAAGACTTCGATCTGGAAAAGCTGCAGGCGCTCGCCCCCACTCACCTGATCGTCAATGTGGACGAAAACCCGAAGGAACGCGTCGAGGCCGCGGCGCAATTCGTGCCGGAGGTCATCGTCACCCATCCGATGGGGCCGCTCGACAACCCGCCGTTGTATCGGCTGCTCGGTGGAATCTTCGGGCGCGAGGAACAGGCCGAGGAGCTTGCGCGGCGCTTCGACGCCGCGTATCGCGCAGCGGTCGAAGCGACGAAGAAACTGCCGCGCGAGCGGGTGCTGTACCTGATCTGGAAAAATCCGTGGATGACCGTCTCGCGCGACACCTACATCGCGCGCACGCTGGAGGCGGTCGGGTGGGAGCAGGTCGAAGTCGGGAGTAATGATCGTTATCCCGTCATTCGCCTCGAATCGCTGCTGGGCCGCGTCGACCGCGTAATCCTGTCCTCCGAACCCTACGCTTTCAGGCAGCGCGACGCGGACGCGGTGAGGGAGACGATGAATATCTGCTCGCCTGTTCCCGGGCACGCCGTCGGGACCATCGCTGTCTCTTTGGTCGATGCGCAGATGACTTCGTGGTACGGCAGCCGCGCGATCGAAGGCATGTCCTACCTGCGTCAGTTGCGCGGCACTTGAGACGCCGTTCGTTCGGTGGCGCGGCCGAGGACGATGTGTCCTCAGTGAACGGGCTCGGCCTCGGGCTTCGAGGCGAAGAGTTTTTCCATTTCGCGCCGCAGTTTCACCGCCTGGCTCGACTCGTCGACCGCGACATCGGTCCAGCGCACAGGCTGTCCCGCCGCAACCGGCTTGAGCAGCTTGACGCCGTGCGCCAGGCCCAGGGGAAGCGCCCCGATCTTCAGCGACGCGTCGGCGGGCATCAGTTTTCCCACCACGGTATAGCCGCCCTCGCCGTCGAGGATCTCGCCCGCCTTGAGGTCGCGCTTGGCGGTCGCCACCACGTCGGCGCGGAACCCGGTCGCGCAACCGGTCGGTTCGCCGCGCAATCCCACCGCGGCGACGGAGACGCCGACCTCGAGCCCGATCAGGTGCCAGCGCTTGTACAGGCAGGCGTAGCGGCCGGTCGTGTCGGTGCGCACCATGTACTCCTTGAAGCAGTTGCGGATGTATTCCGTCTCGCCCTCGAACACCACGAACACACCGAACCGGATGTCGTAGGGAATGGCGCGGCCGTCTCTTTCGATCGAGGAAATCACTTCCACCTGTCCCTTGTGATGCAGGTGCCCGCCCTCGGCTACCGGGCGCATCACGTTGGGAATGTCATCCACGCTCGCGGGCGGAAACAGCAGCCCGTGCGGAGCCGGCGTGAGCCCGGTGGCGTTGCACACCGCGGTGCTCTCGATCGCGGGCTTGGAGCCGTCGAGGAAGGAGTTGAACATCTTCGGGTTCAGGCCGCCGGTCTTCGCCTGCTCGGGAGTCAGGCCGTAGTATCCCCACACCGTCTCCGGCGTCGACTGCGCGAAGTGCGGCAGCCACTTGTGGCCGCGGCCAGCGGCGACCACGTTGAATCCGGCGGCGCGCGCCCAGTCGACCAGGTCGCAGATCAGCGCCGGCTGATCGCCGTAGGCGAGGCTGTAGACCACGCCGGCCTCGCGCGCGCGCCGCGCGAGCAGCGGGCCGCACATCGCGTCCGCCTCGACGGTCACCATCACCACGTGCTTGCCGTGGCGGAACGCGGCGAGCGCGTGCTCGACCGCGGCGATCGGGTGCCCGGTGGCCTCGACCACGATGTCGATCAGCGGATGCGAGACCAAAGCCTGCCAGCCGTCACTCAGGTGCGTGGTTCCCGAATTCAGCGCTGCATCGAGCGACGCGGCGGAAAAACGCTCCGGGTTCCAGCCCACCCGTTCCAGGTTGGTTCGCGCATTCGCGGGCGACAGGTCGGCGATGGCGGCGAGATGCACGCCCGGGGTCTTTGGAACCTGCGCCAGGTACATCGCCCCGAACTTGCCGGCGCCGATGAGCCCCACTCGCAGCGGCTTGCCGGCCGCCTGGCGCTCAAACAGCTTGGCGTAAAGATTCATGGTTTTTCTCGAGAGAAAATCAAAACCTCAACGCGGAGGCGCAGAGGACGCAGAGAGCGCAGAGAAAAAGCGGCATGACGTCATTACGCGCTTCGTGTTTTGCCATAGTTCTCGGTCTCTTTGCGCCCTTAGCGTTGCGCTTTTCTTTTGCTAAGCGACCAGCTTGGGCTTGAGCGCTTCCTCGGGCGTGCCGTCCTTCCACGGCAGCGGCACGTCGTAGTGCTTCAAGAGGCAATCGTCAGGCAGGCATTCGATCGGCGTGAAATCGCGGTGCGCGATGTACTCCGGCCGCTTGAAGCGGCGGATGTGGTTCGATACCGCGCACAGGCTGAGATACACGTTGATGCGGTTCCACGGTGACAGGTTCGAAGTCGATGCGTGCACCAGGCACGAGTGGAACATGATCATCGACCCCGCCGGCCCCTTCGGTGCGACGATGCCGCCGCGCTCGACCAGCCTGCTGATCGTGTCGTGGTTGATGGTCCAGAGTGGGTAGCTGGTGGTGGTAAGGTCGTGCTCGGCGTCGATGACGCCGAGCTTGTGGCTGCCGGGAATGAACATGAGCGGCCCGTTGAACTCGTTGACCTCGTCGAGAAAGATCGCCACGTTCATCGCCCGCGCCTCGGGCATCAGGTCGTCGTTCTTCCAGGTTCCGTAGTCCTGGTGCCATTGCCAGACGTCGCCGTCGAAGGCCATCTTGCCGTTGATCTTGAACTGGTGCATATACACCGGCTCGCCGAAGATCTGCACGACCGGCTCCACCATGCGCGGATGGCGCGCAAGCCTGGCGAACGGATGGCTGTACAGATGCGCCGCGAAGTTGGTGCGCACCGCGTCGCTGCCTTTCTCGCGCACGTTCTCCGGGCGGTGCTGGGCGAAAAGGCGGGGCACCTCGCCGACAAGAGGACGCATTTCCTCGGCCGAGAACAGGCTGGGGAAGAACAGGTAGCCGTCGCGGTCGAACTGCTTGATCTGCTCGGTGGTCAGTTTCATCCTTCCTCCTTGCTTCTTGCGTCTGACCGGGTGTTCGCGACCCGGGGATCGGCTTGGGTCGGCTGCGTCCGCTAGTCTAGCGTGATGAACAGCGACTTGCGCGGCTTCCCTTCGACCGTGCGACTGGGCTGGCCCTGTCCGCCGGCGCCTTCCGCCGGCAGGATCCCGCCGCTGCGCAGGGTTCGCTTGGTGCCTGCGTCCGAATCGGCCGACAGTCTCCGGGAGCCGAGCATCACCCCGATTCCCGCGCCCGTGGCGAATGGCACTCCTGTCGCTGCCGACAGCCGGGGCCCGATGTTTGCGTTCACGATGGCCTCCTGCCTATGTCACCGGCAGATGCTCTTCGCGATGCCGCTCCACCAGAAAGACCGCCGCGACAAAGCCGATCAGCGCGCCGAACATCACGTAATAGGCCGGCGCGAACGGCGACCCAGTTACTCGTATCAGCCAGGTGACGATGAATTGCGCGAACCCGCCGAACAACATGACCGCGAAGTTGTAGGCCACGGCGAGCCCGGTCGACCGCACGCCGGTGGGAAACTGCTCGGCGAGCGCCGTGGAGATCGGTCCGAACAGCACGCCGACTACGGTGCACAACGTGACCTGCATGACCGTGAGTCGGGCCAAGCTCGGTACGGCGTACACCCAGGCGAACAGCGGGTAGAGCAGCGCGAAGCTGGCGACCGTGGCGGCGATGAGAACCGGCTTGCGGCCGATGCGGTCCGAGACCGCGCCGAATAGCGGAATGGCCAGCGTGAGACAGACGAGCCCCGCGACCTGCGCAGTGAAGGCGTCGCCGAGCGCCATGCCGAGCTGGGTCTTGGCGAAGGTCGGCGTGTAGACCAGCACGATGTAGTAGGAGATGGTGCCGCAGATCACCAATCCGAAAGTAACGGCAAGGCTACGGGCGTGCCTTGCCGGGGACGCCGAACCAGCCGGCCGCGAATGCGCCTGGCGCGATTCCAGGAACGCTTCGGTTTCCATCAGGTGCTTGCGGATGTAGACGCCGACCGGTCCGATGATCAGGCCGAATATGAACGGCAACCGCCATCCCCACGAATCGATCTGCTGCGCAGACAGTCCGCGCGTCACCAGGGTCCCGGCGATTGCGCCGCACAGCGCGGCCAGACTCTGGCCGACCATCTGCAGCGAGCCGTAGAAACCGCGTCTGCCCGCCGGCGCGGCTTCGACGAGGAAGGAAGTGGCGCTGGCAAATTCGCCGCCGGTGGCGAAGCCCTGCAACAGGCGGGCGAGCACCACGATGACGGGCGCGGCGATGCCGATCGCAGCATGGGACGGCGTGAAAGCGATCATGGCCATGGACAAGGTCATCAAGCCGATGATGAGTTGCAACGCCGCCTTGCGCCCTTTGCGATCGGCGTAGATGCCGAGCACGACGCCGCCCACCGGACGCATGAAGAATCCGACGCCGAAAGTGGCCATGGTCAGCAACAGCGAAACGAAGTCGCTCTCGCCGGGAAAGAACAGCCGCGAGATGATGACCGTCAGGAAACCGTAGACGACAAAGTCGTACCATTCGAGTGCGTTGCCGATGACAGCGGCGGCGATCTGCTTGGCGAGCGGTTTACGGGGCATGGTCTGGTCCTGTTCCAGGTTTCGATCGGCTGCTTTTTTTCGCCATCTTGCATCAGCCCGGCCAAAACGTATCACGGGGCGGCGCCGGGCGCGGCGCGGTCTTTATTAACGCCGCCGCCGCCGGCCATGTCGGAGACAACGAGAAGCCGCATATCCAGACCGCGGAGAATCGCCGGAGCAGGCGCATCTTCCGCGAGGAGCACGACAGGCGGGTGCACGAATGGCGACGCGGCTTGCGCGCGCCCGGAGCCCGGCAGTGTTTATTCGGCAGCAGACGCCGCTTTCAGGACCCCGTTGATGAAGTGCAGGACCACCTGTTTCGCGTAATACCAGTCCTGCAGCTCGGTGCCTTCCATCGCGGTGATCGAACGCTTCCCGGACGGCTCGCCTAGCTTGGCGAGCACTTCATCGGGTGTCATCCCGGGATGGAGCCCGTTCTTGGCGAGTAGATCCTCTTCCTGCCGGACGGCGGCCTGATCCGCGCACAAGGCAAACGGGAGTGGCGCCGTAAGGCCGGTGGCAACGAGCGTCACTGCGGCAGCGAGTCTCCAGGTCTTCAGCGGTCTTTCCATTTCTCGAAGGCGATCCCTCATGCTTCTTTTTTCCTCGCGGAGGACTTGTTCCTCCTCGAAGGTTTCGCGGGCTCGTCCGGCTGTGCATCGAGCCGCAGCTTCGCATAGCTGCCGGGCGCGTCTTCGATCGTCTCGAGCCCGCCGTCGCCGGGCGTGCGCGCGGGCACCTTTTCGCCGCCGAAACCGGCGATCCAACGCGCCCAGTCGGTCCACCACGATCCGGGATGTTTTTCCGCCGTGGCAAGCCACTCGTCCGCGGTGTCCCGCAGCCTGTCATTGGTCCAGTACCAGTATTTGCCCGCGCTCGGCGGGTTGACGATGCCGGCGATGTGCCCGGAGCCGCCGAGGACGAACTTGACCGGGCCCTGGAGCAGCTTTGCGCCGAGATAGGTCGTCTTCCACGGCGCGATGTGATCCTCCACCGCCGAAATGAAGTAGGCCGGGACGCCGACCCGCGACAGATCGATCGGCACGCCGGCGAGCGTGATGCCGCCCGGTTCGCGCAGCTTGTTGCGGATATACATATTGCGCAGATAGAAGGTGTGCATCTTCGCCGGCATGCGCGTCGCGTCCGAGTTCCAGTACAGAAGGTCGAAAGGAAACGGTTCCTTGCCCAGCAGATAGTTGTTCACCACGAACGACCAGATCAGGTCGTTGGCGCGCAGCAGGTTGAAGGTCGACGCCATTTCCGATCCTTCGAGATAGCCGCGCTCCTGCATTTTTTTCTCGAGGTTGGCGAGCACGTTCTCGTCCACGAACACGCCCAGCTCGCCGGGCTCGGAAAAATCGATGAGCGTGGTGAAGAAAGTCACGCTCTTCACCCGCCGCGACTCGCCCTTCGTCGCGAGCCACGCCAGCATCGCGGCGGTCAGCGTGCCGCCGAGGCAGTAGCCGATGACGTTGATCTCGCGCTCGCCGGTCGCCTTTTCCACCGCGTCGAGCGCCGCGAGCGGGCCTTCCAGGAGGTAGTCGTCGAAAGTCTTGTGCGCGAGGCGCCAGTCCGGATTGACCCAGGAGACCACGAAAACGGTGATGCCCTGGTCGAGCGCGAACTTGATGAACGAGTTCTTCTGGCGCAGGTCGAGGATGTAGTACTTGTTGATCCACGGCGGGACGATCAGCAGCGGCGTCCGGCACACATCCGGCGTCGAGGGCTGGTACTGGATGAGCTGCATCAGGTCGGTCTGGAAGACGACCTTGCCGGGAGTGGTGGCGACGTTCTCGCCGAGCTTGAAGGCCTTGTAGTCGGTCATGCTGATCGCGAGCTCGCCGTGACCGCGGTCCAGGTCCTGCAGCAGGTGGTTGAGCCCGTCGAGGAGGTTCTTGCCGCCGGTGTCGATGGTGGTCTTGAGCACCTCCGGGTTGGTCAGCACGAAGTTGGTCGGAGCGAGCGCGTCCACGTACTGGCGGGTGAAGAACTTCACCTTGCGCGCGGTCTGTTGGTCGAGGCCCTCGACCTCGGCGACGGTCTGCTGGATGTTCTGCGCCGCGATCAGGTACGACTGCTTGATGTAGTCGAACAGCCAGCTGTGCCAGAGGTCGCTCTTGAACCGGAAGTCGCTCTTCTGCGGCTCGGCGACCGATGGCGCCTCCTCGCCGGCCAGTCTGCGCATACTCGCCTGCCAGAGCAGGAAATAGTCGTGCCACATGCGCAGCCCGGCCTCGGCGAGCTTGAACGGGTCCGACATCATTCGCGTCGCGAGCTCGGCGAACGCCTTGCCGATGCCGATCTCGTCGGGATTTTCCTCGCCGAGCTTCTTCGCCTGCCTGGCGAGATGCTCCTTGACGATATGGCTGCTGCGCAGCGCGATTTCCGCCAGCACGCGCGTCAGCTCGGTCGGATCGGTCGGCGGAGGGGACGGGGATTGCGGCTCGGCCATGTCGGCTACGCTAGGACGAACTGCGTTTTCGCGCAAGCGCCTCGGCTGCAAGGCATTGACCACCAAGACGCAAAGAAATTCGTTTCAAAGTGCATTGTGGTGTCTTGGTGGTTTACGCCGGGTTTCGTTTCTTTCTGCGCCTCTCTGGCGACGCCGTCTCTTCAGCCCCGCGAAGGCTTGCCGTAAGTCTTGAACTTCTCCAGCACCACGGCCATTTCCTCTTCGGAGAGAAGGTTCGGCTCGCCGATCTGCAGCGCCCGCCAATACTGCTCGCACAGCGCCTCCACTTCGACCGCGAGCGCAAGCGCTTGGTCGAGGCTTTCGCCGATTGCGATCATGCCGTGATTGGCGAGCAGGCAGGCCTTGCGGCCTTCGAGCGCCTCGAGCGTGCGATCGGAGAGCGCCTGCGTGCCGAAGGTGGCGTACGGCGCGCAGCGGATGCTGTTCCCGCCCGCAACCGCGATCATGTAGTGGAAACTGGGCACGTCCTTTCCCAGGCAGGCGAGCGTGGTGGCGAAACTCGCGTGCGTGTGTACCACCGCGTGCGCATCCGGCCGCGAGCGATAAATGCCGTGATGGAAGCGCCATTCCGAGGAAGGCGCCAGCCGGCCGCTCGGCCGGCCGTTGCGGTCGACGAACACGATATGCGAGGGCTTGGTCTGCTCGTACGGCAGGCCGGAGGGCGTGACGAGAAAACCGTCGTTCCAGCGCGCACTGACGTTGCCGGACTTGCCGCGGTTGATGCCGAGCGCGTTCATCGCCAGCGCCGAGGCGATGATCTGCCTGCGCAGTTGCAGCTGCGTCATGCCGCGCGCGGACGGTACAGCGCGGCCAGACCTTCGCGCGTGGCGGGTGCGATGCCGCGGTCGGTGATGATGCCGGTCACGAGCCGCGCCGGCGTGACGTCGAAGGCGGGGTTTGCCGCTTTGATGCCCTCGGTGCCGATGTGCACCCGCGCGGTCCGGTTCTCGCCGTCCCGTCCCTGCACGAACAGGAGTTCGTCCTGGCTGCGCTCCTCGATCGGGATTTCCCGGTGCGCGTCGCCGATCGACCAGTCGAGGGTGGGGGTCGGCACTGCGGCATAGAACGGGACGCCGTTGTCCTTCGCCGCGAGCGCCTTCAAGTAGGTGCCGATCTTGTTGCAGACGTCGCCATTGGCGGCGACGCGGTCGGCGCCGACGAGGACGAGGTCGACTGCGCCGTGCTGCATCAGGTGTCCGCCGGCGCTGTCGGCGATCAGCGTGTGGGGCACGCCGTGGCTGCCGAGCTCCCACGCGGTGAGAAGACCTTGGTTGCGCGGGCGCGTCTCGTCCACCCACACGTGCATCGCCACTCCCTCGTCGTGCGCCAGGTAGATCGGCGCCAGCGCGGTGCCGTAATCCACCGTGGCCAGCCAGCCTGCATTGCAGTGGGTGAGCACGTTCACTCTGCCTTTTTTCCCCGCCAGCGCGCGGATCAACCCGAGGCCGTGGCGGCCGATCGCGAGGTTCTGTGCGACGTCCTCTTCCGCGATCGAGGCCGCCTCCTGCCATGCGGCATCGACCCGCTCGCCGGGGTCGAGCGAACGCAGGCGCGCGCGCATCCGATCGATCGCCCAGCGCAGATTCACCGCGGTCGGCCGGGTGCGCAGGAGGATCTCGGCCGCGCGAGCCAGCGTTGCGTCGCCCGCTTCTTCGCGCATCGCCAGCGCGAACCCGTACGCCGCGACGGCGCCGATCAGCGGCGCGCCGCGCACCTGCATGGTCCGGATCGCGTGGGCGACGTCGTCGAGGGTGGCGAGCCGCAAGGTGTGGAACTCGTGCGGAAGCCTGGTCTGGTCGATGACCCCGATCCGATCACCTTCGCGCCAGACGCTACGATAGGCGACGCCGCCGACTTTCACTTGCTTGGCCTTTCGAAGCGGTACACGCCGTCGGCGCCCCGGTTGCGCACGAGGCGGCCCTGGTACATGAGGTGATGCAGATGCGCAATCGCCTCGCCCATGGCAAAAAAAGTCTGGTGCAGATCGAGGCTGCGGCGGAACAGCACCGGAATCAGGTCCGCCGCGGTCCTGGGCTTCGCGCACTCGGCAAGCACCTCCGCCAGGCGCTCCGCGTGGTGCGCGTGGAGCATCTGCACCCGCGCCTGCGCGCCGCGGAACGGCAGGCCGTGCGATGGAAGCACCAGCGTGTCGGCCGGCAGCGCGGTGAATCGATCGATCGAGCGCAGGAAGAGTCGCAGCGGATCGCCCTCGGGCTCGGTCGGCCACACGGCTACGTTGGTGCTGATCTTTGGCAGCAGCATGTCGCCGGAGACGAGCACGCCGAGGCGGGCGCAGTACAGCGCGCAATGTTCCGGCGCGTGCCCGTAGCCGGCGATGACCCGCCACGCATTGCCGCCGATCTCGATTTCGTCGCCTTCCATGATGCGCACGAAACTCGAGGGCGGCGCGCACACGATCTTGCGATAGGCGTTGCCCCGGCCCGCGACGCCGGCAACGCGTTCCGGGTCCAGTCCGTGGGCGGCGAAAAGCCGCGCGACCGCTTCCGAGCCGGTGCCGGCGCGCGCCTCGAACTGCGCGTGCGCGGTCAGGTATTCCGACTCGCTGATCCACAGCGGCGCGCCGAAGCGTTGTGCGAGCCAGCCGGCGTTGCCCATGTGATCGGGGTGATAGTGCGTGACGATGATCCGCGACAGACCAGCGCCGCGCAGCGTTTCGTCGAAGATCCGGTTCCAGATCGTGCGCGTCTCGTCCAGTCCGATGCCGCAGTCGACGGCGACCCGGTCCTTGCCGTCCCTCAGCAGCCACAGGTTGATGTGATCGAGCGCGAAAGGTAGCGGCAATGCGCAGCCAGAACACGCCGGGCGCGACTTCCCGCGCGGTGCCCGCCGGCGGCGCATCGGGAAAGGGAAAGGACAGTGCGGCTGCAGTCTGAAGTGCCGCCGCGCCAATCGGTTTGTTCATGAGAATGGACGATAACAGTGCAGGCGTTGCCTGCCGGATGGTTGGATTCTACTTTACGTTTACGTAAACTGGATCGTATATGGGAGATGCGACCTGTACGATCACCGAGCTTGCCCGCGAGTTCGGCCTCACGACCCGCGCCATCCGCTTCTACGAAGACCAGGGACTGCTTGCGCCCAAACGCGTGGGCCGCAACCGCATTTACAACCAGCGCGACCGGGTGCGGCTCAAGCTCACTTTGCGCGGCAAGCGGCTCGGATTTGCGCTATCGGAGATCAAGCAGCTTCTAGATATGTACGATGCGGCGAAGGACGAGAAGGCGCAGATCGAGCGCTTCCTCGAAGTCCTCGCGCGGCGCCGCTCGATTCTCGAGCAGCAGCGCGAGGACATCGAAGCGGTGCTGGCCGAGATCTCGGCGTTCGAAAAGCAGTGCCGGGAGATCCTCGCCGGACGGGCGGAAAAGGAGGGAAGCAAACCGCCCGGCACCCGCAAGGGACTTGCAAGGGCATGAATGGACATAAATTTCAGCCACAAATTGACGTTAACGTAAACGTCATCTAGAGTTGGCTGGGGATACCGCGACGATGAGCGCATTCGACCCTCCCGACCCCGGCTACGCGCAGCGTGTGCGAGCCAGCTTCGAGCGGCAGAACGTGATGGCGCTGATCGGCGCGCAGCTCTCGCGCGTCGCACCTGGGGAGTGCGAGATCCGCCTGCCGTTCAAGCCCCAGCTCGCCCAGCAGCACGGCTATTTTCACGGCGGGATCATCGGTACCATCGCAGATTCCGCGGGCGGATACGCCGCCTTCACGCTAATGCCCGCAGACTCGAGCGTGCTTACCGTCGAGTACAAGATGAATCTGCTGGCGCCGGGAAACGGCGACCTGTTGATCGCCCGGGGGCGGGTGATGAAGCCCGGCCGCACGCTGGTGGTGACGAACGTCGACGTCACGGTCAGGAAGGGCCGCCGCGAGACGCTATGCGCCGCGTTGCTCCAGACATTGATGACCATGCATGGGAGGCCCGATCGATGAAACCCGGCGAATCCTTCATCAAGAACTTCCCCTCGCTTAACTTCGGCCTGGGCGAGGAAATCGACATGCTGCGCGACAGCGTGCGCGCTTTTGCCGCGAAGGAAATCGCCCCGCGCGCGGCGGACATCGACCGGGAAAACACTTTCCCGATGGACCTCTGGCGCAAGTTCGGCAAGCTCGGCGTGCTCGGCATCACCGCCGAGGAAGAGTACGGCGGCTCCAACATGGGCTACCTCGCGCACATCGTGGCGATGGAGGAGATCTCCCGCGCTTCGGGATCGGTCGGCCTGTCGTACGGCGCGCACTCGAACCTCGCCGTGAACCAGATCCAGCGTAATGGCACGCAGCCACAGAAGCGCAAGTACCTTTCGAAGCTGATCTCCGGCGAGTTCGTCGGCGCGCTGGCGATGAGCGAGCCGAACTCCGGGTCCGACGTGGTTAGCATGAAGCTGCGCGCAGACCGCAAGGGCGACCGCTACATCCTCAACGGCAACAAGATGTGGATCACCAACGGTCCGGATGCGGACGTGCTGGTGGTCTACGCCAAGACCGACCTCGACGCCGGCCCCAAGGGCATCACGGCGTTCATCGTCGAGAAGGGATGCAAGGGCTTCTCGACGGCGCAAAAGCTGGACAAGCTCGGGATGCGCGGCTCGAACACCTGCGAGCTGGTGTTCCGCGACTGCGAGGTGCCGGCAGAGAACGTGCTGGGCGAGGCGAACAAGGGCGTCCAGGTGCTGATGAGCGGCCTGGACTACGAACGCGCGGTGCTCGCCGGCGGGCCGCTGGGCATCATGCAGGCGTGCATGGACGTGGTGCTGCCCTACGTGCACCAGCGCGTGCAGTTCGGGCAGGCGATCGGCGAGTTCCAGCTCATGCAGGGAAAGCTCGCCGACATGTACACGACGATGAACGCGTGCCGGGCCTATGTGTACGCCGTGGGCCGCGCCTGCGACCGCGGTGAGACCACGCGCAAGGACGCGGCCGGCGCGATCCTGTACGCCGCAGAGAAAGCGACCTGGATGGCGGGCGAGGCGATCCAGGCGCTGGGCGGCAACGGCTACATCAACGAGTATCCGACCGGAAGGCTGTGGCGCGACGCCAAGCTCTATGAGATCGGTGCCGGCACCTCCGAGATCCGGCGCTGGCTGATCGGGCGCGAGCTGTTTGCCGAAACCAAATGAAAACGATTCGCCACAGAGCACACGGAGATCACGGAGTGAAAAAAGCGGGATCAACCACCAAGACCGCCAAGTGCATCAAGAAAGAGTTATGAAAGTCCCGCTTTGGGTTTTCCTTTGTGATCCTTCGTCTCCTTCGTGGTGACAGCGTATTGTTGTAGCGCTCCGTGACCCCTGTGTTCTCTGTGGCTATCGGATTTTGATCTATTCCAGATGACGACGGTCGTGACGCAAACCCGACAGGACCTCGCATTCCTGATTGCGCAGGGGACGCTCGACGGCTTCAACCGGCACTACCGTCTGTTCCGCGAAACGAGCCGCCATGCGAAGACGCTTTTCGAGGCCGGCGACTGGCGCGAAATCCAGCGCATCTCCCGCAGCCGCATCGCGTTCTACGACCGGCGCGTGACCGAAACGGTGGAATACCTGCGGCGCCGCTTCCGCACCGAAACGCTCGAAAACGCCGCCTGGCAACAGGTAAAGCTGCATTACGTCGGCCTGCTCGCCAACCATAGGCAGCCCGAGCTCGCCGAAACCTTCTTCAATACCGTGAGCTGCAGGATCCTGCATCGCAGCTACTACCACAACGATTTCCTCTTCGTGCGGCCGGCGCTGTCGACCGAGCACATCGACTCCGATCCGCCGACCTATCGCAGCTATTACCCGGCGAAAGCGGGCCTGCGGCCGACGCTGAGGTCCGTCCTCGAGGACTTCGGCCTGCGCAACCGGTTCGAGGATCTCGCGCGGGACCTGCGCCAGGTGCTGCGCGCGGTGCGAAAAAAGCTGCCGCGGCCCATCCGGCTGGAGGCGAACCACCAGGTCCAAGTGCTGTCCTCGCTTTTCTTCCGCAACAAAGGCGCGTATGCGATCGGCAAGATCGTCAACGGCGACGCGGAGCACCCGTTCGCCGTCGCAATCCTGCGCAACGACGACGGCAGCCTGTATCTCGACGCGATCCTCCTGGAGGAAGAGCAGCTTTCGATCCTGTTCGGCTTCAGCCGCGCCTACTTCATGGTGGACATGGAAGTGCCTTCCGGCTATGTCCAGTTCCTCAGGACGCTGCTGCCGCGCAAGCCGGTGGCGGAGCTCTACACCATGCTCGGGCTGCAGAAGCAGGGCAAGACGCTTTTCTACCGGGACTTCCTGCAGCATCTCAGGCACTCGAGCGACGCATTCGTGATCGCGCCGGGCATCCGCGGGCTGGTGATGCTGGTGTTCACCCTGCCTTCGTATCCTTACGTGTTCAAGGTCATCAAGGACGCGATCTTGCCGCCCAAGGAGATCACCCGGGAGGAAGTCAAGCGCAAATACCTCCTGGTGAAGCATCACGACCGCGTCGGCCGCATGGCCGACACCCTCGAATTCAAGGACGTAGCGCTGCCCAGGGATCGCTTTTCTCCGGAGCTGCTCGAAGAGTTGCGCGCGCTCGCGCCCTCGGTGATCGAAGAGGAAGGCGATACCGTCATCGTCCGGCATCTTTACGTTGAGCGGCGCATGATTCCCCTCAACATCCATATCGACACTGCGCCGGACGAGGAGGTAAAGCGTGCAGTGGAAGACTACTGTCTGGCGGTCAAGCAGCTCGCGGCGGCGAATATCTTTCCCGGCGATATGCTGTTCAAGAACTTCGGCGTGACCCGGTACGGCCGGGTCGTCTTCTACGATTACGACGAAATCGCCTACATGACCGAGTGCAACTTCCGCCGCATGCCGGCACCGCGCACGCCGGAAGACGAGCTCTCGGCGGAGCCTTGGTACCCTGTGGCGCGGAACGACGTATTCCCGGAGGAGTTCGCGGCGTTCCTGCTTTCCGATCCCCGCGTACGCGGCGCCTTTGTCGAAAGACACGCCGATCTGCTGTCGGCCGATTACTGGAATGCGATCAAGCGGCGCATTGCGGCGGGACACGTCGAAGACGTATTCCCGTACCCGGAGTCGATGCGCTTTGGCAACCGGGCGCCGCGAGGCGCCTGCGCAGCGTCTTGAACCACGAGCAACGCGTAAGGAACAGTGGAAGGGGGAAGCACCAGACGAACCACTAAGGACACAAAGGTCACCAAGAAGCACCGGAGTTATGACTTCCTTGGTGTACTTGGTGATCTTGGTGGTTATATTCGATGCTGGTGTTGCTTCGTGTCCTTCGCGGTGAGCGATTTTTCCGGAGGTGATGTATGGCTAGCGATCCCGTAGTCATTGTTTCAGCGGCGCGTACGCCCATGGGCGCGTTCCAGGGCGAGCTGAAGGACTTCGCCGCGCCCCAGCTCGGTGCCGCGGCGATCCGCGCGGCGGTGGAGCGCGCGGGCGTCCGGCCGCAGCAGGTCGAGGAGGTGATCATGGGCTGCGTGCTGCCCGCCGGTCAGGGCCAGGCGCCGGCGCGGCAGGCCGCGCTCGGCGCGGGATTGCCGCTTTCGGTGGGATGCACGACCGTGAACAAGATGTGCGGATCGGGGATGAAGGCGGCGATGCTCGCCCACGATCTCCTACTGGCGGGCAGCAACGTCATTATGGTCGCAGGCGGCATGGAGAGCATGAGTAATGCGCCCTATCTTCTGCCCAAGGTGCGCGCCGGTTATCGCATGGGGCATCAGCAGGTCATGGACCACATGTTCCTCGACGGGCTCGAAGACGCATACGACAAGGGCCGGCTCATGGGATCGTTCGCGGAAGACTGCGCAGCCAAGTACGCGTTCTCTCGCGAGGCGCAGGACGGTTTCGCCGTGACGTCGCTGCAGCGCGCGCAGAAAGCCAACCAGGACGGGAGCTTCGCCTGGGAGACGGTGCCGGTCGCCATCAAGGCGGGCAAGGAAGAACGCTTCGTCGAGCGCGACGAGCAGCCGTTCAAGGCGAACTTCGACAAGATCCCCCTGCTCAAGCCCGCCTTCAAGAAGGACGGTACGGTCACCGCGGCAAATTCGAGCTCGATCTCGGACGGCGCCGCGGCACTGGTCATGATGCGCGCGTCGACCGCGGCGAAGCTGGCGTTGAATCCTCTCGCGCGCGTCGTCGGTCACTCGACGCACGCACAGGAGCCGGGCTGGTTCACCACTGCGCCGGTCGGCGCGATCCGCAAATTGTTCGAGAAGACCGGTTGGTCGAGCGACAAGGTGGACCTCTACGAGATCAACGAGGCGTTCGCGGTGGTGGCCATGGCGGCAATGAAGGAGCACGGCCTGCCGCACGAGAAAGTGAACGTGCACGGCGGCGCCTGTGCGCTCGGACACCCGATCGGCGCCTCCGGCGCACGCATCCTCGTCACGCTGATCGGCGCGCTGCGCAAACACGGCGGCAAGCGCGGCGTCGCCTCGCTTTGCATCGGGGGCGGGGAAGCTACCGCGATGGCCATCGAACTGGTCGCCTGATGCCAACAGAAAGGAAGAGCGTTGACGCAAAGATCGCAAAGTAAAGAACTGAAAGGACGCAAAGGAAGGAAGAGCAGGGCAACCGATGCCTGAAGTCAGCAAACTCGTGGACGATCGGGTCCGTGTTACGTTGGTCGCTGATTTGTTCTCATCTTGGTCTTCTTTGCGGCCTTTGCGTTGAGATTCTCTTCGGAGGGTTAACAAGATGGAGAAAAAGAGAATCGGCTTCATCGGCGTAGGCCTCATGGGCCACGGGATGGCGAAGAACCTGGTGGAGAAAGGGTTCCAGACGACGATCCTGGCTCACCGGAACCGCGCGCCGGTGGAGGATCTCGTCAAGCGCGGCGCAAGGGAGGCAAAAGATGTCGCCGCGCTGGCCGCGAACTCGGATCTCGTCTTCATCTGCGTGACCGGTTCGCCCCAGGTCGAAGACCTCGTCTACCGCAAGGGCGGACTGCTGGAATCGACGCGCGCGGGCCAGGTCGTGGTCGATACTTCGACCAGCCAACCGTTCTCGACGCTGAAGATCGCCTCGGATCTGAAACCGAAGGACGTCCGGTTCGTCGACGCGCCGCTGACCCGCACGCCGGTGGAAGCGGAGCAGGGGCGCCTGAACACGATGGTCGGCGCGGACGAGACGACGTTCAAGGAGATCGAGCCGGCGCTGAAGGCGTTCTGCGAGAACATCTTCCACGTCGGCGAGGTCGGCGCCGGGCACAAGATCAAGCTCATCAACAACTGCGCCGCGATCGGCCAGATGGCGCTGATCGCCGAAGCGCTGACCGCCTGCGCCAAACTCGGCGTCGATCCGCAAGAGTATTTCCGGCTCGTCTCCACCGGCGCGGCGAATTCCGGCATCTTCCAGATGCTCGCCGGCAAGGCGGTGGAGGGCGATTTCACCGGCATGAAGTTCGGCCTCGCCAACGCCCTGAAGGACGTGCGCTATTACATGCAGATGGCGATGGAGGCGGGGATTGCCGGCGCGATGGCGCCGGCCACGCTCACCGCGCTGACCAACGCGGTGGCCCTCGGATTCGGCGGACCTGGGCACCTGGTGGGCGCGCTGGTGCAGGCGCAGGCGAAACTCAACAACGTGCCTTTCCCGCCGGGATCGACTTGAGCCACAGAGGGCAGAAGCAGCGTTGACCACGAAGACCACCAAGGGCGCCAAGAAATCGTTACCGGGAACCTGCCGTTGGTTTTCCTTCGCGCTCTTCGTGGTAAAAGAGTTTTGTTCTTGCGATTCTCCGAGTCTCTGTAACGAACGGGATTTCGCACCAACCGACAGCGAGACGCCATGACCGATCCGATCGAGTTCTATTTCGACTTCTCTTCGCCGTACGGCTATTTCGGCGCGACGAGGATTTCTTCGATCGCTGCGAAGCACGGCCGCAGCGTTGCTTGGAAACCGATCCTGCTCGGCGCGGTGTTCAAGGTGACCGGCAGCGGCCCGCTGCCTTCGCTGCCGCTCAAGGGCGATTATGCCCGGCGCGACATGGAGCGCGTCGCGCGGCTCTGGAACGTACCGTACAAGCTTCCGAGCAAGTTTCCGATCCCGAGCCAGGCGCCGTCGCGCATCGTGTACTGGCTGGAGTCGAACGCCCCGGATAAGCAGGAGCAGGCGGTTCTCGCGCTGTATCGCGCGTACTTCGTCGAAGATCGCGACGTGTCCAGCCCGGAGACGGCCGCCGAAGTGGTGGGAGGAATCGGCATCGACCGCGGGGCCGCGCTTGCCGCGACCCAGGACCCGGCGATGAAAGACCGGTTGAAGAGCGAGGTCGAGATCGCGATTCAGAAAGGCGTCTTCGGCTCGCCTTACGTGTTCGTCGACGGCGAACCGTTTTGGGGCTCGGACCGCCTCGAGCACGTCGAGCGATGGCTTGCGACCGGCGGCTGGTAACCGTGACGGCGCGGCAACCGGACGCACCGTTGATGGCCGAATACCTCCTCTACGGATTCGCGCAGTCGGGCAATTCGTACAAGCCGGCGCTGTATCTCGAGCTGGCGGGCGCGGACTGGGCCTGCAGATTCGTCGATTTCTTCCACGGCGAGACGAGGACGCCCGCGTACCGCGAGATCAACGTGATGGGCGAGGTGCCGGTGCTGGAGCACGGGGCCGTGCGGCTTTCCCAGTCGGGCGTGATCCTGGATTACCTGGCGGAGCGCTTCGGCCGCTACGGCTGGAGGGACGATGCCGAGCGCCGAGAAATCCTGCGCTGGCTGCTGTGGGATAACCACAAGCTGACCAGCTACACTGCCACCTACCGCTTCCTGCGCATGTTCTCGCCGAATCCGGAGCAGGCAGTGCTCGCCGAATTCCACAAGCGGGCGCAGGCCGCATGGGCGCTTCTCGAGACGCATCTCGCCGGCCGGGCGTTCGTCGTCGGCGAGCGGCTGACGATTGCCGACCTGTCTCTGTGCGGCTACCTGTTCTTCGACGATGAACTGCTCGTCGACTGGAACCGCTATCCCAATATACGGGACTGGCTGGCTCGCATCCGCGCGCAGCCGCGCTGGAAGCATCCGTACCAACTGCTTCCCGGACATCCCGTGGCGACGCAGGCGAAGTAGCAGCATGCCGGTGATCCAGAGCAAGCTCGATCCGCGCAGCGCGGAATTCAAGGCGAATGCGGAAGCAATGTCGCAGCTCGTCTCGGACCTGCGAAGCAAATTCGAGGCGGTCAAGCAGGGCGGCGGCGAAGCGGCGCGAGAGAAGCACACCGCGCGCGGCAAATTGCTGCCGCGCGAGCGGGTGCGCAGGCTGCTCGACGTGGGCTCGCCGTTCCTGGAGCTGTCGCAGCTGGCCGCGTGGGACATGTACGACAACCAGGTGCCCTGCGCAGGGATCATCACCGGCGTGGGCCGGGTGTCGGGCCGCGAGTGCGTCATCGTCGCCAACGACGCGACGGTGAAGGGCGGAACCTACTATCCCGTGACGGTGAAAAAGCACTTGCGGGCGCAGGAGATCGCGCGCGAGAACCGATTGCCCTGCCTCTATCTCGTCGATTCGGGCGGCGCGAACCTGCCGAACCAGGACGAGGTGTTCCCCGACCGGGACCACTTCGGCCGTATCTTCTACAACCAGGCCAATATGTCCGCGCTCGGTATCCCGCAGATCGCGTGCGTGATGGGCTCGTGCACCGCGGGCGGCGCCTATGTGCCGGCGATGGCGGACGAGGCGATCATCGTCCGCAACCAGGGCACGATCTTCCTCGGCGGCCCGCCGCTGGTGAAGGCGGCCACTGGCGAAGTGGTGACCGCCGAAGAACTGGGCGGCGCGGACGTGCACGCGCGCGTTTCGGGCGTGGCGGACCATTACGCGCTCAATGACGAGCACGCGCTCGACATGGCGCGCCGCGCGGTGGCGCACCTCAACCTGCGAAAGAGCATTACGCTCGACCTGCGCGAACCGCGCGAGCCGGCCTGCAGCACCGAGGAGCTGCACGGCGTGGTGCCGACCGATGTGCGCAAACCGTTCGACGTGCGCGAGATCATCGCCCGCATCGTGGACGGCAGCGAGCTGGACGAGTTCAAGCCGCTCTACGGCGCCACGCTGGTGACCGGATTCGCCCACATTCACGGCTACCCGGTGGGAATCGTCGCCAACAACGGCATTCTCTTTTCGGAATCCGCGCTCAAGGGCGCGCATTTCATCGAGCTGTGCGCGCAGCGCGGCATACCGCTGGTGTTCCTGCAGAACATCACCGGTTTCATGGTCGGCAGGAAGTACGAGGCGGCCGGCATCGCCAAGGACGGCGCGAAAATGGTGACGGCAGTCGCCTGTGCCCGGGTGCCGAAGTTCACGGTCATCATCGGCGGCAGCTTCGGCGCCGGCAACTACGGCATGTGCGGCCGGGCGTACTCGCCGCGGTTTCTGTGGATGTGGCCGAACGCGCGCATCTCGGTGATGGGCGGCGAGCAGGCGGCGGCGGTGCTGGCACAGGTCAAGCGCGAGGGCATCGAGAAGTCGGGGAAGACCTGGAGCAAGGAAGAGGAAGAAGCATTCAAGACTCCCATCCGCGCCCAGTACGAAACCCAGGGCCATCCCTATTACGCCACCGCGCGACTGTGGGACGACGGCGTGATCGATCCGGCGGAAACCCGCATGGTGCTCGGGCTCGGCATCTCGGCGGCGCTCAATGCGCCGATCCAGAAGACGGACTTCGGCGTGTTCAGGATGTGACGGCGCGCGGCTTCGGGCTGGAGGAGCAATGGACGAGAGGCGGGGAGGAGAGCGTGACTGACAAGGCGGTGCTCGCAAGCGTGTCCTCGCAGGGCATCGCGACGATCACGCTGAACCGGCCGCAGGTGCACAACGCCTTCGACGACCGCCTGATCGCCGAACTGACCGCCGAGATCGCCAGGCTCGATCAGCAGCGCGAGGTGCGGGTGGTCGTCCTCGCGGCGAGCGGCAAGAGCTTCTCGGCCGGCGCGGATCTGAATTGGATGAAGCGCATGTCCGGCTACTCCGAGGCGGAAAACCTGCGCGACGCGGTCGGGCTCGCCAACCTGATGCACACGCTGGCGGGCCTGTCCAAGCCGTCGGTGGCGGGGGTGCAGGGGGCGGCGTTCGGCGGCGGGGTCGGACTCGTTGCCTGCTGCGACGTCGCGGTGGCGGCGGAGGAAGCGACCTTTTCGCTGTCGGAAGTGCGGCTCGGCCTGATTCCGTCCGCGATCAGCCCGTACGTGATCCGCGCCATCGGCCATCGCGCGGCGCAGCGCTATTTCCTCACTGCGGAGCGCTTTGCGGCCCGGGAAGCGCTGCGCATCGGCCTCGTTCACGAGGTGGTCGCGCAGGAAAAGCTGGACGATACCGTCGCGCGAATATGCGCCGAGCTGCTGCAAGGCGGACCGCAAGCGCTTGCTGCGGCCAAGCGCCTAGTCGCCGACGTGTCGGACGCGAGGCTGGACCACAGCCTGGTCGAGGAAACCGCCCGGCGAATCGCCGCGATCCGGGTCAGCCCGGAGGGACGCGAGGGGATCGCCGCGTTCCTGGAGAAGCGCAAGCCGCGCTGGATGTCTGGAGAGGAATGAAATGGCGCAGGTGACGGCTGCCGACAGGCAAAAGGCGAAGCTCGCGGTCCTGTTCAGCACGCTCGGGCTGCTCGGCTTCATGCTCAACATCGTCGCCGGTTTCTGGCTGTGGACCTACGCGGCCTCGAAGCGTGCCGACATTCCCGCCTACGACCGCTTCGTCGCCGAGCTGCACGTCGCCGATGCTGCCGCGCTGCCCCGGCTGGCGACCTCGATGTTCGAAAAATGGTCGGCGTGCGAGTCTTCGCGGCGCGGCATGACCGAAGTCGCGCTGCACGCCGTGACGGCCTCGTCGTTCGTCGCGATCGCGCTGTTCGCGCTGGTCCTGCTGCTCAGCGTGCAGCTGTATCGGAAGCTCGACGCGATCGTCGGCTCGCACGACGCGCCCCAGCCGCCGGAACCGGTGGACGACACCTGGCGCGGCCAATGAAGAACGCGAATCGCCACAGAGGACACAGAGGCCGCAGAGAAGAAAAAACCGTCAACCACCAAGGGCACCAAGTAAAGCTTGTCCGGTCTCGTCTTTGGATTTTCCTTCGTGATTCCCTCGTGTTAAATGCGTTTTGCTTCTCGGTTTTCTCTGTGATCTCCGGGTCCTCGGTGGCAAGTAGTCTTTCTCTCCGATGTTCGACAAGATACTGATCGCCAACCGGGGCGAGATCGCCTGCCGCATCGCGCGCACCGCCAGGCGGCTCGGGGTCGGTACGGTCGCCGTGTACTCGGAGGCCGACCGGGGCGCGCTGCACGTGGAAGCCTGCGACGAGGCGTGCCTCATCGGCCCGGCGCCGGCGCGCGATTCGTACCTGCGCATCGATCGCATCATCGAAGCTGCGAAGAAGTCCGGCGCGCGGGCGATCCATCCCGGCTACGGCTTCCTGTCGGAGAACGCGGCGTTCGCGCGCGCCTGCGCGCACGCCGGTATCGTGTTCATCGGCCCGTCGCCGGAGGCGATCGAGGCGATGGGTTCGAAGAGCGCGGCAAAGGCGCTGATGGAGAAGGCCGGCGTGCCGCTGGTGCCCGGCTACCACGGCGAGGACCAGGATGCGGCGCGGCTGGCGGAGCATGCGCGCCGCGTCGGCTACCCGGTGCTGATCAAGGCGTCCGCCGGCGGCGGCGGCAAAGGCATGCGCGTGGTGAACGCACCGGAGGAGTTCGACGACGCGCTGGCTGCCGCCCGGCGCGAGGCGCGATCGAGCTTCGGCGACGACCGGGTGCTGATCGAGCGTTGCTTGAGGCGGCCGCGCCACATCGAAATGCAGGTGTTCGGCGACCGCCACGGCAATTGCGTCTACCTGTTCGAGCGCGACTGTTCGGTGCAGCGCCGTTACCAGAAGATCCTCGAGGAGGCGCCCGCGCCCGGCGTGACCGGCGCGCGTCGTCGGGAGATGGGAGCAGCGGCGGTGGCGGCGGCCCGTGCCGTCGGCTACGTCGGCGCCGGCACCGTGGAGTTCATTGCCGATGAGGGCGGGCGCTTCTACTTCATGGAAATGAACACGCGGCTGCAGGTCGAGCATCCGGTGACCGAGATGATCACCGGGCTCGATCTCGTCGAATGGCAGTTGCGCGTCGCGGCGGGCGAGCCGCTGCCGCTCGCGCAGGACCGGCTCGCGATCAACGGCCACGCGATCGAAGCGCGCGTCTATGCCGAGGATCCGGCGCGCGACTTTCTTCCCGCTGCCGGGACCATCGTGCATCTGCGCGAGCCGAAGACCTCCGCGCATGTACGCGTGGACACCGGCGTGCGCGAGGGCGACGAAATCGGCGTGCACTACGATCCGATGATCGCAAAGCTGATCGCCTGGGATGCGGATCGCCCCGCCGCCCTGCGCCGGCTGCGCGCCGCGCTCGCCGAGTACCAGATTGCCGGGCTGAGCACCAATGTGCCGTTCCTGCTGACGGTGACGGCGCACCGGGCGTTCGCGGACGCGCACCGCGAGCCCGCATTGCTGGAGACCGGGCTCATCGAGCGCTATCGTGGCGAGCTGTTCCCGGAACCCGTGCCGGCTTCCGACGACGTTCTGGCACTCGCGGTACTGGCTGAGCTTTTGCGCTACGAAGAGGAAGCACGCGCGCGGGCCGTGTACTCCCCGGATCCGCATTCGCCATGGGACCGCAGCGACGGCTGGCGGCTCAACGAGGACAATTATCACGGCTTCGCGTTTCTCGACGCGGGGCGGCCGGTGGAAATCACAGTGCACTACCGTCCGGGCGGCTACCTGTTGGAGCTGCCGGGCGGCAAGGTGTTTGCAAGTGCAGAACGCGAGGGCGAAACGCGGATCGCGGCCAGCCTCGGTGGTCGTCGTGTCAATGCCACCGTGGTTCAGAACGGCGATGCACTGACCGTATTCGCTTTCGGTGCGATTCACCGGATCGAGCGGGCGAGACGCGCGGCCCAAGAGGAAGAAGACCCGGGCGGACGACTGGTGTCCCCGCTGCCCGGCAGCGTCGCGCAAGTGCTGGTGAAGGAAGGCGCGAAGGTGGACAAGGGGCAGCCGCTGATGATCGTCGAGGCGATGAAGATGGAGCACACGATCACCGCGCCGCACGCCGGCAAGGTGGCGCAGATATACTTCGCGGTGGGCGATCAGGTTGCGGAAGGCGCGCAACTGCTCGTGCTGGAGTCGGCGAGCTAGACAAATGAAATTTCCGAAACGAGTGAAAATGGTCGAGGTCGGACCGCGCGACGGCCTGCAGAACGAGCCCAACAGCGTGCCGACCGCGGTCAGGATCGAGCTCATCGAGCGTCTTGCCGATGCCGGGATGCAAGTGGTCGAGGCAGGAAGCTTCGTGTCGCCGAAATGGGTGCCGCAGATGGCCGATACCGGAGAAGTCCTGACGCGCCTGCGCCGCAAGCCGGGCGTCGGCTATCCGGTGCTGGTGCCGAACGAGAAGGGCCTGGAAGGCGCGATCGCGGCGCGGGCCGAGGAGATCGCGATATTCGGCGCGGCGACCGAGGCGTTCTCGATGAAAAACATCAATTGCTCGATCGCGCAGTCATTGCAGCGGTTCGCGCCGGTGGCGCAAGCGGCGCGGGACCGCGGCATGCGGGTGCGGGGCTACATCTCGGTCGTTCTCGGCTGTCCTTACGAAGGCGAAGTGAGGCCCGAGGCGGTGGCGGGCGTCGCACGCCGGCTGCACGACATGGGCTGCTATGAGATTTCTCTCGGCGACACCATCGGCACCGGCACGCCGGCGAAGACTCAGCGGCTGATCGAGACGGTGGCGAAGCAGGTGCCGGTCGAGAAGCTCGCCGGACATTTCCACGACACGTACGGCCAGGCGCTTGCCAACATATTGGCGGCGATGGAGATGGGAATAACCGCCTTCGACAGCTCGGTCGCGGGCCTGGGCGGCTGTCCCTACGCCAGGGGCGCCACCGGCAATGTCGCGAGTGAGGACCTGCTCTACATGCTCGACGGCATGGGCATCGAGACCGGCGTGGACATGGACAGGCTGCTCGACGCCGCCGCCTTCATCTGCGCGCAACTGGGGCGGACGACCGTGTCCCGCGCCGGTCGCGCGCTGAGCGTAAAGCGCGAGAAGCAGCCGGCGTGAAACAGGAGGCGTCCATTCCTTCCCCCTGTACCAAGGTCTGCGAGCTGGATCCGAAATCCGGCTATTGCCGCGGATGCCTGCGCACGATCGACGAGATCGCCGGCTGGCTGGATTTCAGCGACGAGGAGAAGCTCGCGCTGCTCGCGCGTCTCGAGGAGCGGCGCCGGGCGGTCGCCTGACCATGGCTCTTCCCGCCCCCGCGTCCCGCGAGCTGCTGCACAAGCGCATCGTCGAATGCTTCGGCTACCGGAGGGACGACGGCCTGTTCGACATCGAAGGGCACCTGCTCGACGTCAAGGCCTACGACATCCACGACCTCGACCGCAGCCCGATCCGGGCCGGCGAGCCATTGCACGAGATGTGGCTGCGTCTGACGCTGGATCTGGACATGAACGTGGTAGAAGTCGAGGCGCACACCGTGCACGGTCCCTACGCCATCTGCGGCGACATCGTGCCGAACTTCCAGTGCCTGAAAGGACTCACCATCCAGGGAGGCTGGACGCAGAAGACGCGCGAGCTGCTCGGCGGCACGCAGGGCTGCACGCATCTGGTCGAGCTGCTCGGGCCGATCGCCACCACCGCGTTCCAGACGGTCTATGCAGCGCGCCAGAAGCGCGATCGCGACGCCGGTATCAAGAAGCCTCCCGCGCTGCTCGATTCCTGCCACGCCTGGGCCTCCGACAGCCCGGTCATTGCCCGACGCTATCCCGAGTACTACACCGGGCCGAAAGCAGGCTCGCAAGACTGAGCGGATGCACGCTGCCCGTCCGAAACCGCTCGCCGGCATCCGCGTTCTGGACCTGACCCGGCTGCTGCCCGGGCCGGTCTGCACGCTGCATCTGGCGGACCTCGGCGCGGACGTGATCAAGATCGAGGACACCGGTCCCGGCGACTATGCGCGCACGCTCGGCGCGCCGGACGGGCGGATCGCGCCGGTGTTTCTCGCCATCAACCGCAACAAGCGCGGCATGCGCCTGGATTTGAAACAGCAGGCCGGCGTCGAAGTATTCATGCGGCTCGTTCGCGATGCGCACGCGGTGGTGGAAAGCTTCCGACCCGGGGTGGTGGACCGGCTCGGCGTCGGCTATGCCGCCTGTGCCGCGGTCAACCCGCGCATCGTCTATTGCGCGATTTCCGGTTATGGACAGACCGGACCGTACCGCGATCGCGCCGGCCACGATATCAACTATTGCAGCTATGCCGGCTTGCTCGAGCAGATCGGCGAAGCCCAGGGCGAGCCGGCGATTCCCAATCTCCAGATCGCGGATATCCTCGGCGGCGCGGTGGTGCCCGCGCTGGGCATCCTCGCCGCGCTGGTGGATGCGCTGCGCAGCGGCCGCGGCCGCTACGTCGACGTGTCGATGACCGATGGCGTGCTCGCGCACAACCTGCAGGCCCTGGCTGCGGTCGCGCTGGAGGGCCGGGCGCGACCGCGCGGCGAGGATTTCCTGTCGGGCCGGGAGCCCTACTACGCCGTGTACCGCACCGCCGACGGCCGTCACATGGCGGTGGGCGCGCTGGAGAAAAAATTCTGGGACACGCTGTGCGAGGTGCTCGAGCGGCCGGACCTCAAGGACTGCCACTGGAGCGTGGGCGGTGGAGACCGTGAAGGCACGAAACGCGCACTGCGAGAGATCTTCGCCAGCCGGCCGCAGGCTTACTGGGTCGAGAAATTCAAGGATGCCGACTGCTGCGTGTCGCCTGTGCTGCGGCTCGAGGAAAGCCTGACCGATCCGCAGGTCGACGCACGCGGCATGGTGGTTCGGTCCCTGCACCCGCGAGCCGGCGAGACGCTGCAGTTCGCGCCGCCTCTGAAGATGAGCGAGTACCAATTTGCCGCCGAACGGCAGGCGCCCGATCCGGGCGCGGATAATGACGCCATCCTGCGCGAGGCGGGATACTCGAGCGCGGAGATTGCACGACTGCGAGCCTCCGCCGTGATCTGAAGACCGGCGGACGGTCGAGAATCGCTACAGCGATTCGACGAATTTCACCAGGGCCTGCCGGTCTTCCCTGGACATGGTGCGGAACGATTCCTGCGAGCCGGCTGCCTCCCCGCCGTGCCACAGGATCGCTTCGGCGACGGTGCGGGCGCGGCCGTCGTGCAGCAGATCCATCTGGCCGCTGACCTCGCGCTGCAGACCGAGCCCCCACAGCGGGGCCGTGCGCCAATCGCGCGGGCCGGCCCGAAAATCCGGCCGGCCGTCGGCGAGCCCGTCGCCCATGTCGTGCAGCAGCAGGTCGGTATAGGGGCGTATCGTCAGGTCGGCGGCCTGCGCAATCTCGGTCTTGGCGCCGGTTTTCCACTCCGGGACATGGCAGGCGGCGCAGCGGGCTTGCCGGAACAGGCCTTCGCCTCGTTGGACTTCGCTGTCGACCGGATTGCGCCGTGCCGGAACCGCGAGCGACTGGAGATAAAAAGTGATGTTGTTGAGACGGCTCGGCGCCACCTCCGGACGGTAGGTATTGCCGGTACATCCGCCCTGTCCGCCGCATTTGCTCGCCGAAGGCACGTCGAGGCATTGCTTCTGTACGCTCGGACAGTTCTCTTCCGGAAAAAGGTAGCTGGTGGCACCGATATCGCCGAGAAATGCGGCCGCGATCTGCTGGCGAATGCTGGGTTGATTCGCTTTCCAGCCGAATCTGCCCAATACGGTCTTGCCGGATTCGTAATCCCAGACGTAATTCGGTCGGCCGTGTACACCGGATTTCTCTTGTTCCCTGGCGAGGCCCAGGATCGCCTCTTCCGGCACGGCTTCCAGCAATCCCATTCCGACCATCGCGGGCGCGATGCGCGGCGAAATCATGATGTCCTTGCCGAGATCTCCGAACTGCAGGTCCCGGAATTCGATACGGGGCGCGCGCAGGGTAACCTTCTCGCCATCCGCGAAGACCACTTGCCGCGTCTCGTAATGGAAGATGGCACGGCCTTCCGCGGGAACCCGGCCGGCAATGCCCCGGTTTTGCAACTGGTCGCCGTAGGCGGGATGAGGCCTGGGTTCGCCGTGCGGCGTTTCACCGGGAACACTGAGCCGGATCAACATTCCGCGTTCGGCCTCTTCCCCGTCCGCGGGCGCCTTGGCGCGGCCGTTGTTCAGGTGGCAGTGAGCGCAGCGGTCTTCGTTGAAGGTCGGGCCCAGGCCCCAGACGCCGCCGGGATCCGGCGCCACGACCCAGGCCTCGTTGAATTGCTCCTTGCCCTTGGCGAACTGCGCGAGCTGCTCTGCAGTGAGCGACGCGACCGGAACCGAGTAGGCGTTGCCACCTGACTCGGAGGTGGTGAAGTTTCCCGCCGTGAGCGCCTTCGGGTCGAGATGCTCCGGATCGCCTTTCGCCAGCAGCGCCGCCAGCGACAGGCCCAGACAGACCACCGGCAGCAAGATCTTCCCGGGCGACATTGCGCCGATCCCTTTCCCTCGACTACTCGCAGGCTTTATGCGCCGTCATGGCGAACAGGGCGGCTGCAGACTGCGCGCGCCGCGCAGAGCCAACGGCATCAGTGATCGTCCTCCCACGGATTGTGCTTCACTTCGGGCGGGATCCAGATCGTCTGATACACTTTTTGCAGGTCCTTTTCCTTCGCGATCTCGTCGGCTTCCGACAAGTTCGCATATTTGGCCTGCGTCGGGCTGGAATAATTGCCGACGTTCAGGTTCGGGGCGGAAATCACCTTTCTCAGTTCGCCCCCGCACTTGGGGCAATGATCCGGGCGCGGATCGTGGATCCCGTGGCGTGTCTGATAGAGGATGCGACACGGATCACAGGCGTACTCGTAGAGGGGCACTTGTCTTCTCCGGCAGCGAACTAAAAGGGGCCGACTCCATGTGGAATCGACCCCGGAATAACAACTGCGAACGTCAGGCCAGCTTGGACTTGTTGGCCAGGATCTCGGCCTTCGCCTGCATCGCAGCCTGCTTGTTGATGTTCCAGATGCGGGCGGCGTTTTCGCCGAAGACCTTGCGGCGGATTTCGTCGGTGATCTTCGGGTAGCCGTGACCCTCGACCAGCTGGTCCGGGATCTGGAACTTGCGGAACGCCTCGATCTGCCACTGCGGGTTGCCCCAGAGCAGCGAGTCGGTTCCCCACATCACATAGTCCGGACCCAGATCGCGCAACAGAGTGCCGAGAACGTGCGCGCACTCCAGCGGCCGGCTGGTGACGGTGGCCGCGAACGTCGAGCCGACTTCGCAGTACAGGTTCTTGCGCTGCGGCTTGAATCCCTTCAGTGCGGCGAGCTCGTTGTGATACGGCCAGGCGGAATGGTAGGCGATGAAGTTCAGATCGAGGAAGTCGTCGGCTACGGCGTCGAAATCCTCGGCGTGCGCATAGCGGGCGTAGAACTGCCCGAACGGAATGCCCTTGTGGCAGCCGATGTTCTTGATGCCCAGCTTGCGGCACTCCTCCCAGATCGGGTAGGCGAGCTTCTCGTCGTCGAACCACCAACCCTTCTTCTTCGTCGAATCGAAGGTGTACAGCTTGAGGCCGGAGACCTTGTATTTCTCTACGTACATCCGCAGCCGTTCGAGCGTGACGCTCATGCCCTGGTTCGGCGTCAGCCCTCCGGCCAGCATCAGGGTCGACTTTGGCCAGTTGTCGCGGACCTTGACCTGGTAGTCGATCGGGATCATGTCCTGCCCGCCGTAGTCCTCGCGGAAGCCGAAGGGGTTGAAGATGCCTACCGTCGTATCGCTTTCCTGGAGGATCAATTTGCCGTAGTTCTCGACCGTCATGTCCTTCGTGCCGTTGGGCAGGCCGAAGGCTTTGCCGAGGTCGTCGAGCAACTGCACGAACCACATGCCGCGTTCGGTCGTGTTGACGCCGAGCTGGTAATGGCCGGGCCGGGTGCAGACGTGGCTGTGAACGTCGACGATGAAATCGCTGCTGGCGCGGGCGAGCCGGATGGCTTCGTTCTTGGCGTCGATGTCGGCGGCTTCTGCGGCGCCGACCTCGAAGAACTTCATCCCGGTGACTTCGTTTGCCGCCAGCATCGCGGCCGAAAACCCCAGCGAAGACTTGAGGAAATTGCGTCGCGACATGCCGGCGTTCTTGGCATAGCCGTCCATTTTCTTGGAGATCTGCGGACCCATGTTCCCGGCGAGGAACAGGGAAGTGCCGATTTCATCCGCATTGAACGGGTCCTTGGGCGTGTCATCCAAGCCCCTGAAGTGCTGCAGGATGTTGAACTCCATGATTGTTCTCCCCCCATGCTCGTTTTCGTTTCAGGCAGCGCACTGCATTCCTGAAAAGGCCCTCGAGTCTGCGCCGCCCACCCAAAAGGATTACGCATCTTGAGGCCAGAAAACGCTACTCCTGCCTCAGGACGCTGTCAATTTGAGTGCGGCTGCGGTTTTCTCGCCGAATGAGCGTCTGCGCGGCCTGCGCGCATCGCCCGATCGGCAAGCGGGGAACGCAAGGTGGGCGGGCGCGCGCCAGGAATCAGTCCTCCGGCTCGAGCCAGTAGGTCACGGTGTCCGGGTGCGCTCCGATCCAGGCGCGCGCGACCTCGCGCGGCGACATCTTGCGCACATTGACCAGATAATCCATGTCCGTGACCGCCGCGACGGACAGTTCGATGCGCTTCAACGTCTCCCAGGTGCGTCGGTCGAGCTTCTGCCGCAGGTCCTTGTGGGCGACGAGGTAGGCCGAGTCCTTCTTGCCCAGCAGCTCGTGCGGCTCGTCGAGGATGCGCAGTTTCGCCGCCTTGTTCAGGAACTGCGGCTGCCATAGCGGCATCACGAACCATTTCCGCGCGGCGATGTTGTCGTTGAACGATGCGATCCAGTCGGCCGGATCGCCGGGCGCGAGCCGGTAGCCGGCCTCGCCGAGCCGATACGCCTCGAAAACGCGCTGCGAGCCGATCATCAGCCCGGAATCCGGGCGCGTGCCGCGGATCACCTTTTCCATCTTTGCCGCCACCCCCGGCCTGGCGAGATCGGCGACCGCGCCGACCTCGGCGGCCGGCACGTAGTCGGGGACCGCCCAGAACAGCCGCGCGTCGTCGTACAGGCGGGACACGCGAACCAGATCGTCTTTGTATTGCTGCCAGTATTTTGCGTGCGCGTTCGGCAGCCATGCGGCGACGAACAGGTCGACCTCACCCGCAGCGAGCCGAGGATAGATCTCGCTGTGGGAGCCTTTTTTCACCGCCACGTTGTAACCGAGCCGCTCCAATACCTGCTGCACCACCGCGGCGGTCACTTCGTAGAACGACAGGTCGACATGGCCGAGCACCACATAGCGCGCGTGCGCAAGGCCGATGCTCAGCGCGAGCGCCGCGAGCAGGCTGCACAGGCCGCGGACGAGACGCTGGATCGCCATCCGGGTCATCGCTCGGTCGTCCCCAGTACTTGTTGCCGGCGGCAGATACCGCGGCGTCGCGGTCACGGCGGCCGCTCAGGTGATCGGCAGCATTACCAATTTCTTGTAGGGCGGGCGCTGGGCAAGGGCATCGAACCAGCGCTTTACGTTCGATGTGTCGGGGCGCTCGATCGACAGGCTCATCCAGCGCCAGATCGCACAACCCATCGGAATGTCGCCCATGGTGAACTGTTCCCCCGCGATAAAGGGCCGGCTCTTGAGGTGCGCGTCGAGATAGCCCAGCACCTCCGCCGTGCGCAGCCGCGACTCTTGCATCGCCTTTTCATCGCGTTGGTCGACGGGAGTGCGGACCAGATTCCAGAACAGCGGCCGGAACGCGGGCCAGAATGTCGTCGCCTGCCAGTCCATCCATTTGTCGGCTTCGGCGCGAACTTTCAGATCCTCCGGATACAGTCCGCCTTGACTGTGCTTGGCGGTGAGGTAGCGTACGACGACGTTCGATTCCCAGAGCACGAAACCATCGTCCTCGATCGTAGGCACCAGCCCGTTCGGATTCAGGTTGCGGTACTGCGGCGTGTTCACCACGCCGAACTGCCCGCCCGCATCCACGCGCTCGTAGGGCAGGCCCATTTCCTCGCAGGCCCAGAGCACTTTCTGAACGTTGACTGAATTGTTTCGACCCCAGATTCTGAGCATGTTCTCCTCCCCCGGTTTTGATTATGTTGCAGACCTCAGCTCTGCGATGGTGGCCTCGATCAGCCGCCGCGAGATGCTGATCGGGCTGGGCAATGCCTGCGGCAGGCGGTCCACGGTGAACCAGCCTGCGGCCTCGATCTCGCCCGGGTCCGGCGTGATTTCCCCGCCGACGTGGCTGCAGTGAAAGGCGATCATCAAGGAGTGCGGAAACGGCCAGGGCTGGCTTGCGAAATACCGCAGATCGCCGACTTCGATGCCGACTTCCTCCCGCACCTCCCGGACCAGGGCCTGCTCCAGCGTCTCCCCGGGCTCTGCGAATCCCGCCAGCGCCGAATACATGCCGGGCGGAAAGTGCGGGGAGCGCGCGAGCAGGAATTCGCGACCGCGCCGCACCAGCGCCATCACCGCCGGGGCGATGCGCGGGTAATGCAGTTGGCCGCAACTCGGACACACGCGCACGCGCTCGCCGTTCTTGATCACGGTGGGCGCGCCGCAGCGGCCGCAGAACTGGTGCGAGCGGTCCCAGTCCATGATCTGGAACGCGCGGCCGGCGAGCGCGAACAGCGCGTCGTTCAGCGCGCCGAACAACGCGCGCAATCCCGCCCACTGCAGCTGCGTGTCCTGGCGCAACTCCACGTCCTCCCGGACCTCCGCGGCGAAGCAATGCAGATCGGAAAGCATTCCGAGGTATTGCGTGCGCACCGGCTGCAGTCCGATTTCGGAAATCTCGCGCGCGACCGGAATCCGGGTTCCCGTCTCGTCCCGCGACACCAGGATCTGCGCGCCGCGGAACACGAACCACAGCGCCGGCGCGTCGAGGGCGGCCGGCGCGGTGCAGGCTGCGACGAAGCGCTCGGGCGTGGACAGGACCATCGGGGCCGGCGGCGGCGTTCGACCTCTCACTTCCTGGGCATGTAGAGGTCGGTAATCGACCCTTCCGCGATTTCCGCCGCGAACAGTACGGTTTCCGAAAGCGTGGGATGCGGATGGATGGTGAGGGCGATGTCTTCCGCATCCGCGCCCAATTCGAGGGCGAGCACGGTCTCGGAGATCAGCTCGCCCGCATTGGGGCCGACCATGCCCGCGCCGCGCAGCCGCCGCGTGGCCTTGTCGAAGATCAGCTTGGTCATGCCTTCGTCGCGCGCGGTGGCGCGCGCGCGCCCGCTCGCCGCCCAGGGAAACACCGCCTTTTCGATTTCCACGCCCTGCGCTCTGGCCTGGGTTTCGGTCAGGCCCATCCAGGCGATTTCCGGGTCCGTGTATGCGACCGAAGGAATCGTGCGCGCGTCGAATGCGGCCTTGTGACCGGCGATCACCTCCGCCGCGAGCTTGCCCTCGAAGCTCGCTTTGTGCGCGAGCATCGGCTCGCCCACGATGTCGCCGATGGCGTGGATGTGCGGCACGTTGGTGCGCATCTGCCTGTCCACCGGAATGTAACCGCGCTCGTCGACCGCGACTCCCGCCGCCTCCGCCCCGATCGCCTTTCCGTTCGGCCGACGCCCGACGGCGAGCAGCACGCGGTCGTAGACCTGCGGGCCGGGCGCATTCTCGCCCTCAAAGCTTGCCTTCAGACCGTCTTTCTGCGCTTCGAGCCGGGTCACCCTGGTCTTGAGATGGATGCCCTCGTAGCGCTTCTCGATGCGCTTGTGCAGCGGGCGGATCAGGTCGCGGTCGGCGCCCGGGATCAGGCCGTCCAGCAGCTCCACCACCGTGACCTTCGACCCGAGCGCATCGTATACGCAGGCCATCTCGAGCCCGATGATGCCGCCGCCGATGACCAGCAGACGCTTCGGAACGTCGTGCAGCTCGAGCGCCGAGGTGGAGTCCATGAGCCGCGGATCGTCGTAGGGAAAACCGGGGATCTTCGCCGACTGCGAGCCGGCCGCGATGATCGCGTGATCGAAGGACACCTTCTTCATGCCTTCCGCGGACCGCACCTCGATCATGCGCGGCGAGACGAACTTGCCCACGCCCTGCACCACGGTCACCTTGCGCTGCTTGGCGAGCCCCGACAGCCCGCGGATCGATTTTTCGACCACGTTCTGTTTCCACTCGCGCAGCTTGTCCAGCTCGATCTTCGGTTTGCCGAACACCAGCCCGAAGTGGCTCATCTCCTCCGCTTCCGCCACCACCCGCGCCGCATGAAGCAGGGCCTTGGACGGGATGCAGCCGACGTTCAGGCACACTCCGCCCAGCACCGGGTAGCGCTCGATCAATATGGTCTGCTTGCCGAGATCGGCGGCGCGAAACGCGGCGGTGTAACCGCCGGGGCCCGATCCCAGCACCACCACCTCGGCGTGGAAGTCGCCTTTGGCGAGCGGGGCTGCGGCGCCCGAAGCGGGCGCGATGGGCAGCGCGGAGGGCCGTGCGGACGCCTCCGCCTTGGCGGCCGGGGCGGAAGCGGGCGCTGCCGGCGCTTTCGCCTGGGCATCAGCCGCTTCCAGCAACAGGATCACGCTGCCTTCGGAAACCTTGTCGCCGAGCTTGACCTTCAGCTCCTTGACCACACCGGGCGCCGGGGCGGGAACCTCCATCGTCGCCTTGTCCGACTCCAGCGTGATCAGCGAGTGCTCCTTGTCGATCCGGTCGCCCGGCTTGACCAGCACCTCGATCACCGGAATGTTCTTGAAGTCGCCGATGTCCGGCACCTTCACTTCGATGACGTTGCTCATCTGCTTTCCCGTCAGTTCTTCCGTGCCGCGCTATTGCCGGATGTGTCCGTCGCCAAGCACGATCCATTTGAGCGAGGTGAGGCCTTCGAGCCCGACCGGGCCGCGAGCGTGCAGCTTGTCGGTGGAGATGCCGACTTCCGCGCCGAGCCCGTATTCGAAGCCGTCGGCGAAGCGAGTCGAGGCGTTCACCATCACCGAGCTGGAGTCCACTTCGCGCAGAAACCGCCGCGCGCGCGTCCAGTCCTCGGTGACGATCGCATCGGTGTGCTGCGAGCCGTAGGTCGCGATGTGATCGATCGCCTGGTCGAGGCCGTCGACCACGCGCACGGCGAGGATCGGGCCGAGATATTCGGTATACCAGTCCTCCTCGGTCGCGGGTTTCATCCGCGGCACGATTTCGCGCGAACGGGCGTCGCCGCGCAGTTCCACTCCCTTGTCGAAGTAGATCGCGGCGAGCTTGGGCAGGACCGCCGCGGCGATGTCCCTGTGCACCAGCAGCGTCTCCATCGTATTGCAGGTCCCGTAGCGCTGCGTCTTGGCGTTGTCCGCGATGCGGATTGCCTTGCCGGGGTCCGCGCGCTCGTCGATGTAGACGTGGCAGACGCCGTCGAGGTGCTTCAGCACCGGGATGCGCGATTCGGCTGCGATGCGCTCGATGAGGCCCTTGCCGCCGCGCGGCACGATGATGTCGACGTAGTCTTTCATCGTGATGAGCTCGCCGACCGCCGCGCGGTCGGTGGTCTCGATCACCTGTACCGCGCTCTCCGGCAGGCCGGCGTGACGCAGGCCTTCGTGCACGCAGGCTCCGATCGCCTGGTTCGAATGGATCGCCTCCGACCCGCCGCGCAGGATCGCGGCGTTCCCCGATTTCAGGCACAGCCCGGCGGCGTCCGCGGTCACGTTCGGGCGCGACTCGTAGATGATGCCGATGACGCCGAGCGGCACGCGCATGCGGCCGACCTGGATGCCGGTGGGGCGGTAGCGCAATTCGGTGATTTCGCCGACCGGATCGGGCAGTTGCGCGATCTGGCGCAGGCCTTCCGCCATGGCGGCAACACCCTTCTCGCCGAGCGTGAGCCGGTCGATCATCGCCGGCTCGAGCCCCTTTGCCCGCGCGCTTTCGACGTCGCGGGTGTTGGCTTCCAGCAGGCGCGCACGGTCGCGCTCGATCGCCTGTGCGATAGAGAGCATCGCGTGATCCTTTGCGCGCGTTTCCGCCTTCGCGAGCTCGCGCGAAGCGGCGCGGGCTGCACGTCCCACGGCGTGCATGTAAGACTGGATGTCCATCAACTTTCCGCTCGGGGCGATCGCGGAATTCTACCGCCAATCCCGCGTTGCCTGGCCTGCCCGGCGGGCATGAGTGAAAGCCCGAGCGCGAGCAGCGCGTCCCAGACGTCGCTTCGGGACAGCCCCTTGATCATCCTGTCGATTTCTGCCGCTCTTGCCAGCGCGGCGAGCACGCGCGGGCGATCCAGGCCCGGCAGCGCTCGCGGCATGAGCTGCTGGCGAACGCCCCACACGCGCGCCTCCCGCAGCGCTTGCGCCATCGGCAGCCCGCGCTCCGTGGCGGCGCCGACCCAAGCCATGGCGCGCGCCTCCTCGGCGATCGCCCACAGGGCGAGCGGCGGGGCCACACCCTCGGCGCGCAGCCCGTCGAGCACACGCAGGAACTGCGCGCGCTCGCCGCGCAGGATCGCGGCGCCCAGCTCGAAGACGTCGTAGCGCGCCACGTTCAGCACCGCGCTGCGCACTGCCTCGAACGGCAGCTCGCCGGGCGGGAACAGCAGCGCGAGCTTCTGCACTTCCTGATGCGCCGCCATCAGGTTGCCCTCGACGCGCTCGGCGAGGAAGGCGAGGGTTTCATCGGCGGCGCGCTGATCCTGCTGCGCAAGGCGTTGCGCGATCCATTGCGGCAGCCGCTCGCGGGTCACCGCCGCGGCGTGCACCGCCACCCCGGCGCGCTCCAACGCCTCGAACCAGCGCGAGGTCTGGGTCTGCCGGTCCAGCGCGGGAAGCGTGATCAGCGTAACGCAGTCCGGCGCCAGCGCCTGGCTCGCGGCGAGTAGGGCATCTGCGCCGTCTCTGCCCGGCTTGCCGGACGGAATGCGAAGATCGATCAGCAGCTTCGAGCCGAACAGCGACAGGTTGCTGCCGGCCTGCGCCAGCGCGCGCCAGTCGAACCCCGGCTCGACGATCAGAATCCTGCGTTCGGTGTAGCCCGCTGCGGATACGGCGGCGCGAATGCGGTCGGCCGCTTCCAGCCCGAGCAGCATCTCCTCGCCGAATACGACGTACAGCGGTGACAGCCCGCGTTTCAGGTTCTGCTGGAGTTGCCCGGAGTCGATGCGCATCGGCGATTCGGAAAGCGGTGAGAGGTCAATAGGGCGGAGTGATTGGGTGATTGGGCGACCGAGTATGCCTCTTCCAGCCTCTGGAGGCTGGCTTCATCGATTCATCCGCGCCAGCAGCTCCTCCAGCCGGCCGGGGTCGTCGCTGCGCAACATCTTCTGCGCCAGAACCATCACCTGGTCGAGGTCGGACTTGAGCACGACCTGCTTCACGGCGAGCAGATGGGCCGGATGCATCGAAAACTGGCGCAGCCCGAGCCCGAGCAGCAGGCGCGTGAGCCGCACGTCGCCCGCCATCTCTCCGCACACGGCGACCGGCTTCCCGCTGCGGTTGGCGCTGCGGATGATGTGCGCGAGAAGGTTCAGTACCGCCGGGTGGAGAGGATCGTAGAGGTGCGCCACCGCGTCGTCGCTGCGGTCGATGGCGAGCGTGTACTGGATCAGGTCGTTGGTGCCGATTGAGATGAAATCCAGGCCGCGCATGAACACGGACAGCGACAGGGCGGCGGCCGGCACCTCGATCATGCCGCCGACCTCCACCTTGCGGTCGTAGGCGATGCCGTCCGCGTCCAGGCTCTTCTTCGCTTCCTCGATCAGGTGCAGCGTCTGGTTGAGCTCCGAGGCGGAGGACAGCATCGGGATCAGTATCCTCACCCTGCCGTAATGCGAGGCGCGCAGGATGGCGCGCAACTGGCGGTGGAACATCTGCGGCTCCGCGAGGCAAAGCCGTATCGCGCGCAATCCCAGCGCCGGATTCGGCTCCACCCGGCTGCCGTTCTCGGTCGACTTGTCGGCGCCGAGATCGAAGGTGCGGATCGTGATCGGCAGGCCGTCCATCGAGGTCACCACGCTGCGGTAGGCGTCGAACTGCTCGTCCTCCGAGGGCAGATCCCCTCGATTGAGGAACAGGAATTCGGTGCGGAACAGTCCGACGCCGGTGGCGCCGTTTTCCTTCGCCGCCGCGACGTCGTCGGGCAGCTCGATGTTCGCCTGCAGGTCGACCGGCTGCCCGTCGAGCGTGGCGGTCTTGGTGCGTTTGAACCGCTTGAGCTTCTGGCGCTCGAGCTCCCACTGCTCCTGGCGCAGACGGTACTCGGTGAGCACCGTCCTGTCGGGGTTGACGATCACCACGCCGTGGGTGCCGTCGACGACGAGCAGTTCATTCTCGCGGATCAGCCCCCGTGCGTGGTGCAGAGCGACGACCGAAGGAATGTTGAGGCTGCGCGCGACGATCGCGGTGTGGGAAGTGGCGCCGCCCAGGTCGGTGATGAAGCTGGCGAACTGGTGCTGCTTGAACACGATGACGTCCGCGGGCGAGAGGTCGTGCGCGACCAGGATCGCATTTTCCTCCGGCACGCCTTTCGGCATCGCCTGTCCCGGGCGGCCCATCAGCGCCTTCAGCACGCGCTCCACGACCTGGATGATGTCGTTTCTGCGCTCGCGCAGATATCCGTCTTCGATGCTGGCGAATTGCGCGATCAGGCCCTCCATCTGCAGCTTCAGGGCCCACTCGGCATTGCAATGCTGTGCTTCGATGAGCTGCTTGGGCGCCTCCGAGAGCGTGGGATCCTCGAGGATCATCCGGTGCAGGCTCAGGAAAGCCTCGAATTCGGCGGGCGCACCCGGCGGAATGTGGCGCGTGAGGCTGCCCAGGTCGGCACGCACCGTCTG